>Ga0079306_1001324_pt1 | contig 16788 bp, 17 predicted proteins | sample Methanotroph_Enr_FD_79181 | JGI IMG/M metagenome (GOLD analysis project Ga0079306, IMG submission 79181) | Enriched soil microbial communities from Old Woman Creek wetland in Ohio, USA - Methanotroph_Enrichment_5 | ecosystem: Environmental > Terrestrial > Soil > Wetlands | place: USA: Ohio...
TGAGCTGGGAAGTTGTTGCTACCCACAGGAGCTTTCGAGGAGACAGCCCGGATGAACCTCCACAGTTCAGCAAAGACGTGTCCACGAAGTCGAGCGTTATTGGGCTCCGGGTCAGGCTCATGGGGATCGTCCGTAATCCGGTTTAGTCGTGGCAGCATTCTCGCGCTTGAACCTTACTCAGCCGGGTGTGACTCGTCGAATTCAGAGTCACGAGCGGCTCCTCGACATCCAGCTTCTGGAGCGTCTGTCGAAGCCACGGCGGCCGACCGAAGCTGGACGCCAAGTCTACGAGTTCAGCCGGAGGGTGCTTCGTTCGCTCGAAGAAGGAAGCGGAACGAACAGAAAGAGCGAAAGGCAACGCAAGCGGGGTCCGAAATGAGCGGAGGGTTAGGGCCGAGACGATAGCTTGGCATAGATACAGCTATTGCGAAGGCCGCCATCGGGAGCCCGCATGACATTATGGAGGACGCCTTCGAGCTGAAAACCGCAGCGCTCGGCGACTGCTCTGGAACCCATATTGTTCTCATCTGCGACCAGCTCAACACGCTTTGCGCCAAGTTCGTTGAGCGCCCAGGCGGTTAGAGCAACGACGCCCTCTGAAGCGAAGCCCTTTCCCGTTTCAGTGCTTCTGACCCAGTAGCCAACCTCTGTCTTTGGCAGATCCCATTCGGTTCTATGTAGGCCGACAGAGGCGACGAGTCGACCAGTGGCCTTCTCAAATGCCAAGTAAGGCAAATCCGCGCGGAGGATAAAATTGGCTTCAGCTTTGCGGCAGCGCACTTCAGCAGACTGTATGGTCGGTTCTTCTGCTACCCAAGGAAGGAACCAGAGGTGCTTACGGAGCTCACCGATCGACTCGACTAAGGCCGTGTGAAGAGCAGGCGCATCTTCTAGGCGAAAGTTTCGTAGCAGCAGCCGCGACGTTTCGATCGAAGTGGGTACGGGAAAGAGGATTGGGTCAGACATATGATTTCTGTGTCCTAACGAAAGAAACGAACCGGCCCCGCCGCGGCTTAAATGCTGAGTGGAGAGGTTAGGTGGAAATGCCGCGATGAAAGGACCGTCCGGTTTCGGCGGGGTCCGAGTGGAGGGAGGTTAGGCTGTGGACTTGTATGATTAAGCATAGGGTGCATTTGGTTAGTCTTCGATAACTGCCTGACCACGACGCTTCAGGTTTTCGAGAGAATCCAATCTTGCCTGCAGCAACTCAGCGGGATGTCCGGTCCAGTCCTCGACCACACCGATGATCTTAAGTGGCTCGCGCGTGCGATAAGACTTGGTCAGATTGCCAGGGAATCGCTTGTTTGTGAGATTGGGATCATCCTCGAACGTCCCAGTCGGTTCGACGATGTAGATGTAGCCGCGACCTTCCAAATTTGAAAGGGCCATAGCGAGTTCTGCTCCCCATATGGCAGCCTCAAAGACAGCAGTGAAGTAGATGTTGTTTGATGTCCGGCCCTCCTCGAAATTGGAGGCTCGGCCGGCTACCAGCAAGTCTCCTATGGCTAATTTGGCCTTTGTGCCGTGGTAAAACGGCCCGGTCACGCTATTGCAGTTGTCATGTGTGATCGGCGTCCATTCACCGTTGTCCATGTGCAGAGCCTTTAATGATGCCTAACGAAAGAAGCTGACCGGTCCCGCCGGCATCGAGGCGACGAGCGGAGCCAAGTAAGCGAGATGTCGAGAGAGTGGAAGGGAATGCTGGCGGGAACCGAGTTGAGCAGAGGATTAGGCCGATGGAGTGGACGAAATATATTTTTCATGAAGGACTCGAAGGTGGTGAAGCTCGTGACCAGCGATGTGAAACGAAAGTCCACGAGGGGTAGCCACATATCCATTGACAACGCCACTTCGAAGCCACTCTTCAGGCGTAAAACTGCTTAAAAGAGAGAGGGTAGCTCGACGAGTTGCGCGATACTCCATTAAGAGGTTGGGCAAGGATTGCGATTCAAAAGATGCTGATGCAACGTATTCATCTTGGTCGAATCCAGGAAGCGGAGTGGAATCGTTTCGGGCAACGCAGAGGATCCGATAGGCGAATATTCGCTCGTCATCAATAAGGTGCCCCAAAACCTGCTTTACAGTCCATTTCCCGGGTGCATAGTGGAATGTTGATGCGAACCGCTCGTTGACGGACGATAAAAAGGATGTTGTCTCGATAGCCTGATGCCTTAGAGTCGCGATGATGTCGCCACCGACCACAAAGTCGATGTCAATTTTTGCGTAAGTGGCGAACTCTCCATCCGTGGGACGACCTGAAGGGGCACGTTTCATGTGAAAAACCTCTCTTTTTGTCCTAGGTTGTATCAAAGCTGTTATGGGTTCCGCGGCCGATCAAATACAAAAACAAATCATTCGATTGTTCCTCCTATTATCATTTTGGATGCCATCTCAATTGTTCTAATTACTTTTATGTCCTTCAGAGGAGTTCAAAATAGGTCTTGAGATTACCGGGTTAGTTATATCAAAAGTAAACAAATTGCATAAATCATGACACAAAATTGAAACATAAAGCTTAATATTGTGGTTGTACATATGTTGTTAATATAAAAAATTCGAACAGCCTGACTTGGTTAGATGTCAATAAAATAACACAGTTAGGTAGCAAAGATAAAGTTGGGCAATTAAGTTGCATTCAAAACGTCGCCCTATTCAATAGGAATAATTACTTGTGCTTGCTCAGATGCCTGTTTAAGCCCGACAGACTCTTGGTGCAAATATCGTTTCGTCAGATTCCCAACGAGTGGTCCCATGAGAAAGCTGAGCAACCCTTGGAAACTGATGTGCAAAGTCACCTGGGTACCATCAGGTAAAGGCGAAAGGGTGTGGTCAGCGGTAATTGATATTCCAGGATTTCGCGATATCCAGGTGAACTTTACGTTGGGTTCCCAAACGCTGATGGTCCAGACAGCCGCCCTGAGCCTGGGTTGCTTAATCCAGATTTTGGAACCGAGGCCCAGGGGACCATTACCTGAACTAATGACGCGTTCTACAGTCGGTGTCCAGTCTGGCCATTGGCAAACATTAGCAAGTACGGACCAGACTACTTCCGGTCTCGCTTTGATATGAATCGTAACGACGAAATCCGTCATGTCATGTCCTCACAGAAATCTAGATGGAATGGAGTAAGTCTGGTCACAGGCCACAGTGACTAGATCTTGAAGAGATATCCAATGGAGGCGAGTAACTGATGGGAATTATCGTGTAGCTTCGGCGAGATAATTCATCATCAAAGTTCGAGGGCAGCGTGAAAGATCCACTTCTGTCGAAAGTGATAGACCATGACCCATGGGGTATCGATGCATAAATGAAGTTAAATTCCGTCGATGAGTTCAGATCTTAAATCTGATGTATCCAATTCGAAAACATGATTATCATAGTCAAAAAAGTAGAGTGCGGAATTTTCTCGTACAATCATAAATTCATGATTCATTGCCTTTAGCTTATATGCACACAAAGAAAGTGTGTCCTTCGTGACAAAAAAAGCAATGTGATCACCAGTTCTTTGTCGTTTCACTGACGCCTTTACGAGAACAAACCATGTTCGACCTAACTGAACAAACGTTTCTTTATGGCCATCAGCATCAATTCTCGATACAATTTTGGAATCAAATAATTGTTTAAAAAAATTTGCTGATTTTATAGGATCTTTGACGACTATGGCAACGTGACTTATTTCATCAAGCATAAGACTCCTTAAATAATTTGAATGAAATCTACCAATCACGCATGTACCGTAGCCAGAGCGTATGTGGAAAGTGGTGAAAGTGCCCATGACTTAGTTATAAGTACGGTCAGGCCTAGGTTCCTTTAAAATTAAAAATCAGCCTTTATCCTCACCTTTTAGTTGGAAAGCAACGGCCGAAGGCCAGGAGGCAGTCTATTGGTCCTCTGATTCGGATCTTCCGTGTGAGAATTGCGGTTAAAATGCTCTGCTCCTTTCTGAGAAAACGTAACCAGGCCGCACTATCTGCCTCGATCCGGAGCGTTGGCTCAGCTTCCAGACCGAGCATGACCTGGATCTTCTGGTCACGAATTACCACGGTGCCCTGAAAAACCTCCTCACCCTTGAAGATGAAGTGAAATGTGGCATCTAACCCTTTAGACTGGCCCTTCTGGAAGACAACCGGCAGCATCTGGAGAAACGCTTTGGCGCTACGAGGGCGGAATCCGTTGCCGACAAGCCTCAATGGCTTATGGGGGAACTGCTTACGAACGTAAGATTCAGCATCGGAACCAGGAACCACATAAATTGTTTCGACTTTATTAGTGAAGGGACGAAGCACTTTCTTCACATAACCCTCGCGGTCATCCAGAAAAGGGCCAATGACATCCTCGCCTGCAGGGCATACCCCTATACAATAGGCGGCCTTATAGTTGGGTCCATAAGAGAGGCTCTGCCAAATCGAGACAGTCTCGGAATCCTTCACCATTGCTCGGTATTGCTTTCCGTCGTGACTATCAGCCAAGGTTTCGACCCAATCCACAAATCCCCCCATGAATTCTCGGTAATTATGGGTTGAACAAGCAGAAAAGTTAAAACTGCCATCGGGCCCAATTGCTCCCGTGGGACATGCAGCCACACATAACTTACATTCAAGGCACGGATTGTAATCAATCGGGTGCCCGTAATCACTTATCTCTGCATCGATTACGACTGTGCCAAGAACGATGAAATTCCCAAAGATTGGATGGATGACATTGCGGTGAATTCCTATTCGTCCAAGACCGGCGGCCACGGAGATTGGTTTATGGGAGATAATCCAGGTTCGTCCGATCCCCCAGTGGTCCATCTCCATGGGGAAGCCAGCTGCTGCATAAAAAGCCCCTATTCCTCTTTCCTCAAGGGCGGCAGCGATCTTATGTGAAATCTCATTTACCTCATCTGTAGTTTGATGGAATTCCAGATTTGCCGGAGATCGGGCAGGGCTCCTCAAGTTCTCTCGCCCCATTTTGTGAACAAAGGCAATCAGGCTGCGTGCATTTGGGAAAGCCGAAAGGATGAGTTCCCTCTGATCATCAAGAGCCTCATCTGCTAGGTCGACAAAACCAACATCGTCGGCGCCTAATTCCATGCAGGTCTTTTTTAGCCATGCTGCATCTACTTTCGGAGTGCGCGAGTTTGAAATTGTTAAGCCTTTGGACCTGTAACGTAGGACGGTTGGGTGCTGGTCATATAAAGTCATTCATCAATCCTATGCATATACATTTATTTAGATAAAAATATTAATCATGCACAATTAAAGCGTTGAGGTGTTCTAAATCTGCCGATAGTCTTGACCACACATTTCGTCCAAGATCATTAAGCAATTGGTCCTGCAGTTGATCCCAAAGGACCTTGGCCTGCTGCATTACCCGGTCACCCTTAGATGTGATGTGCCAATAGCGTTCACGCCTGTCCTCCCCTAATTCCGACCGAACCCAATTCTGCCCCTCCATGACTTTTAGCGTCCTGCTGAGAGTGGTCGAGTCCATTCCAATTCGGTGCCCGAGCCGACCATGCTGATGGGGGCCTACACCATGTAGGATCTGGAGGATAGTGAACTGCCCAACCCGAAGCCCACTTGGCCTCAGTGCTTTATCATAGAGGCCTGTGATGAGTCTGCTCGTACGCCGAAGCGTCGCACAAACGCAAGGTAATGGTGGAAGCACTGGGCAGGTGGGTGAAGTGGGACGCGCCATGGAAGGATGTATATGCATATTTCATCTTGCCTGCAAGTCCTTTTTTGTTTCCCCCTGATTTTTTGGGGTAGAGCCTCAACTGGCTGAAAGCTCGAACCTGGGTTTACGAGCAACGGAGTAGGCAGCTTCAGTGATTCCATCGGCCCGTGACGGCGGAGGAGACGAACCCCAACTGGTACTCGTGGGGTTTGGGGCATGCCCCTCCGCCTCTCTGTCCTGGGGTGGAAGGTTTTGCTGCAACACCCCCTGGAGCCTGGCCAAGGAATTCCGTGAGCCACGCTCGTAGGCAACGATAGTCGGCAGAGCGATCACCTCAATCGTTTGATTCAGCAAGGATTCCCGGCGAACGCGACCGAACAGCAGTGGTCTATTCAAAAATTTCTTTTTTGGATCTTTTGCAAGGACCATCTCAAACCGATTCTGGATTTGTTCCTTGAGGAGGAAGTCTTGCACCAACGTTTCGACGTCACTGCCACAAGCCCCGAAGGCATGAAGGCCATGCGGGGACTCGCCGCCTTCGTGAGAAGAGAATCCGGCCTGGAGCACTCGCTCCTGGAACTCATCAAGATCCGAATCTCCCAGATTAACGGGTGCGCGTTTTGTATCGCTATGCACGTGCCAGAGGCCCGCAATCTCGGCGAGACCGACGAGCGACTGCACCTCCTGACAACGTGGCGCGAAACGGCCTTGTTCACGCCACGGGAGCGGGCCGCCCTAACTTGGGTTGAGGCGGTGGCGCGACTTGAGGGTGGAGAAGTGCCGGATTCAGCATACGAGGAGGTCCGGCGTCATTTTACCGAACCGGACATCACCAATCTCACCTTCGCAGCAGTGGAGATCTGCGGCTGGAACCGCCTAATGATCGCCTCGCGTACCCCGCCCCAAGTTGGAAATGCCTGATCCGGCTTTGACCTAACTGGAGAAATCGATGGAAGACTGGAACCACAAAGCCTCCTTCGATCGCATTCCTTCTACCGGTCCCCTGACCGAAGACCTGGATTGGATCTTTTCTGAAGAACACACTGGGCAGTCCCTGATCCAATTCCTTGAGAAGGAAGCATTGCACCAACGCTTCGATGTCTCTAACACCAGCCCTAGAGGCATGAAGGCCATGCGGGGACTTTCCGCCTTCGTGCGAAGAGAATCTGGACTGGAGAATTCGTTCCTGAAACTTATAAAGATCCGAATCTCCCAGATCAACGGGTGCGCGTATTGCATTGCTATGCACCTGCCGGAGACCCGAACTCTCGGCGAGACTGACGAGCGCCTGCATCTCCTTACAACTTGGCGCGAATCGCCCCTTTTCACTCCCCGCGAGAGGGCGGCCCTGACATGGGTTGAGGCGGTGGCACGACTTGAGGGGGGGGAAGTACCGGATTCAGCCTACGAGGGGGTCCGCCGCTATTTCACCGAATCAGAAATCACTAATCTCACTTTCGCAGCGGTGGAGATCAGCGGCTGGAACCGGTTAATGATCGCCTCGCGCACCCCGCCCCAGGTTGGAAAAGCCTGATTAAGCTCTGGCTTGATTGGAGAGATTAATGGATGACTTGAATCTCAACGCCTACCTCGATCGAATTCATTGGACCGGGCCCCTGAACCAAGATCTGGAAACCTTGGCCGCCCTACAGCTAGGCCATGTCTCGGTGATTCCCTTCGAGAATCTAGATGTGCAGTTGGGGCACCCCATCCGTCTCGACTTGGCCTCTCTACAGAACAAATTGGTCGATCGGCGGCGAGGAGGTTATTGCTTTGAGAAGAATTCCCTCCTTGCCGCAGTGCTTCGAAAACTCGGCTTCCGTGTCACTCTGCGAGAAGGTCGGGTTCGAAGAGGTGTCACGCGCCTATTGCCCCGGACTCACCTTGCATTGCAGGTGGATATGGCTGAAGGAGCTTTCCTGGTGGACGGGGGATTTGGAGCGGATGGCCCCTTGGGCCCTGTGCCGCTAATGGGATCTGTAGCCACCTATTTCAGAGAAACCAGTCGAGTACTCCAAGAGGGGTCGCTCCAGGTACTCCAGGTGCTCAGGGGGGCTGATTGGCTTGACCTGTATGCGCTAGAGCCGGGAACGCCTCAGAGTATTGATCTTGAGATGGCCAACTACTACACCAGCACCCACCCGGATTCCCGATTTGTCCAAGTATTGACTGCTCAGTGCGCCCGACCAGAGGCCCGGTGGAACCTGCGGAATTTCGAGTTAACCGTTCGTGACACTAATGGAGAACAGACTGGAATCATCTCACCGTCCAACCTTCTGTCCTTGCTTCGCACCCGTTTCGGGCTGGAGGTTCCGGAGGGGACCCGATTTCGATTCCAGGAAGTCTGACTTTGTTTGTGAATAGCACATGGAGTTTGGTTCGAGGTGTCGATTTCAGGCATGCGATCTAGGTCCATTCAAAACTCCAAACTGAGGTTCCTACGTCAGGCGGCACTCGCTTGACCCTTTCTATCCGAGTTGAGCCACCTGCCTCGGAGGAGACATCTCCTTGCATATCGCACTTTCGGATTCAGCGACCCGTTGACACCGCCAAGGTTGAAGTTTTATTTGTTGGAGTTTCCGTGTTCGGCGGGTCCGAAAGGCGAGGTTATTCATGATGGAATCGACCTTTTCTCCAACAGGCCTAGATATCATCGTTCTTGCTGGCCTTTTCTGCGCTGTCCTTGATCTTTGCTGTGCGATGGCGCTCAACTGGATCAGGGGATTCAATCCAAGGCGCACCCTGCAGGCCGTCGCAAGTGGACTTCTCGGCCCAGCGGCCTTCGAAGGCGGGATCGGGTCGGCCGCCCTGGGCCTGGGACTTCACTTCTTCATCGCCCTTGCTGCGGCAGGCATCTATTTCTTCCTGAGCCGAGAGGTGACATTCATGGCCTGGCACCCTGTGTCTGCCGGCATTCTCTTCGGCGCGGGAGTGCATCTATTCATGAGCTTTGTCGTGTTACCGCTCTCCCGTCTACGCAGGCCGTTTTCAACGGTGTTTTTTTTCGCGCAGCTCATCATTCACATGGCCGTGGTCGGCCCCTCGATTGCATTGACCATCCACCATTTCGCGGGAGTCGAGGATCAAGCACCGCGGGACCCGAGCCTCTGAATCAAAACAGCGTTAGTCGGCCTCTCAACCAGGGTGAGGCGTCTCTAAGGTCGGTCAAACTTTTTGAAGGGAGCCTCATGTTAGCCATGCAGTACAAATTCACACTGCCCGCAGATTATGACATGGCCCTCATTCAGAAACGGATCGTCTCCAAGGGATCTCTGCTGGACGGATACCCCCAACTGGTCCTCAAGGCCTTCTTGTTCGCGAGACGGAACCACCCCCACTACCACTCAGAGGAGAATCGGTACGCGCCCTTCTATCTCTGGGAGGATAGCGTCGGGATGAACCGATTTCTCGCCAGTGACGGTTTCCAAGGTCTGGTCAAAGACTTCGGCTGGCCAAAGATAAGGATGTGGTCCGTGTGGCATACGCGCCTGGGCGCGTCGATTGGTTCGGCGGCCTTCGCGTCTACAGAAGTTATCCAGGTCCAACCTCACACCATGCTCGCCAAATTGGAGCATGTGGAGGAAGAACTTGTGAACGATGTCGTGGACTCGGGCAGGGCACTTGGGGCCATGGTGGCATTCGAACCGACCACTTGGACCATGGTGCGCTTCCGACTCACCAATCTCCCAGATCCGGTCGTGTCTCGACGGCAAACGTATGAGGTTGGTCATCTCTCGGGCCCCAGACAATTGGCTCTAATTCAAGGAGGCAATCCTCCGGAATAGAGCCTCATCACTTGGATCTGACCTGTTGGCTCACTACCAGGCATAACCAGGCCGACGATCACCTCAATTATCGGGTGGGAGAATAACCTTTCCGGCCCAATTTTCAAGTCGGGAGGATGTCTTGCACAAGAGCGACCAAAGCGAGGAAATACTGGCCATTTCAAGCCCCTCTGGAAGAGCCGCAGACCAGTCATGCCAATCCGAGGAAGCGACAGAGTCAGGCCTCAGTGATGTCCGGGACCACCGATGCTTTCCGATTTGTCCTGAGATGGGCCCGACGCGATTCCTCCAGTTCCTTTTCCAGCGAGAGGCCAAGGAGGATTCGGGAAACGGTTGCGCAGACCCAGGCCAAACCGTGCCATGGCCTCGAGCGGAATCAGATGACCGACAGAGTTCCATAGGAAGCTCTGAAATCGAGAGAAGAGTCTCGGAGGAGATGAGTGCCGCTCTTCTTCGACGAGAGGAGTTTCCCTCTGATCGAGGGCACGAAGAGGTACTCGCTCGTTCGTTCGGAGCCTTTCTCCTGCGGAGGGAGGAGCCATAGAGATCGATATCATCCCGCCAGGACCGCAATGACAGCCCAATCAGGCCCCAGACTTTGTGGGCAATCACTTGTTAAACCGGCCACGCATGCACCAACGCATCGAGCAGAGCTGAGGAACCGGAGTGATGAGAGAGAGCTAAAGGTACTACAGGCGACACCTGAGTTGGGTTGAGATTTAGGCGGTAAAGTGACATTACCTGTGAGAAGTGATGGCGTAGGCAGTCAGTAATGAATCGCGAAAGTGCCTGATTGGAAGAGAAAGCCAACCATCCGGTGATTGGTGGACAACCGAGATGCCAATCGCCTTCTTTAACTCGGGCACATCAATCACCCTCACCAGATCACGCCACGGAGAGGCCACCGCAATACGCAGTGGCACGATGCCAAGCCCGACATTGCGAGAGATGAGGGAGAGTTGGAGATCCTCGCTCCTTGCTTCAACTGAGATCTCGAACGGAAGCCCGGCGCGCTCTAGCGCTCGTCTGATCATTCTTCGGACGCCACATCCTTCCTGATTCAGCACCCAAGGCATGTCACGCAAATGCTTCAATCGCACCTGGTCGGGCAAAGGACTGTCCAGCGGAGCCACGACTGCGACTTCCTGCTCCCCCACCAGCTCTGAATGGAGTCCGCTGGGGAGCTTCTCATCCTGAGGTAGATACACCACCGCGGCGTCTAGCTGGTTGCGACGGACTTGTTCCACAAGTTCGGGGGACCATGCTGAGGTTGCCTGCACAGTTAGCAGGGGGAAGGCAGTTCGCAAATCATCGAGAGGCCCCGCAAGCGCGGTTTCGGCGACGAATTGAGAAATGCCCAATCTCAATTCACCCGTCAATGCATTCGATTGGACAACCGATGCGCGCAGATCTTCGATCGAACGAAGCACCTTTCGACTGAGTTCGTAGACTCGACGTCCGGCTTCGGTCGGCCGCAGTGGTTTCGACAGACGCTCCAGAAGCTGGATGTCCAGGAGTTGCTCGAGGCTCTGAATTCGACGGGTCACACCCGGCTGAGTAAGGTTCAAACGCGAAGAGGCTGCCACGACAGAACCGGACTCGACCACCGCAACAAAGGCTTCGAGGTCTCGCGTATTCATGCGAACTCCTTATAATAAATATTCTAATTATTCAATAGACGCATGTCAAGAGGGTTCCTAAGCTGATCCTCCCAGGCAACCCCCTGACCTAGGAGCACAGTCATGCACACCGCGCTGATCATTGATTCAAATCCTTCCAAATCAACAAAAGAAAAGAAAATTAAACCAGGGCTTCTATTCCTGTTGGCAGTGGCGGCCAGTGTCATCGTTTCGAATCTCTTCGCCCCTCAACCCATCGTGGCCGAAATCGGTGCATCAATCGGCATGCCGCCGCAATTGGCGGGATTGGCATTCGGGTTGACGATGTTCGGCTATGCGATCGGTCTTATTTTTTTTCTGCCAATTCTCGATCGACTGGAGAATCGCAAACTGATTCTCGGAACCATGGCTGCTTCGGTTCTGGCCCTCCTATGGGCCTCTCGCGCCAGAGACACTACCACCTTCTTATGTGCGAACTTCCTGGTGGGATCGACCTCCTGCACGATCCAGATGATCATCATCATGGTGGCGACCCTCTGTGATGAGGCAGAGCGTGGGAAGGCTGTGGGATCTGTGATGAGTGGGGTAATGGTCGGGGGCCTGCTGTGCCGACCTGCAGGGGTCCTCATCGCTGGCGCCCTTTCCTGGCGCAGTGTGTACCTAACTCTGGCCATCGGTTCGACAGCACTGTTGTTGGCACTTTCCCGGGTGTTACCGACCAACCATCCCGAAGCGACCGTGCCTTACCTGGAGTCTCTGAAATCGCTAGGGCCTCTTATTGCACGAGTGCCTGTTCTGAAACGGCGCGCCAGTTATCAAGGCATCCTCATGGTCTCCTTCGGCGCCTTCTGGACGTCCATCTCATGGCGGTTGGTTCAGCCGCCCTTCTCCCTAGGCACGCACGGCATCGCAGTGTTCGCTCTCGTCGCCGTTGGCAGCGCCATCATTGCCCCAGTTGCCGGCCAGGCCGGTGACCGAGGGTACACGAGATCCGCTACAACCTTCGCCCACTCTGCGGTTGTTGTAGGAGCAATCCTAGTTACTTATGCAGGAACCTCAATGAGCATCAATTCTGGCCCAGTTTGGACTAGGTGGGTCTCGATAGGACTGATGGCCCTTGCTGCCATGTTTCTAGATACAGGCGTAGTGGCTGACCAGGCTCTGGGTCGCCGAGCCGTTAACATGATTAGACCCGAGGCGCGTAGCCGCATTAATGGCTTGTTTACATGCACCTTCTTCCTTGGCCAGGCTCTAGGTGCTGCTCTGGCAAGGCCTGCATGGTTGGCAGCAGGTTGGATTGGTGTCTGTGCCTTGATCTTAGTGCCGGCGATTGTGGTTCTCACCTTGCACATCACAGAACAGGATACAAAGCCTTCGGAACCTATCGAAGCTGCCTATTCTACTGATTTGTGATCAAGATTAATGGACCAGCTGGATGGCCGACTAGAACCGCCATCGAGTGCCAATGACAAAGCGCATCAGATGTCTGTTGAATGAAGCAAGGTGGACGGCTGCGAAGCCCTTCAGGAAATCCACCGAGTTCGGCCCGACGTACCGGTGATCCTTTCCAGCGGATACGGATGCAGGGTAGGCGGAGACGTGGCGTTTCCCAAGGACCTAAGCGGCATCCTGCCCCGGCCCTTCACCTGGGCTCAGTTAGCCCAGGTGCTCCGGAACGCAATTGAGGGCCAGTGAGCCAATCGCAAATCCCATGGCCGATGAGGGGTTCATCCTGCACACACCTGAATGGTATCGAGCCGATCCAGAACGAGCCCGACTTCAGTGCTCTTCCTTATCGTGAGACTCCTCTTGCGTCGGGTAGGGGCAAGGTTAAGCAGTTGAAGGACCAGCAGAGGCTACGATGGAATGCACACCAAATTCGTGAAGGAGGCGTCCTCCTTTGTGCGCTAACCGCGTGAGATGGGCCAAGCCGCCCAAGTAGGTAAGCAGGAATATCGCAGTCGCGATGTGCTTGATCTTGACGTCCCTCCCATGATTAGCCCGGTATTTGAGTTGAATCCGGATTGATGTAGGTGGTGCCGATGGACTGGGGCGGAGGGAGCCGGCGGCGACTCGAGCCCAGCCCAGCGACGCGCGAACTCCGCGGGGATAGTCCCCCGAGAGCGCTGTGCGGCCCGTGGTGGTTGTCCCACGGGGACTTCCTTCGGTCGTAGTCGCGGACCCATCCTCGGGCCACCTGCCGGACTTCCGTAAGGGCCCTCAACCTGTCCCCGTTCAGGCCATCGTCCCGGAGCCGTCCATTGAAAGTCTCGCAGGTACCGTTCTGCATGGCCGCCCGGCTTGAACCGGTGGTGGACCAAGCCCTGCTGGTGTCGCCACTGCCCCCGACAATCGCCTCCAAGTGATGGATCTTCCCGGTGAAGACATTGGGCGGGGGCCACTTGGCCATGGCATTGGAATCAAGGAAGGCCCGGTACACCTGCTCTGGTGCAGCCCTGATTACTCGATGAATACGAACGGTGCTGGTAGATATGAGCCTCCCTCCTTGGAATAGACCAGCCAGGGGACCTGGCGCCGGAAGAACCCGGAGGCCACCTTCAGGCTGGGGCAGCCCGGTGGCTACGATCAATGCAGGGGAGAAGAACCCTGAACCGCGTGCCTCTCCCGAGCTCCGAATCGCAGAGGATCAGCCCGTCGTGACTCTTCACGATGGCCTGAACCATCGCTAGGCCAAGGCCGGTTCCCTGGCCAGTGGGTTTGGTCGTGAAAAAAGGGTCGAAGATCTTCCGACGAATGCCGTCCGGGATGCCGTCGCCAGTGTCCTCCACCTCGAAGAAGGCATAGAACCCCGGTGACAGCTCGTGGATCTCAGCCTCAGCACTGTCGAGGTGCTGCTCCCCGGAGCGAAGGGTGAGGGTGCCTTCCTTTTCGATGGCATCCCGGGCGTTGATTCCTAGGTTCATGAGTACCTGAATGATTTGTCCAGGATCCACAAACACCTCGCAGGGCGGCTGCTGAATATCCATTTCTAGATGGATATGAGAGGGAAGAGCATGCCTCAGGAGACCGGCGGCCTCATCCAGCAGTTCGTTTATGCCCTGAGGGACACGACGAGTCTCCTGGCTCTTCCGGGCAAAACCTAGAAGCTGACGAATCATCTCCTGGGATCGTTCTGCCGCTCGCTTGATGTTGGCCACGAACCGTCGATGGGTATCAGGAATTGGCCCTCCCGCGAGGACATCAGCGTTCGCCTGGATCACCATGATGTGATTGTTGAAGTCGTGACAGAGCCCGCTGACCATCACGCTGGCCGCCTCGGCCTTCTGGCTGAGGATGAGCTGTTCCTGGGCCGTGTGCAGCTCCGTCACGTCCTGCAAAACCCCTCGGAACACATCCGGGCTTTTTGCCATGGTCCATCGAGTCCAGATCCATGGCCCAGCCCCGTGCCTCATCCGGCAATCGAAGCCGACCGCTTGCCCGGTCTCGCTCCTGGAACGAGCCGACACGAATCGGTGCACGTCCTCGTTATGGATGAGTGATTCCACCATCCCAGGGTCCTCTCTCAACTGCGGCGGGTGATATCCCAAAACGGTGGCGGCCGATTCACCAAACACCCAGACCTTGGATGGGATCTCCTGCTTCCATGGCACCACCTTGGCCAGGCTGGCCGCCTCGAGGAGGGATTGGCGTTCTTCGTCGACCCGGGTGCGTTCCGCATGCTCACGCACCTCCGCTAGGGCCCGGTTCACGACCATGGGAAGGCGCTGCATGTTCCCCTTCAGCACATAGTCCGTGGCTCCCCGGCGTAGGGCCTCAACGGCCCGTTCCTCCCCAATGGTTCCCGAGATCAGGATGAAGGGCAGGAGGGGACGCGTAGCCCGGCAGAGGTCCAGGGCTGCGAACCCATCAATCGTCGGGAGCATGTAGTCGGAAAGGACAAGGTCCAGGTCGGGATCCTTGAGAAGCTCGACATACTCGTGCCGATCTTTGGCCCACAGGATGTCGCAGGGACCCGCATGCCGATGGAGCGTGGCCATGGCCAGTTTCACGTCCAGTTCGGAGTCTTCCAGGTAGAGGATCCTCAGCGGCATGGCTCATCCTCTTTGGGCAGGGTGATGTAAAAGGTCGCGCCCAGACCGGGGCTCCCCTCTGCCAAGACACGCCCACCGTGGCGATGGATAATTCGTTGAACGTTCGCGAGCCCGACACCCGTGCCCTCGAATTCGTCCTCATGGTGCAACCGCTGGAATGCTCCGAACAACCGATGGGCATAGGTTGGATCGAATCCAGCGCCGTTGTCCTTGACGAAGATGGTCCACTCGGCGGAGTCAGTTTCATGGGCTCCAACTTCGATCACCGCATCTGGCTGGTGGCCTGTGAATTTCACCGCGTTCCCGAGCAGGTTCTGGAAGACGGCCCTCAGCAGTGTCTCGTCGCCACGGACCGAAGGAAGGGACGCGAGCCTCCACTGCACCGATCGTCCGACGGTTTCAGGAACGAGACCCTCAACGACTCTACTGACGACGACATTCAAATCGAGCCAGGACCGGTGCATTTCCTGACGGGACACTCTTGAGAGACCGAGCAGTCCGTCAATGAGCTGGCCCATCCGGGCTGATGCGATCCTGATGTTGTCGAAGTAGGCTCGCGCGAGGTCGGTCGCCTCCGGGTTGCATTCCTGTTCTAGAAGCCCGAGGAACCCCTGGATGTGACGGAGGGGTGCTCGGAGGTCGTGGGACACGGAGTAGGAGAAGGCTTCCAATTCCCGATTCGCCGTCTCCAATTCCTGCGTGCGCGTCTGGACACGCTTCTCGAGCTCCGTATAGACCTGGACATTCTCCATGGCCACCGCCGTGGTATCCGCCAATGCCTGAAGCAGCTCAATCTCCTCCGCTGAAGCTTCATGATGGTTCGCCCAGTAGTTCCCAATGGCGCCAAGCGGCGCCGCCTTCCGGATGGGCACCATGGCCAGGCTTTTCACGAAGGTGGGCCGATAGGCATCTGCCGGAATGCGTGGGTCCACGTAGATGTCCGGGATTACCGCTGATTCGCCAGTCAACATGGCCCACCCGCTGATGCAGTTCTCCATCGGGAAGCGCATCCCCTTCCAGAGGGGCGAAATGGCATCTTCATCCACGTAGTGGCACTTGTCGCCATCTCTCAGGATGAAAGTGGCCCCGTCCGCTCCTGTGAGTTCTCTGGCGGCGTGTCGAACGATTTCCCGGATGCCTTCAACACTCCGGGCCCGGGACAATTCCTGGACAGCTCTGACGAGGCACGTCAGGCTCCCGTTGACCGCCGCAAGGGGGTGGACTGTCGACGGGCTGTCACTAGATGCTTCAGGACGAAGTTTCAGATCGGGAACCATTACCGCACCCAGTAGGCATAGGCCCTCTTCCTCAGAGGATATCTGGGTGCAATGTAGGGCGTCTCAACCCTAAATCCAGTATGGAATCGATCTAGGTCTAGATGTCTCGACATGGAAGATGCCTATGTGCCCAAGAATCGATACCTTGTGGCCTTGCCAATCAACCCATGTATAGACCACGGCGAGCAGCAAAATCGCCGAACGGTAGTTCCCTTGGTCTGAGCGGTTAGTACGAAGGTCGTAGCCAGAGGGCAGGCTCGACCCAGAGGTACAACTTGATCACCTACTCCGAGCCAGGTGGCTTGCTCGCCCCATTCTTGAACCATATAGTGTCGCTTCGTGTTTTGAACCATATCCTGTCGTTGGCGACAAGTTATGGTTCAAAACACAAAAA
>Ga0079306_1001325_pt1 | contig 16777 bp, 5 predicted proteins | sample Methanotroph_Enr_FD_79181 | JGI IMG/M metagenome (GOLD analysis project Ga0079306, IMG submission 79181) | Enriched soil microbial communities from Old Woman Creek wetland in Ohio, USA - Methanotroph_Enrichment_5 | ecosystem: Environmental > Terrestrial > Soil > Wetlands | place: USA: Ohio...
CAAGTATAATTGGATACCTCTTGATGCTTATCTCTGTTTTCAGAATCTCAAAGAACGACTGTCGTTTGTTTTAAATAACTTCGGGACAAAATACGACATTATATTTTGACCTTTACTTATATCTTATTTACAATGGGGCTTCCGCCCCAAACCCCGACTGACTTTTTGCCTCTTGACAAACAAATCCAAACTTAACATTGATCTATTTCACGCACAAAGCATTTGAAGATGTCAGGGCTAACGCCCCTCGGGTTTTGATTATCATTTTTTTCTACCAAGATTTCAGAGCTACGCTCCTTTTATTTTAAATGTACATTACCAGGGACGTAGTCCTGATATCAGGGTAGATAGATCAAACCCTTGTCTATTGAGGGGCGTTAGCCCTGATATCTTAATTAATGGTCATTTAAACGAATATGTATTTGTTTTTTCCATTTGTTAGAAAACTTCCTTTCTGGGAAGTTAACGCAAAAAGTCAGCAAAAAAGTCAAGACTGCGCCCACTTCGCTCAAAAAACTTGCGCTCGGAAGGCTAATCCGTCAGCTGACGGACCAAACTCCACCCTTCGGCCGTCAAACAGGAGTATTTTTGCACCTTTAGCTTACGCTGACCGTTGGTTCTCACTTGTTTTTGGCTCACTGGACGAGGTCGGTCGTTTGAGAGACTTTGAGGATGATCATAAAACAAAACAATGTATCATTTAAAAATGGTGCATTATATTGTGTAAACTACTTAAGAGAGGTAAAACTATCCAACTTTGAGAATTGCTTTGATACAGGAAACATAATTGCGCGAAACAGGAATTTTCTCCGGGCAGTTATTCAGTTGAATTTCCATTTTGCCTGAATTCCCTTTACATTTCAGAATCATTTCTGTATTTACCAGGTATGATTTGTGGCAACGTACAAATTGTGGAAATGGTGCTAGCTGCAATTCCAATTGCTTAATAGTTGTACGGAACACCTGTTTTTCTTTCTTCCCGTTTTTGTCAAAATGTATTCCCATATAGTTCTGATTTGCCTGCAGATACAGGATATCCTTTGCAACGAAAGGAATGCAATTTATATGTATAGTCTGGGCAACAGGCTGCTGCATTTCCAACGCATTGCCCGTTTCATCTGTTCCGTTATCCGGCTTCCTTGCATTTAACAGGTTTTTTATTTGCACAAACGATGTCAGTGTGAAAACAGGTAAAATTCCAAATGTCAATGTATAGAACTGCATATGGAAAAATGAATACCATGAAAGGTTGAAGTATGAAATAGTAGACAGGGCATGTATCCAATTAATAAAACCTGCAATCAGGAACAGAATAGATAAAATGAAAATTTCTTTACCAACTGTCCAACTGCCGGCATGGAAGAATGCCGGAAATACACGGGGAAACACCATATATAAAATAACATTTACTACAACATACGTACCTCCAAAACCCGAAAGGATAAGCCATTTGTCGGGATGTGTCCAGGCTTGCAGCCCAAAGGGTTGTTCAATATTAATCAGCAATGCAATAATGGCTGATACTACACTAATATACACCCAACAGTATTTTTCAGCACAGAGTAAAGGATATGGCCTTGCAAAAGAAGTGTTGATTTCTTTAATTAATGAGCTAAAATTCATTGGCATTCAACAAAAAACAGACAAATAAATAACAGGTTATCTCAAAAATTTGATGCCGGTTACAACAAGATTCTTATCGTAGTTGCATTTCAGTGATATTTGCATAAGACCAAACTACAATTCTACACTGGCTGGAACTAATTGGCTGTCGGTGTTATAATGCTTCGTAATCATAAGATTTCAGTGTGTACTTTATAACTGACAGTACGTACTATTATTCTAAAAGTAAATACTTACAATTCTCTGGTGCTTACTAATCGGCTAACAATGTGTACTATTATTCCAACAGTAAACCCAGATACTCCTCCAATGCATACTATTATCCAAAAAGTATTTACCCATGCTTATAATTTATACACTGTAATCCGACAAGTATTATCAACAATCAAAATAAATCCCTCCTTTTCAGGAAACAGTCACACCAACACTACGTTTAAGTTAACGAAGTTTGAGCCTGATTTATTTTATCAGCCGCAACTTTTTTTTGAAACAATAAATAATGAAGTCGTCTTGACTTTTGCATTGATTATAATTTCGCTCCTAACGGAGTTCTGAAAAACATAATTTATGAACAGTTCTACCTCCCGATAGCTATTCGGGAAATGCTTCCCTAAAGCTTAAATATTGCTCCTTTAGGAGCAGTATTATGGTAGTTGTTGTTAATTCGCAAGAATAAAAGCTCCGTAGGAGCGACATTGTAAAAAGTCAGGACGACTTCAATTTATAAAGCACAATTTATAACAATACATTATAAAAAGTCTATGTTTTATGAATGTCAATTTTCCAGCTTTTCTCTTGCTCAAAAACACTCATATTTATGCACTTTACATGCAGAAATAATATCTGTCCTAATTTTCCTGCCACAAAAATCCCAGACAACTGATTTCCAGTTATTTAAAAAATGATTTGTCCTAAATTATTTTATGCTAAAATTTTAATATCTAAATAAAACCAATTAACTTTGACACGCAATAAATAAGTTTTATTAAAGTGTTTTATTATAAAAAATATAATTTTCTTTTTTTATAGGGAAATTACTAACAAAAAACAGACAATTGCACAAATCAAGCTTAATAGAAATTCGAAACATCCTGACAAAATTAAACCAGCATGTTTTTAATTAAAAAAGGCTATAGCTATTATTCGAACAAAATATACAAACAATTAAAAATAAGTTTTATGAAAACCCCCAAATTAATGATGGCAATAATTGCTGTTCTTTTATTCTCAAATTTCTTGTTTGCAGGAAATCCTAGTGAAAAAATCATATAAATAATCTTGCAAAAAAATATAAATTATCTAACTCTATAATAAAATGAAAATGAAACAATTTACAGGGCTTTTAGTCATTGTGCTGGCATGTATACTGATGTCGGCAGCACCACTTTCAACTAATGGTAAGAAATCAGCGAAGAATTACGTAAAAAAATTATCGAACGATGTACAGTTGACCGACAGCCAGGCTATAGCTATAGAACAATATGCCGCGGAATATTTTACCGAAAATGTAAATGCTAATGCAGCAAAAGACAAAAAAGTCCGGTTTTCACAAAAAAAGGTTGTTTATAGTCTATTTAAGGTAAGAATGGATAGTGTACTTACTCCGGAACAAAAAGAACTATTGAACACCAAAATGGAATCACGCAAAGCTGAAGTATTATCTAAAATTAAAACTAATTGAAAAAAATACAATATGAAACCAATCAGAATAAAAATATTATTAAGTGTATTTGTGATTTTATTGGGTATTAACGCAAATGCTGAAAATCCAATTAGTGTAACAACTGATTGGGGTTCTATTGCTGCATGTGGCGCAGATTATGTTGATTACATGAATCGTACCTGGATAATCAACTTAGGGGTACAAAAGCCTGTAGAATTTGAAATAAATATTGATTTGGAGTACGGTTGTGATTATCTTAATGTTTATGCTATTGACAATAACAATACTGAACATTATATTGGTACCTATACGGGATGTGAATCAGGTTTAATTGTCAATTCAGTTATTCCATCGGGGAAAGCAAAAGTTGTTTTAATTACGGATGGTTCCGTCTGCAATGATAATGGATATTGGGGAGTAGAGTCATATTGCTATATAGATAATAGTTATAATGTCACAACTTCTCAAAACAGTGCAGTCAATCAAAATTTGTTTGTATCGGGAAATTCTTATTTTCAAGGTAAAGTCGGCATCGGAACTTATTTTCCAGAAACCAAATTAGATGTAAATGGAAGTATTCAAGCCGGAACAACTTGTAAAATTAAATTAATGGATTTCCCAGGGCATGCATCTTGGATTGATATTCCAGCAGTAACCGGCAAAGCTTCTGGGATTGGTTCTGGTGGTGCAGGGCAAAACGCTTGGATTGGATATGCAGGTAAGGCTTCCAATTGGTTTACCAACTCTATTGCCGGAGATATTTGTTATCGAAATACAAGTGGCAAACTTTTGTTTGGAAATACAGGTGGCAATGCAGCAATGGCGATATCTGGGAATAAAATAGGCATCGGCACAACAACTCCACAAGCAGCACTTGATATTAATGAAAGTAATTCAGGTGGGAGCGGAAATGGAACTACTGCTAATCATGGTATCTTAGTTGGTGCAACGGGTACTGGTGGAACACTAAATATTGGCGTTGATGCAAGTGGTTCATTTTATTCCTGGATTCAGTCTCGAAACAAAAATTCTGCCACTTTTTACAATCTTGGGTTAAACCCATATGGAGGGAATGTGGGAATTGGAACAGGAACTACCGCTCCTTCTGAAAAACTAACTGTTGCAGGTGGACATTCAGATACTAAATTAAGGCTTTATTCTACTGGGGATGGTGGTAGTCAACCTGCAAATCTTTCATTGTGGGCATCTGAGCCCGGTTGGACATACACAGGAACCGGAATTGGTTATAACGTAAATGGTAGTCCACATTATGGAAGGATTGATCAAGCAAGAGGGTCATCTTATGTTCGTTTTCTTCCTGGGGAAACTAAATTTCAGTTTCAAAATGCTTCCGGAGTAGATATAGATGCAATGACAATAGCTGATAATGGTAGTGTTGGGATAGGAGCAGGGCCTACAGAAAAACTTGATGTTAGAGGAAACGTTTATATTAACTCTGGTATAGATGATAATCATATCTATTGGGGTTCACATAATATGACTATGGGGACAAAACCTGGAGATTATTCACATAATGTATTAACATTAAAACCAGGAGGAGCGAGCAATGGGAAATTAATATCTGTTTTTAATATGTGGAATGCCAATTCTACAACAGATTTTGAACAAAAAGTACAAATACACACTGATGGTATCTCGTATTTTAATGGAGGTAAAGTAGGCATTGGAATCAGCAATATTACTACAGATGCACTTCTATCAGTAAATGGAATTATTCAGGCTAGAGAAGTAAGAGTAGATCTGACCGGGCTTGCTGACTTTGTTTTCGATGACAACTACAAACTTATGCCTCTCCATCAAGTGGAAAGTTACGTAAAAATAAATAACCACCTGCCGGAAATGCCTTCAGCTGCTGAAGTAAGCAAAAACGGGCTGAGCATGGGCGAAATGCAAAACAAACTGTTGCAAAAAGTGGAAGAGTTGACCTTGTATATGATTGAGCAACAGAAAACTATTAATCAGCAGAGTGCAAAAATTGAACAGTTGGAGAAAAAGATAAAATAGACCTCACCCCCTACCCCCTCTCGACCTCACCCGCCCTGCGGACACCCTCTCCAATTGGAGAGGGATCAACAGAAAAATGAGTTTGGAGAGTGGAGAAGACAACCTTTTTCTAACCAACTAACTTTCCCAAAGTAGGGAAACTTTGGGAAAGTCCCTAAGAAAGTTGAATTTCTTCATTTTAAGGGCTAAAACTTCAAACACTATGCAAATCAACTACAAATATTTTTTATTGTCCATACTGCTCAGTATATGGACAACCGCTGGGTGGGCGCAAACCCCCAAACCCAGTTTCATACTTGATACTCAGGAAACGGGTACCAGAAACTACGTGGCACGTGATTATATATCATTGAAAACCAATTTCATATACACAGCTTCTCCCGGCAAAAGCTTTATAGCTAAAATTGATCCTAATTTGCCGTTTACCATTATCTCGGTACCTAACCCGGTACCGGGTGATGTCTCGGGTGCCGCGAATGATAAAAGCTATACCCCGGGCGGTACCTATGGCTCCGATCCTGTGCGGCAGGTTCAAAGCCTGCCCTCGGTTATGTTTAAATCCAGCAGGGATATAAACGGAAATATAGTAAGCAGTATGGATACAAGTTATGTTTATCCTGTGCTGTGGTTCAAAACTGTTCCTTTGACTAACAATCTGAATGGCAATTATACATGGAAAGATGTGACAGGTAACGATGCAATTGTGCAAAAATACAGTTCGCAGGGAGCAGGGCATGGTGAGGAATACAAGTTGGCACGGGATAAGCTCCGGACATATAATTTTAATCCTGCCATTGATTTATCCTACGAAAATGTAAGTAAAGAAATTCTGGTAAAAAACAGCAACCTGGCACAAGCCACGGTAATTGGTGTGTGGGGGGCAAAAGAGAGTTTTGATAAGGACAAGTTTATGTTTGCCATCAACGGCCGACGAAAAGAGAGTGTTTTGTTCTGCAAAAGGTATGTGGTTGAAGCCGACTCCACCAAAACCAACCTGAGTTATGGGGATAATACCACGCGTAATTTTTTGTACCGGACGAGTGACATTGAAGGTACTGACAGCAGTAAGTTCCACGAAAGATCGTTGCGGGTGGGGACTTATTATAAAGCTAATAAACCCAATGCATCTGTATGGGGCGAGGCTCAAAAAGCCGTAATTAGCTTGGGGAATAAGTTTGATAGTACCAATGTGAACAACACATCCCGGTTTAAGTCCGAATGGCAGAACTTTGATGGTTTTAAAGGGTTTACCCCGGAGTTGTTGGTTTTCAACCGCCAGTTATCACCAGGTGATTGCAACAAGTTCGAAACCTATCTGGCCATTAAATATGGTTTGACCCTGGATAAATCTTATGTTGCTGCAAATGGTACCACGCTTTGGGATTATGCCGCCGACACGGCATATAATCATCGTATAGCAGGATATGGCAGGGAAGATGCACTGGGTTTATACCAGAAAATGGCTACCAGCACTTATGAAGAAGCGCCTTTTTATTCCGAACAAAGCGCCAATGATTCATACGACCAGAACGATTCATACAACCTCTCATCCCGAAACCGATTGCTAGTAATGGGTTGCCAGCAAGCCAACACTATGGATAATGGGAAATACATACTCTTTGGTGATAATACTGACTCGTTAAAAATTACTAGCGGTTCAATAAGCGGATTCGCTACTTTGAACAGAAAGTGGTTGGTTAATACGAATATCTACCAAAGTACAGGAACCGATAAAGAGCTGAACTGGCAGAATGCAGGCCTTACCATAACCGATAAAACAGATTTTAAAAGTGATATTTTAAAATCCGGTTCCCAGTCAACAGTTTCGGCAATCACTACAGAAACCCTGAAAGGTACTGATGGCTATTTTGCATGGACAGTGGAACAGGAATACGGCCCGGTAACCGTTAAGTTTGGAAACAATCAGGCTGAATTAATTCAAAATAGCCATGATTATGGTTACAGCATAGACTCGGTTGGTCAGGTTTTTCCGGTACAAAAAGGGATTGTGGGTAACAATGGCCTGTTTAGTGTGGAAAAAGGCCAACGGATCGAAGTGGAAAAAAACGGTGGTTTAATGAGCCTTCGTGTAAATGGAATACGAAATAAGAATACAGAATTTGCTATCGATTCAGCCGATATTCACAAAATATATTACGGATCAGTGAGTTTGGGAAAAAATCCATTTGATATTAAACTAACCGACTTCCGTCACGGTGGATTTGTGGACACGGGTAATAAACTGGAATTATCATATTTGCGAACCCCAGGCTTTACCAGTTATAAAAACGGACAAACTTATCTGATTGTCGACCGTTCGGGAACCGGAAGTTTCCCTGCTGACAGAATAGAATCGTTCGCCTGTGAGGAAACAGATTTAAACCGTTTAAAGATCATTTTTAATAATATATTCTGGGATACGGATGGTAATGGCAGGGATGCATTTACTTTCGGATATCAGGTCTCAACGCCAAATGAGGTTAAGAAAAAAGATGATCCAGAACCTATGAGCGATTTGCGAATCTATTATAGCGATCCGCGTGAAATGACAAGAGTAACGGTTAAGATCCAAACGGCTAAACCAATGCCAACAATTGTAATGGTATATGATATATCGGGTCGTTGTGTTTACAGGAAAGATTTACCGGAAAGCAAGGATGTGCAGTATATGGATATTAAACTGCCTGATTCCGGTATATATATCATTAGGGTGCTGAATAATGAAACAAGGTATTCGCAAAAAGTGATTTCGAAGAAGTAGGATAGTTTATAGTAGGTAGTGGATAGTTTATAGTTATGAAAAATAACATCCACTACCACCCACAGCATAATCGTAATAACAGATTTTATATGATTGAAAAAAATAATATGAGACTAAATAAAAATAACAAACAAACCGCAATAGCCATCCTTGTAACTGTGGGTGTTGTAGTGGCTTTATTTGGAGGTTGCAGGCAACGTCCGGCTCAACAGTCAGGCCGTCCCGCTACTTCCGAATCCAAATCAACGGTTACAACTTCCGCACCGGTATGGAAACCCGAACAAACAGCAGGCAAGTCTGTGACTGCAACAGCAGGCAACAAGTGCATCCAACTGGGAGTTGGGGTTACGACCCTACTTCCCCAACCAGCTCTTCAGCCGGGTAAGCTGACGGCTTATCTTGGGTCTCCCTCTAAAGGGATTATCGGATTATACGATGGTAACCAAACGGATAACCCTGCTGATAATATTTTCAACATTAAACTGGATTACCAACCCACTGTAAATGATAAGGTGTGGCTTACTTACCGCCTTACGGGTGTGGCAGATAACAGCGGTGTGGCTTGCAGTATCAACGACCGGTTGGCTTTCGGTGGTTATCTGGTAAAGAAAGACACTGCCACCAAACGGCAACGGGTACAATTGAATGCGATGTGGCTACAGAAAGGTGAAAACCGTATTCAGTTTGGATTAGCCGAAAATGCAGGTTACGGATACCGTATCAGCGACCTGGCACTGGAAGTGGAGCAGGGTACAAATGATATGCCGCTGGCAGTGACAACCTCACGTACTTTATACAATGGCAAGGCGTATGTCCATGGGTTTGTACAGGCTACGGGTAAAACGACTGTAAGCATCGACGGCAAAGCCGTGGCGGTACGCGATGGCGAGTTTGAAACAATTATCAGTCCTGCGGATAAGCAACAAGCTGAAGTAACAGCCGAACTGAACGGACGTGTTTATACCAAAACACTCCGTTTTGGGAATAATGTACAGGCCGATGCAGTATATGCGCTGGGCGAAAGTCCGGCACGGATCAATAAAACCTTTGAAAAAGGCAAAACCAATGAGCTGAAAACTCCGGATGTATTGCTCAAAACCGATGATAAATCACTCTTGGCAACAAAAAATATATCGCTGACTGCATTGCGCCCCATTGATCTTCCGGCAATGGACTTGGGCATGACCAACGTAACCGCCGACAAAAAAGGTTTCCGCTTCCTGCCCCACGGGGAGCATTTTACCCAAACCGGTGCTACCGTAGCTCTGAAATACGACCGCACCAAAATACCGGATGGTTATACCGAAAACGATATCCGTTCCTACTATTTCGACCCAAATACGAAACACTGGGTGGCATTGGAGCGTGACACGGTGGATAAAGCCTTGTGCATGGTGGTATCCAAAACCACCCACTTTACCGATATGATAAACGGGGTAATTAAAACCCCGGAATCGCCCGAGACACAGGGTTTCGCACCTACCATGATGAACGACATCAAGGCAGCCGACCCAACCTCGAAGATAGAAATGATAGCTCCACCTACGGCTAACAACCAGGGCTCGGCCAACCTTAGTTATCCGCTGGAACTGCCTCCTGCCCGCAACGGCATGAGTCCACAACTGGCTATACAATATAACAGCGATGGTGGCAGCGGCTGGCTGGGCGAAGGCTGGGATTTGAATGTGCCGAGCATTACGGTAGATACAAAGTTTGGGGTGCCTACCTATAGCAGCGTTTTTGAATCAGAGACTTACAGTATTGGTGGAGTAATGTTGGCAAGAGCATTTATAAAAAGTGAAACTGATAACGAAGATGAAAAAATGTTTTTTCCTGATCGGGGAGTTGTTTATAAAAGGAATATTGATGAAAACAACAAAGTTTATCAGTTCTATCCACGCATCGAAGGGAATTTCCAGTTAATTGAGCGCATTGGCAACCACCCATACGATTATAAATGGCGCGTAACAGATAAAAGTGGTACAAAATACTACTACGGATATAACGGAGCTGTTTTAGCAAAAGATACAATTGAAAAAGCAAATATTGCTGAATGGAAACTGCAAAGTATGGTAGATATACATGGTGACTCTGTTGCATATAGTTATACAATTGACAGGAATGAAAATAGCATTGGCACTTTGAAATCGAGTGCAATATATTTAAATAAAATTGAGGGATTTACATATGATATTATATCAAAATCATATATTGAAAATTCAGAAGTTCAATTTATTAGTAACAATTTTAAAACAAAAAAAAATAGTAATGCCAGATATGGATTTCTATTTTCAAATCAGAGGTTATTGGACAGTATCTTAATTAAATATGTAAATAGCAATAATCAACTAGAACCGGTAAGAACTTACTCATTTAAGTATGTTAGCGGTAAATTTAATTCTGATCTATTATTATCAGTAAGTCAGTTTGATAGTTCATTTTATAAAGTTGGAGAACATAAATTCGATTATTATGATGATATAACTACCGGAGGAAACACAAATTATGTGAGCAGTAACACTATCACAGCAAATAATCCGTCTGAAAGTTCAATAGGATTTTCAGGCATTACTAGCATTGCTACAGAATTGAATAAAAAAGGTATTCTGAATAATACAAAAACAGAAGGAGTAGGTGGTTCATTTTATGCAGGAGTAGGTTTCGGGTTAAAATTTTGGAAAACAGACAACTCATTAGGAATAAATACTTCATATCAGCATACATGGACAAACGGACAAACAATGTTAATCGACATAACTGGTGACGGTATATCAGACTATATATATGCAGATAAGGGTTTTTTATATTATATGCCCGGATTGATAAATGGTTCTTCCGCTATTTTTGGACAAGCTGTTAAAATCGAAGGGGCGCCAGAATCATTTTTAAAAACTGAAACTGATATCTTATCACTTGGATTAGCAGCAAATGTAAAATTACCATCAAATACTGTAAAAATAAATGGACGTGCAGATTGGGATTTATTGAACAAATCTACAACTAAAGCCTATTTCTCGGACGTAAACGGAGATGGATTGGTAGATATAGTCTATAATGAAAAGGTCTTTTTTAATTATGTCAAAGATGAAAAACCATGTTTCGACAGAAATAGCAAACTCTCTGCTAATCCCATGACAAACCGGACAATCTATGATTTAACACCGGCAGCTGCAGGATTAACAAGATATGATGAGTCAGAGGATGATTCTATAAAATCCAAGTTATCCCCCCTTCAGGATATAGTAAGAGTGTGGGAAGCTCCTTACAAAGGAATGATTTCTATTTCCGGCACAGTCAAGTTATTGCCTCCTGGTCAGAATTATGACACATTGGCATACAGCAAAGCAGATGGTGTAAGAGTTGCTATTCAATATGGTCATAACGAATTATGGCATGTAAAAATTGTGAACGGAGATAATACTATTAAAAATGCGAATGCAACATGTCAGGTAATGCCTGGTGACAAAGTATTTTTCAGAGTGCAGAGTGGAGATAGTTTGACAAGTAATGGTGATTTTGATGAAGTTGTTTGGAGACCGCAGATTCAATATTCATATGTTGACGAGAGTGTCACTCCAAAAGCTTTATATGGTGGATACAACAGTAATACAGTTTATTCTGCGACAGAAGGGTACATCATAAGCAAATTAGGTTATAACCATATAGATACTATTGCTCCATATACAATAAAAGGCAAATTCAGTAAACCCATCACAAACAGCGATATTAAGCTCGAAGTTTTTACATCTAATTATCCATCTGAATATCCTGATACTCTTGATCAAAACAATAAATATGTATGTAATTCTGGATATGAATATAAAAAAGTTCATACAGTGATATTCAGCAACAATCTTGCTTACAATAATACTGATATAAATTATGTTTCAGAAACCTCAAACAAGCATACTTATTTCTGGTTTAGATTAACGTCAACGAGCGATGAAAAATGGGAAGATATTAAATGTGCTCCAGAAATACATTATTCGCATAATTCAAAAGGCGTTTATATAAAAGATACTTTGTTTGCTGGAGTGAAATATGATATAAGTAAAACTGTTTTATATGAAAGATCAAATCAATATCAATCAGGTATGCAACCATATCTCTATCAAATGACTTATGCTAAGATTCGTCCATACATGTGGAACGCTTCTGCAAATTATATCACACCTGATTATTGTAATCCTGTTAATTGCCAATTACAAATTGTATCATCTAATGGATACGAGAAATGGTATTCAGGAAAATATGATCTGAGAATTACTTCGAGTAATAACAATTTTATAGATTTTTACTCTGGGACAACGAGATATTATTCTACGTTTAACTTATATGTAGATGAAGATACTTATAAAAATAATAATTTTGGAATTGAAGTGTTTGACACTCAAACAAATCAAACATCCCATATATTCCCCAAAGTATATGTTAAGCAAAACAACTACGATTACGGTCCAATGTGGCGAGGCTGGGGTCAATTTGAATACAATGCAGCACGTGGGAGATATGCACGGCCAATAGAAATTGATAGCTTGTATTTACCAAAAGATTCAGACAATGTATTATTTGATAATATGTGTCTGGTACCTTTATCTCCTCAAAGTAAAACAAAAAAATTCTGGCAGGGGTATTGTGAAAATATTCGTCTTGCAGGTGATACAATGTGTTCCGGTAGATTAATAGCAAACGATATAAAAATCAGCACCTATATTAGTGAGGATGGACCATTCAGAGCACGAAGGAAAGTAAGTAACACATTAACTACCGAAGATTTAACCAAATATTATATTGAGGCGCCAAACCTCATAAGCAAGAGCAAAAATGTAAGCTTTGGAGGTAATGTTGACCTTACAATAGCAAATGATATATTCAAGAATTTACCCATAAAAGTTCAAAAGAATTTAGGTCTTAGTATACAAGGCAGTTATTCTAGTGGCAGTTCAGAAAAAATTCTTGACTACATTGATATGAACGGTGATGGTTATCCTGATTATTTCAAAGAAGGAATTATCCATTATTCTAATTCCAGAGGGACTAAAACGGATATTAAATGTATCCGGCAAAATCAATTTGAGAAAATGCAATCTGCTAGTTTAGGGGTAAGCATTGGTATTGTGAATCCAACTGATAGAAATGTAAAGAAGTCATCTACTAATTCAGTTACTCTCAAAGCCATAGAAGAATCTGCAACAATTAACGCTTCGGCAAATGTGAATTTTTCAAGTAACAAACTAATAATATCCTTTTTTGATATAAATGGTGATGGACTACCGGATATGATCAATCATGAAGATAAAACAGTATCTGTAAATTTAGGTTATACCTTTTCTACTCCTGTCAGCCTTGAAACATTTCAGTCGAGTACAACAACTTTTGGTGCTAATACCGGGTTAGGAATAGGCGTAGAACTTTTTGATGGCGATTTAATTGCAGGATTTGGTATTTCTAATTCATTATCTACTATTAATAAAAAACTTGTTGATATTAATGGTGATGGATTGGTGGATATTGTCAGTAGAAAAGTTGGAATTACTCCCGGTTCATTGATTTTGACAAATTATATTCCGAGAGATAATATTTATGTGCGTTTAAATAATGGTAACGGCTTCAGTTCTGACAGTATTTTATGGTCAACTAATCTAGCTTTAGAAAGCTCGGCTGCCACAACAAGAAGTGTAAATGCAGCTGGGACATTCGGGTTTCCTATTTTTGGCGCTGTTAAACTTGTGTTTAGTTTAAGCGGCCAATATAGTAATACGGTTTCAAGAACGCTGGATGATGTCAGGGATTATGATGGTGATGGATTTGCTGACTTTATTAAAACTAATTTAGTGAGTAACTCATTAGAAGTTACGACATCTAATATACGCCGGACCAATAAACTTAAAACGATTACGAACCCTCTTGGAGGCACATTTCAAGTTGATTATAAGCGAACAGTACCAACTTCGGATCACCCGGGAGGCAAATTGGTTATGAATAATCTTACAATTAACGATGGAATTTCGGATGATGGTTATAATAGTAACTTCTCTTTCCAATATGAAAATGGTAAATATAGCCGGCGTGAACGGGAGTTTGATGGTTTTGGAAACGTTACGACGATATATGGTGAAAATCAGTATTATTCAGAGGTTACAACTAACACCCGAATTTTCCAATATGACAGTAATATGACTATCGGTTCTAGTTCTTCAACTGTTCAGTTACCTTCTCAATTGGATAATTTAGCAGAAGGGACATCGTATAATGTAGAGTTTATTTCGGAAACTACAGCTCCAGTAGTGAGAACACTTGTTGATATGAGTGCACATATTTTCAAGGATGTTACTACCACTACAAAAACCTTTCTCAGATCTGTAGCTTATAAGAAAGCCATTCTGACTTTTGATACACGTAATTATTATACGAAAGGCAATCTGCTCAAAATGGCAGTTTACGATGGGCAGGGCAAGAAGTATCAGGAATCGGAGAATGAGTATTACTGTTATGATGTAAGAACGAGGAGATATGTTAAGGGATCAGGCGGAAGTGCGCAAAAGATTGATAATTACAATTATGTTGAAAATAATCAACCTTCCGACAGTGTTGTGGTATATGCCCCCTTGAAATATACAAAAACAACTGTTTACGAGGGCGGAACTTCGGGATTGCTTACCAATCAGACGCACTATACCTATTGGGTAAATTATAATAACGAGAAGAACCAGTTTGGTGATTTAAAAACCTACAGTTATTCGGATAAAGGGACACTTAACAATGACGGAACAGGTACATATGATTATCAAACCAGTATTTGGTATAAGAGTGACATGACCTCCAAATATTATGTGGCAGGTTTGCCGACAGAAGTCAAAGTGGAAGATAAAAATAAACTCTACAGACATTTGCGGGCATATTATACACATACAGGCTACCCAACCCATATGACCCGTATTGCCCAGTACCCGAATGCAACCGACTCAGCAGTTACCACCCTGAAATACGACAGGGCTGGTAATATTACCAACAAAGTGTTGCCTTCGAAGATGGCTTATACTTATACGTACGACGCACGATACAATATGTACCTGACTCAGGTGAAAGATACTTTCGGCTATGTGAGCAAGCTTGAAAACTACAATTATAAGTATGGAGTACCCTGTAAGACAACAGATATTAATGGCAACGTGATGATAACTTCCCTGGATAATCAAGGACGTGTAACCCAAATTAAAGGTCCAAACGAAAGCGCTTATACCCTGAAGTTTGAGTATCATCCGCAGGTAACCAAAGATGCAAACGGCATTACTGCCCCTGCGTATGCCATTACCAAACATTACGACCCGGCTAATCCGGCAAACGATCTGGAAACCGTCACTTTTGTAGATGGCATGGGACGGCCTATACAGGTGAAGAAAGATGGATATGTGGATGGAGCAGAGAAAATGATTGTAAGCGGCCGGGCGAAGTTTGATGCTTTCGGGCGTGTAAAGGAGGCTTATTATCCGGTGGTAGAAGCCATGGGTACTAAAACCACCTTTAACCGGTCATTCGATTCGCAAACTCCTACCCGAACAACTTATGATATTCTGGACAGGGCATTGACTACGACGCTACCGGATAATTCCGTAACTACTATGAGTTATGCCATTGAGAGTGGATTATTGAAAACCACTGTGACCGATGCATTGAACCATTCACAAATAACATATACCGACGGTAGTGGAAAAACAGTGAAGACAGTTCAACGGCCGGACAGTGTTCCGATTGTAACTCAATTTGCCTACGATCCGATTAGCCAGTTAACGACAGTTACTGATGTTATGGGTAAACAAACGGTGAGCGTTTACGATATGGCAGGACGCCGAACACAGGTAACACATCCGGCTTCGGGAATTACGAAGTTTGAATATGACCCTGCTGGTAACCTGAAGGCTAAACAAACAGCCAATATGCTTGCCGATAATGGCACTAAGAAAATACAGTATTATTATACTTATAACAGGTTGGATTCAATCGTTTATCCTGACCATACCGAAAATAATGTAAAATACGTGTATGGCACGGCTACCGACAACACGGGCGCTAACCGTAAGGGAAGGCTGGTTTACCAGGAAGACGGCAGTGGCGGGCAAGAGTTCAAGTACGGAAAAATGGGTGAACTGACCGAAGTGCGCCGAACACTGGTAATACCAAACCAAGCCGTGGCAACGTATGTAACCGGTTGGTCTTACGACTGCTGGAACCGGGTACGAACGATGACTTATCCCGATGGTGAAACCGTAAATTATAACTATAACACGGCAGGGCTACTTACCGGAGTAAGCAGCACGAACAATACTTATGTAAGCAATATAACTTACGATAAGTTTGAACAGCGTACGAGTATGCAGTATGGTAACGGTGCAGTAACTAACTACACCTATAACCCGCTAAACCGCCGCATGGATAACCTGAATGTAAAAGTTGGGGTTAATTACATTATGAACAATGCCTACACTTACGATGCCGTAAGCAATGTAAAAAGTGTAACCAATACCGGGACGGCTTCCAACAATATGGGAGGAACTATGGCGCATAATTATGGTTACGATAACCTGTACCGCCTGAAATCGGCCAACGGAACCTTTACCGGAGCCAATGGCAAAACAGCTAACTATACGTTGGCCATGGGGTACGATAATTTGCATAATATTACCGGTAAAAAGCAGACAATTAGC
>Ga0079306_1001331_pt1 | contig 16752 bp, 12 predicted proteins | sample Methanotroph_Enr_FD_79181 | JGI IMG/M metagenome (GOLD analysis project Ga0079306, IMG submission 79181) | Enriched soil microbial communities from Old Woman Creek wetland in Ohio, USA - Methanotroph_Enrichment_5 | ecosystem: Environmental > Terrestrial > Soil > Wetlands | place: USA: Ohio...
CACCGTCGCGCAACGTTTTTTTGATTACTGGGAAATATTCACAATCCCCCAAATCACCCCGAAAAACCGCACCAATATCCCCAAAAACCGCCATTTTCCTCAATTTTGAACTTTAAATTTTAAACTTTTAACTTTTTAACTACCCCTTTTCCCCAACTTGCGCGCCCAAAACCAAAAAATCAAAGCTTGCGGCAATTATTCGGGCATCGCCCGTAACCGCCACCGCCAACAGCATGAATTAAATTTTGGGTATTAATTATTAAATTAGAAAATCTTTTTGCACACAATTCGTATGCACTAAATACTTGTCCAAAAACATAAGCCCTGTATAATACGGTTTTAAGCAGGAATAATACTTTATCTTATGCTCAATAAACGCAAACATTTAGGCGAAATCCTATTCCGCTGGGGCTTAGTCGATAAAGATAAGCTCACCGAAGCCATGAAGACTTCAAAGGCCAACGGCCAGCGGCTGGGCCAAACGCTCGTCGAACTCGGCTACGTCACTGAAGAAGACGTCACAAAAGCAATTGCCAAACAGTTCGGTCTGGAATACGTCGAACTTGAAAGCCATGCTATCTCCGAAAGTGCCGCAAAGCTCGTTCCTGAAGAGCTTATGAAAAAGCACGGCATCATCCCGCTTGGTATGAACAATGGCAAGCTCAAGTTGATAATTTCAGACCCGCTCGACCTCGACACGCTCGATCTCATCCGCTTCCGCCTAAACGCCGAGCTGGAATGCTGCCTGGCCGCCCCTTCCAGGATAAATGCTATTATCAATAAGCAAACTGATAAGCTCAAGGGCAGTATCGATGCCACCGCAGCGGAACTAACCGAGGCAGGGCATTCGATTGAAGCAGAAGTCCGCCGCGCACAGGCCGCAGGAGCAGAAGACGACGGCCCTGTCATCAGGCTTGTAAACCTTATAATTGACGAAGCATACCACCTGCGGGCAAGCGATATTCACATCGAACCCATGGCTGATCGCGTAAGGGTTCGTTACCGCATAGACGGCGTCTGCATCGAACGTGACAATATTCCTAAAAACATGCAGGCCCCCGTCATGGCACGTCTGAAGATCATGAGCGGCATGGACATAGCTGAAAGACGTCTGCCCCAGGACGGCCGTATCAAGAAAGAGATCTCAACGAAAGATATCGACTTCCGTGTCTCGGCACTGCCGGGCTATCATGGCGAAAGCGTCGTCCTTCGTATCTTGCGTCCGGATGCCGTCAATATCGGTGTTGCGGCCCTTGGATTTGATGCCGAAAATTACGAAATTTTCCAGAAGATAATCAAGCGGCCAAACGGCATTTTCCTTGTAACAGGCCCGACCGGTTCAGGTAAAACTACCACACTTTATGCCGCCCTGCAGGAACTCAACAGGCCCGACAAAAAGATCATCACAGCAGAAGACCCTGTCGAATATAACTTTGCCGGCATCAACCAGTGCCAGGTTAAAGCAGATATCGGCCTGACATTTGAAAAGATCCTTAGATCCATGCTTCGTCAGGCCCCAAATATTATCCTCATCGGTGAAATTCGAGACGGCACCGTCGCCGATATCGCCATCCAGGCGGCACTTACCGGTCACTTGGTGTTCAGCACACTGCACACAAACGACGCCCCCGGCGCTATCACTCGTCTTATCGATATGGGTGTCAAGCCGTTCCTTGTGGCCAGTTCGATCCAAGCCATTATGGCCCAGCGACTTATTCGTACCATCTGCAAGGAATGCAAGGTCGTCGACGAACATCCCGATCCTCATTACCTCCGTCTGCTCAACATAACTCCCGAAGAGATCCGCAATGTACCTATTTATAAAGGCCGAGGATGTTCGCGTTGCGGCGGTACGGGCTACAAAGGCCGGCTCGGTATTTTTGAGATGATGCTGCTCAACAATGAAGTACGTGAACTCGCCTTTGCCCGCGCACCTTCAAATGAACTTCGAAAAGCCGCCCGTGCCGGCGGTATGAAAAGCCTGCTTGAGGACGGTAAATCAAAGATATTCAAGGGTCTTACCACGCCTGAAGAAATCGCCGGTACTACCCAGGCAGAAGGTCTTGTTATCGATCTTTAATCCTTTTGAGTCATAGGAATTCATAATGGCTACTATTCTTATTGATAAGCTTCTGGAAGCCACAGTTAAAATGGGCGGTTCCGATTTGCACATTACTGTTGGCAGGCCCCCTATTCTCCGTATGAGCGGCCGTCTTCGTGCTCTCGAAACAAAAGTCCTTGAACCCGATGACACCACGGCCCTGATGAAAAGTATCACCCCCGAGCGCAACCAGGCCGAACTCCAGGAGCAAGGCGGCACAGATTACGGCTTCGCCTATGGCGATATGGCCCGATTCCGCGTGGCCGTTTTTCGCCAAAAGGGCAGTATTGCTATGGTGCTTCGTAAAATACCTTCAAGGCTCATGAGCTTTGAAGAGATTGGCCTGCCCCCCATTTGCCAGGCACTTTGCCGTCGTCCCAGGGGTCTTTTCCTTGTAACAGGTCCTACCGGCTCCGGAAAGACCACCACCTTGGCATCTATGATCAACTATGTTAACGAAAACTTCGATCGCCACATCATCACCGTTGAAGAGCCTATCGAATATTATCACCAGCACAAAAAATCGATCATTAACCAGCGTGAAGTCGGTACTGACGTCCCGACCTTCGCCGAGGCCCTGCGTCGTGCCTTGCGTCAAGACCCCGATGTTATCCTCGTTGGTGAAATGCGAGACCTCGAAACAATGGAATCCGCCATCCGTGCCGCTGAAACCGGACACCTTGTGTTCGCAACCGTGCACACCACAGGCTGCCAAGGTACCATCAACCGTATTATTGATGCCTTCCCGGTTAGCCAGCAGGAACAGATCCGCGTCCAGCTCAGTACTAACCTGATAGCCGTGCTCAGCCAGGCGCTTTGCCCGCTTGCCGTCGGCAAGGGAGTTGTGGCAGCTTACGAGTTCATGGTAGTAACCCCAGCTATATCCAACCTTATTCGCGAAAACAAGACCTACCGTATCGATTCAAGTATACAGACCGGTAGGAAATTCGGCATGCAGCTGCTTGACGATCACCTTTGGGAACTCTACTCAAATAAAAAGATCACTCTTGAAGAAATGATCGACAAAGCTCGCCAGCCCGGCGCCATGCTCGAAAAAGCCCAGGCTTCCGGTGCCTCCGGCGAAGGCATTGAGCTCGACGATCTTGGTCCAGTGCTTAAGACATAGTCGCAATAGCCAACTGTCGCACTGTTTTTAAACAAAATTTTGGTTTTTGACCCGGCAGGATGAAGGCCATTCTGACGGGTTTTGTTTTATATCTGCTTTAAATATGAGCTTAGAGTGAATTAAGATAGATTTGCGGGTTTAGCATACCAACTGTCCCATGCATAATATACTTGTCATAATGCATTTACGATTCTATAATGAAATAGAAACATAGGAGAGCACAAATGGAAAAGATCCCGCCACTTGATCAGCTTAAGGGCAGGACAATAGGCAGAATCCTGATCAAGATGGGAGTCCTGACAAGGGAGCAGGTTCATCATTGCCTTACCATTCAGCAGCAGAGATTACAGCAGAAGAATGAGAAGATTCTTCTGGGTCAAATTTTCATTGAACTTGGTCTTATCAAAAACAGGCAATTGATGATCGCTCTCGCTGGCCAGCGCGGTATGCAATATCTGGACGTCGCCAACCTTGATATCCCTGCGGACATCATCAAACGAATACCCGCCCAGATGGCCAAAACCTATGAAATAATTCCAGTAGAGTACAATGCAAGCCGTAATGAAATCGCAGTAGTATTAAAAAGTCCTGATAACTTCAAAGCAACTGATGACCTGAGCACGCTTATGGGCTTCAAGGTCGTTGCCAAGGTCAGCGAAGAAGAGCAGATCAAGGCAGCGCTTGCGAAATACTATTCCGGTGATGAAGAAAGCATCGGCGACCTGATAGGCGAACTGGAACAGGATAGCTTTCTGTCAGAATTCGAGGGTCGCGACCAGAGCATTGACCTTGACGAAATCAAAGAATTAGCAGATTCAAACCCGGTAAAAAAACTCCTCAATTTGGTACTGCTCCAAGCAATTCGCGACAAGGCTTCAGATATTCACTTCGAACCTTTTGAGTACGAATATAAGATGCGTTACCGTATTGACGGCGTGCTATATGAAATGGTACCGCCGCCAAAGCACATTGCAGTCGCCCTTGCATCCCGTATTAAGGTTATGGCTAATCTTGATATCGCGGAGCGGCGTCTTCCCCAGGACGGAAGAATTCCGCTTGTTGTGCAGGGCCATCCTATAGACCTTCGAGTGAGTATTCTGCCCACGATGTTTGGCGAAAGCGTGGTGCTTCGTGTACTTGACCGCTCACAGGTGAACCTGGATCTCGATAAACTGGGCATGCGTAAAGACGATGTTGGAATGGTGCGTCAGCTCATTCATAAGCCCAACGGCATCGTAGTCGTCACTGGCCCGACAGGTTCGGGTAAAACCACGACGCTCTACTCGGCCCTGAAAGAACTTAACACCATAGATACAAAGCTTATTACCACCGAAGATCCTGTCGAATACGATATCGACGGCATCATACAGGTGCAGATGATACCCGATATCGGCCTGACCTTTGCTAAATGCCTAAGGTCCATCCTGCGTCAGGACCCCGATGTGATAATGGTCGGCGAAGTCCGCGACCTTGAAACTGCTGAAATCGCCGTGCAGGCATCCCTGACAGGTCACCTTGTGTTTACAACGCTGCACACAAATGATGCTCCAAGCTCTATTGCCCGTCTAATGGACCTCGGGCTCGAACCGTTCTTAATTACAGCGACAATCGAAGGCGTAGTCGCCCAGAGACTTGTAAGAAAAATATGCACGCAGTGCAGGACGCCATTCGATCCTACCGAAGACATGCTCATGGAACTTGGCCTGACACTCGAAGATGTCAAAGGCAAGCAGTTCTTTTACGGCAGAGGTTGCGACAACTGCAATAATACCGGCTACCGAGGCCGGCTTGGTATTTACGAAATAATGACGTTCAACGACGAAATGCGGGAGCTTGTCATGAATCACGCCTCTACAAACGTGCTCCGCGCAGCCGCTAGAAAAGGCGGTATGAGAATGCTGCGTGAAAACGGTCTAAACGCGATTTATGACGGGATTACGACCATTGAAGAAGTGGTCAAGGAAACAATTTCGGAAGAAGCTTAAATATCCGGACTTAAAGTCGGAGGAAATTATATATGCCGATATTCACATACGAAGCACTGGATTCCAAAGGTCAGGAGATCAAAGACCAGATCGAGGCTCTTTCCAGTAAGGAAGCCATAAGCAAGATACGCAACCTGGGCTACTTCCCAACGAAGGTTAAAGCCAAGGGAGCTATCGAGAGAAGAGAAGTCAAAGCTGCCGCGCCGAAGAAACGCTCATCAGGCAGGGTAAAGGTAAAACATCTTACTCAGTTTGCCCGCCAGCTATCGACACTCCAGGATGCGGGTCTTTCGATCCTGCGATCGCTTCGCGTTCTCGAAGCCCAGCAGAAATCCGGAACGCTCAAACGCGTCATCGGCTTTGTCGCAGATGATATCGAAGGTGGCTCGACCCTTTCCGAAGCAATGGGCAAATTCCCCAAGGCATTCGACCGGCTGTTTGTGAACATGGTGGCCGCGGGCGAGGCGGGCGGCGTGCTCGACCTTATTCTAGCCAGGCTTGCCGAATTCATGGAAAAGGCAGCCAAGCTTAAGGCTCGTGTCAAAGGTGCAATGATCTACCCGGCTGTCGTACTTTGTGCCGCGTTCGGCATCGTGCTTGGCCTTATGTATTTCGTTATACCCAAATTCACAGAAGTTCTCCGCGACATGGCCGGTTCCGATGCGCAGCTTCCGGCCCTTACACGCGGACTTATGGCTGTCAGCGAATGGATAAAAGGCGGCGGCTGGGCTATTATGATCATGGCCCCAATAGGCTTTGTGTTCCTCATGAAGTTCATTCGCAGATTCCAGACCGGCCGGCTCGTGCTCGATAACGTCAACCTTCGCCTGCCCGTGATGGGCCAGATAACCTCAAAAACTTCCATCGCCAGGTGGACGCGTACTCTGGGCACACTAATCGGAGCAGGCGTTCCGATCCTTGAGGCGATCAACATCACCCGTGAAACCGCAGGCAACGAAGTTTTTGCAAACATGCTCGGCAAAGTACATTATGCTATCAGGCAGGGAGACACCTTCGCCAACCCGCTTCGCCAGTCCAAAACCGTCGACGGCATTGTTATCAACATGGTCGACGTCGGCGAAGAAACCGGCGATCTCGACAAGATGCTTCTAAAGGTAGCCGATAACTACGATGAAGAAGTCGACGTGCTCGTTCAGTCGCTTATGTCTCTCCTTGAACCTATCATGATCCTGGTCCTGGGCGTAATCGTCGGCACGATCGTGCTGGCCATATTCCTGCCCATCATCAAGATCATTACGACGCTTATGTAGGAAGAATTTGCCACAGAGGGCACAGAGAACACAGAGAAGAAAGTGTAAAATAAAAAAGTTCAGGTGGTTTAATCTGAACGCTGTACGCTAAACGCTGAACGCTAGTTTTGAACGCTAAATTTTAGAAAGGTATGTATATGAGAAGAACTAACCAATCCAAAAAAGCATTCACCATCGTCGAACTGCTGACGGTGATGGGTGTAATCGCCCTGCTCATCGGCCTGCTTGTGCCGGCGCTGAACATCGTACGCCGTATCGCTAAGGACACAAAGCAGCGTGCCCAATTCCACAGCATCGAAGTCGCACTGGAAATATTTAAGAATGATGAAGGTGAATATCCTGCTTCGGATTTTATCGAAAGCGGAACTGTTGTTACCGGTGCTCAGCATCTTGCCGAGTCACTGGTTGGTCGCGATTTGCAAGGATTTGATCCAAGAAGCAAAGGCCATCCGGCACTTGATGAAATCGCTACTGTTGATGCCTATGCTACCACCGACCCCGAGAAAACAGAAAGTCTTAACAGGCGAAAGGGGCCATATTTAAAGCTCGAAAATGTTGGCGCCTTCAGTATTAAACAACTTTACACTAATTCTAATTATGGAAATATTGATCCTTGTGTGCCTTTAATTTCGGATGTATTTTCCGAAAAGCAAATAACTCTCACCAATGGCAAGACAGTAAAAGGCGGCACACCCATATTATATTTTAGGGCCAATACTGCCAATAAAAGCCTGGAATCAGATGGCGGCGGCGGCTCACGAACAACTGATACCACACTGGGGTATACCAGGTGTACTTACAATTATTATGATAATTTGGAATTAGTAAGTCTTGGGCGAATGATGTCATCAACGCCATCGTCTGATGTTCATCCGTTTAATGCAACTGCCAATAATACAAAACATCAGAAATTCTATGATGCCATAGTTAATCCCCAGATTACTACTAATCCAGATGGTGTGCCTTACAACGCAGACTCTTTTATCCTGATGTCTGCGGGCAAGGATGGCTTCTACGGTACAGCGGATGATATTTACAATTTCGGTGACTAAATAAAGAGTGCATTTGCTCTTTTGGCGGACAAGATATGCGCGGAAATAGGAAAAATTCGGGTCTTACAGCCGTAGAGATAATGGTCGCCGTCGCGGTTCTGGCCGTTCTCGTCGGAGCCGTCATAGGCCTGACCACCCATATCCGCGCACAGGCCAATATCCAACTGGCTAAAAGCACCATTACCCTACTGGGCACCGCGCTGGAACAGTATTATGATTACTGGCACGATTATCCGCCGGATTGCAATGACATCGATAACACAGTTGATCTGCAAACAATATTAAAGGTCAATCCTATTGATATATGGACAAAACAGGATTCCGCAAGTGCCAAAGTTAATGCTCCGTCTGCGTCGCTTTCAGCGGTCGAACTTCAGAGTTATACCGGCATAGGTATTGCGGTTTACTACCTCAACATAAATGGAATGAGCAAACAGATTATCGGCAAACTAAATGAATCTGTCCTCACAACGATCACTGCTAATAAAAGCAAAATGGGTCTTTCAATCGACAGCGTGGATTATCCTTTCTATTATGTCGCCGATCCGTGGAAGACTCCCCTGCGTTACAGCAGGACTTGGGTTGACCCAACTCAAAGCAGGACTGCGGCGAATTTCAAAGGTTACACCAAAGATTTCCCAAAGCTCGAATCTGCCGGGCCGGATAAGAAGTTCGATACCGAAGACGACATAACGAGCAAAGAAAATTAAACGTGATTAAAAAACAAGCACAACCTGTTTGCCACGGCTTTACGCTTTTTGAGCTGATGGTATCAGTCTCGATCATCGCGATGATCGTCGCAATAATGATCCCATCAGTCCGCTCGATGCGAAAATCATACGAGTCCACAGGCGCAACAAGCATGATCAACTCCGCCCTGGCCTCAGCACGGGCGATAGCAATTAAAGAACATAAATATGCAGGGATACGATTCCAGCTTGAATATGCGCCGAATAAAAAATTATTCGAGCGTTCGCAGTATATGGTATTCATAGTGAGCGATTTGGAGAATGTACTAGGAATAACCGGAGGTTTTAAGGCGGTACAAGGTCTAAAGCCGATGAAATTACCCGGAGAAAAGCTGATTCTTGACCTCGCAGTCAGAACTAATTATAAAACCAATCCTGTCGTTGATTACCCTGATCCGAACCAGCGACGGATTAATGACGATCAATGGCTTGATGAAGAAAAGGAAGTCATAGATGCGACATCCTTTTCTATAATTTTTTCACCATCCGGCAGGCTTGTTACTCAGAACGTTAGAATGCGAAACAAGGAAGGTATTTACCGCCCCGATAACGGAAATTCAGCCGAATATACAGGCGATATATTCAATTCACCATCGAATATCGAAAACTATAAGATGGGTCTTTTAGTTCAGGATGACTACGGCGAAGATGGCCTTGGAGCGGAGCGGAGCAAAAACGAATTCTGCGAAATCAGCAAAGAGAAACTCAGACCGTTGTACGAAAAAGGGCAGGCATGGAGCGAATATCTCGATCCATCTCTGAAATTGGTTGAGTCAGTTTACATTAACGCCTATACAGGCGAAATCATCAAGAATCAGTAATATGAGAAATGAATGTCCAAATGGGTTTTCGCTGATGGAAGTTCTTCTTGCGATAGGAGTGCTTGCGATAGGTCTTTTATTTGTTGCAGGCACTTTCCCCGTGGGTATATTCCTTACAACTTCCGCGACCGAGCAGACGATAGCCCCAATAGTTGCAGATGAGGCATTTGCTAAAATACGAATCTACTCTCTATCGGAATCAAATAGTATAACGCAAAAAAAAATACATGGAGGCATTAAATTAGCGGAGTTGCGTTTTGGTAAGTCCACGGAAACTAAGCCGTTTCAGCGTAATTTCGTGCTGGATTTCAATGATATTGTAAACAAAGGTGAGCCAAACGACCGGAAATTCAGTTTGTCAGAGCAGCTTTATCCTTCAATTCCGCCGCATCAGGAATCATATTATTATTGGTCAGCAATTATGAGAAGGGTACAGTATGTTACTGATGCAAATTTTGCAGATAAGATTCCGGTACAAGTAACAATTTTTGTGTCGCACAAAGCGAACGGGGCTTTGAAATATCCAAATCCTGATACGACCAAGCCCAATAAGGCGCAACCAGAACCTTTTAATCTTGCGGTTACTTATAATTCGGCTAAAAAACAGGAAATAACGATAACTGACTCGACACGTCAGTTCTTTATAAATGCTGATAGTACGATAGTGGAAGACAGCATCGGAGAGATATATCGCGTGCTTGACAGAAATGATAATGTGGTAACGCTTGATCGCGAGTGGAGAGGCGGCAGCCCTTCATCGGTATGGGTTATACCACCGGCGGTGGGAGGAAGCAAAAGTCCATGTGTAGGTGTGTTTCAGAGAATAATAAAATTCTGATGAAAGCTGAAATGAAAAAAGGCTTTACTATCGCCGAACTCATGGTGGCTGTTGCCATTATGGCTGTCGCACTGACAGCAATGAGCTGGGTCTTCAAGATCAGCATAGACGCACAGCGTATGTCTGCCGCAACATCTGAAATAGCCCGCAACTACCGTGCAATAACCGATCAACTCAATAGCGATTTTACAGGTTTAAGAAAAGATTGCGGATTGTTTACGGGATCCTATGTATATACCGATATACTTAAAAAAGGCAGACCAGAAACGATAGAAGTTCGTGCTGATAGCATTGTTTTCTTTGTGAATGGTAATTTTCAGACCACAAGGCAATATGGTGATCCGTGCGATCCCAATCCAAAAACGAAAACAATATGCGGGAACGAGGCAAAAATACTATATACTTTTTCTGGCCTGCCTGATCCAAATGATATTAGTGAAAATGGCCCTGGCCCTTCCAACCCTGATTTTTATGATGATCGCGCCAAGCAAGTGCTTTTGCGTATTCAGACCATATATACAATGGAAGACGGGCTGCCTGACCCATGTGATTTTGTGCCGAGCGGTTTTATTAAAGCATCTTTCCCGAAAGAATACAACAGGGGTGCATCGCTTATGGGCTGGATAAAAACGATACCCTCCAATGCTTCCGCGAGAGAGACATGGCTTGATAATAAGGCAGGCGAATTGACGAGCCGACCTCCAATAAATCTTCTCAATCTTAAGCCTGAAACTGCTCCATATATATTGTGCGGAGGAGTGGAGAATGGAAATGCCCATAGATTGGGCGGTGGGATTGCTAATTTCGCCATCAAGTTTGAGGACGGGTTTGAGCCAAATGGTGTAATAAAGTGGTGGCCTGAAAATAAAGACCTCGATAGCAACGGTAAAAAGGTGACACCTAAAGCATATACAGACAGATACCGAATGATAAAATTCGAATTCACGCTTTGTTCCAAGACAAAAGTAAACGGGTTGCCTCTAAAGAAAAGTTTCAGTCATATCATTGATTTTCGTGACGAATAAAATATTCAAGCCATCTAAAGGCGAGGTGAAAAATGAATACTGCGCATTACAAGTCTGATCTTAAACGGTCAGGGTCTGCATTGATAATGACAGTGGTGATAACGGTGCTTCTGGCGGTTATCGGGTCGATATTTGTGCTGATGGCACGAGTAGAGAAAACGGCCAGTTCTGCGCGTACCAGTGATCAACAATTAAAATTGGCGGTCGATAGCGTGGCAGCGGATATTTCTCAGGTGTTGGCGATAGATGTACCGGGCACGCCAGACCCAAATACGAAGGAAGTCGCTGAATATTATGATTATCCTGGTGATAAGGATATCTGGCTTGCTTGTATAGAACCCAATGATATCAATGAAACACCTGCGGAATGGAAACAGATAACAGATTTGTACGACAAATTCCGAGATATGAACAGCACTGTGCCTTTATATACTCACAAAAGAACACTCAAATACAACACTCGTTATGGTTATAACTATGAAAAAAATGTGCAAGAATTTGATCCTGCAGATGCCGATGGCGACGGCATTGTTGATTCACGGTGGGTAAAAATACCTGATCTTACGACCACCGAGAGCAAGGATGTATATGCGGCCGTGCGCATAATTGATAATTGTGGAATGATAAATGTAAATACCGCCTATAAATTTAATCCGGATTCTACTGTTGAGGACGAAATTGATGGTTCTTCTGTCGCACAAATTGACCTTAAATCAATGGCAGAGCAGAACGATACAATTGAAAAGTTGCATATTGCTCGAACCGGAATTGACGCTAATAATCTAAATTGGGCAGATTTTGAACTTGTAACATACTGGCCTGAAGGATGGAAGCAGTCTTTTGACATTTCGACCGAGCTTGATTTACGAAATCGGTTCTTCCTTAATTCAGCCACATGGACTAGATTTGAAAGTTTTTGGCCAGACACAACACTGGCTAATGGAAAATCTGATTTTATTTTTGGTGATGGTGACCCAAAACACAAATTTGATGACTGGTACAATCTCAATCAGGCGGATAATCGCCATTTGCTAACCGCCGTCAGCAAAGATCGCGTAATCGATGCCGATGGCCAAAAAGCTTACAGCATTAACCGCGAATACAGCAGTGCCCAGGAACTTTATCAGCATATCCGCAAGGCAATGGACCCGTCGCTTACTTCGATGGAAAAGGACGCACTCGAACCGGTCTATGCTCAGGTCGCCGCGAGCCTCTATGATTATCGCGACGAAAATTCAGAAGTCAGCGCCGTCGAGGACCTTACCACAAGCAAAAACCTTCATTTCGGTTACGAACGCCCCTGCATCTGGATTTCTGAAATAACAACCAAAACATGGATCCCTAGAAAAGATCCGAATAAGCCTATTACTGAGCCTAACAACGCCGATATTGCTAATGCCCATTTATCTTTTTCGATCGAACTCTTCAAGCAGCAGGAAACACCCGACGACTTCAACGACTGGCAGTTGGTAATTGACAGTAATAATCTCGATGCCAATACCCCGCGCAAGCCCGCCAATTTGATTATCCCGATCCGTGCAATTGATTTCAACGAAAATGGGCGATTCCTTGTCAAAATATGGGAAGATCCATGTGCTGTTCTTAGCGACAGCAATAATTTCAATAAAAATCATTATGAATGGCTCCCTGAAAATGGAGCGGTTGGCGTCGATCCGCAGGCGGTATTTTTATGGGGACCGCCGCGTGATGCTAATGCCGCCACAGTTGGAGCATGGAAATTTGATTTCTATTTTGGAACTGACCCATGCAATATGGCAAAAGTAATACCTGCAGGTTCCTATGCAGGATATATTGGTTCATATAATCCTGGCGGCATGTCTAAATTCACCACGTATTATTGGAAATTAGACGATATTGCGCCCGATGGCAACATGCACCCCAACGACGTGTATCATTTCAAAACTGGTGATCCTGCACCTGATGTAAATGACATCAATGTTCCAGGAACAAAGATTTTTGATGCCAACACCGTTATCAGACTTGAACGCCCTTATAGATATGGTACAAGGACCGGCTCAATAATAGTAGACAGGCTCAACGTGCCTCGCTGGCTCACAGATCATAACGATGCTAATTCTAATATTAGATATTTGACAGAAGGAGTAACAAGATCATTTAACCGCGCACTCGATTGGGGACGATTACTCCAGCGCATGTGGGATGTAAATGGAATAGATCGCAGCGATGTTACTCTCGGCGACTGGAACGGTTATGACGTGCAAGATAATAATGATTATCTCTGGCTCTGGCCACGAAATTCACGATACAACAATGTCGGGGACGTGGCGCTTACTTTGAAAAAGCCCCTATATCTTCTGCCAGGTGAAGATGAATCGGTGGCGGTTGGCTATACAAGCGAAAACCGCCTTGAGAAAAATGTCCGTATGGACCTTACTGATCCCAACATGCAGCGGATTTTCAACTACATAACCGTCTTTGACCCAGCCGTTCACATATCTGATCCGAATTACCAGAACGTGTCCACCGTTTACGGCAGGCTCAATGTAAATACAGCGCCATGGCGACTTCTTACCAAACTGCCATGGGTCTCGATTCGCGGCAAAGAAGCTATGGCCAGCTTTCAACCCTCTGCCCTGGCCGAAGCAATTGTTGCTTACCGTGACAAGTTGAAACTGCCCATTGATTATTCACAAGATTCTGCTCTTCAGGGCGGCAGAGAAAAAGAAACCGGCATCGGCCATCCACTCCGCGAAGATCTGGGCTTTGAAAGCGTAGCCGAATTGGCCATGGTGACCAATAATGATTCTAGCAAAGAAGATTACGATATGTGGTGGTACGCCAAAGCCCAGACCGGCGATTTAGATAGTTATCCAGATTTGACCCATTCATACTGGCGTGCCTATGGCGATGGTATCGCTGACGATTTCGAAGAGCGTTATCTCATCTTTTCCCGAATAAGCGATATATGCACCGTCCGCTCCGACGTCTTCACCGCCTACATCCTCGTGCGCCTAGGCCAGGATGGCCCCCAGCGGCGGATGATCGCTATATTCGACCGCAGCGAGGTTACGCCTTCAGGCGGCAAGGTCAAACTGCTTGCCCTCCAGCCTGTGCCGGAGGTGAGGTAATTACGCCCATTTACGATTAAGTTAATCATTCAGCTCGCAAGTGACTGTTTATTTAGCACTTACGAAAATTTATGCCGATAAAACTGCTGATTTTGCGGCATTACCGAGCAAAATTAAAAAATAATTGAACATAGGCCAAGCCTGCAGCGTAACTAAGTTAAACATTCTCTCCTCCTTCAATATTGGAAGCACCTGTGTGGGTGCTTCTTTTTTTTTGCCAAAATCACGGTTCCTGCTATACTGTCGCCTTAAACCGGATTCAGATTTATAAAAATTGGGAGTATTAATGTTCAAGGTTAATGAATATTTCGGCGGCAACGTAAAGTCGATTGCCTTCAGCACAGACCAGGGGCCGGCAACCGTGGGCGTAATGGCCCAGGGCGAATATGAATTCGGAACCAGCACCATCGAAGTCATGATGGTTACCAGCGGCAAACTTTCCATCCTGCTGCCATCCGAGCACAAATGGAGCGAATACGGGCAAGGCCAATCATTTACCATCTCCGCTAATCAGAAATTCAAGGTCAAGGCAATCCAGGAAACGTCGTATCTTTGCCTGTACCTTTAAATCGCTGCATTCGTGAGAAAAATCGGCTCGAAATTTTGTGAGCCGCCCGAGTTTTTCCCAAAATCATGATATCCAGGCCGGTTCGTGACAAGCCGGTGCGGTTTAAGCAAAAGTCCCCGACTTCGTTTGTCGATAAGCAAACTGTAAACAAGTGCGCTTATGGTAAACGAAGAAGTCATAATTTCATATTTGCGGGACAACAAAGTCCTGGATGAGACGGTAATAAGCCAACTCGTCGAAAAGCACGTCCAAAACGGCGAGAGCATCCTTTCTATTCTAAAGGCCGATAATATCGTCAGCGATGACGACTTGACGCGAATAGTCGCTATTTCGAACAGAATAGAATTTATAACTCTCTCGCCGGACATGGTCGAACCCATGGCCGCTCACCTGCTTGGCCACGAGATCGTCAACCAGCACAATGTCATACCGATCAAGATTGACAAGGATAAGCTTATTCTTGCAATGAGTTCGCCGCTGAACCTGTCAGTCCGCGAACAGGTGGAGTCAAAAACCGGCTACACTGTTATCCCGGTCGCCGCCACAGCTTCTGCGATAAAACAGGCGATCATGTTCCATTTCAACGTTCGTAATGTAACACGCCAGGATATCGTCTCGATGCGTCTCAAAAGGCCGGGCGCATCAGTGCAGGAAGCCAAACCCAAATATGAAATGAGCAAAGCAGCCAATGCTCCTGTTACAAGGCTGGTAGCTTCCATAATTAACGGTGCCATCGAGGCCCGTGCGTCTGATATTCACATCGAACCCCAGGAACCAGACATAAAAGTGCGTTACCGCATCGACGGCATACTCAGAGATGCTATCGAAGTACCTGCAAACGTACAGCGCGAGGTGGTAAGTCATATTAAAATACTCGCCGAAATGGATATCTCCGAGAAACGTGTGCCCCAGGACGGCCACATCACGACGAATTTCCAGGGCAAGGCGTATGACCTGCGCGTCTCGACATTGCCGGCCATGGGCGGCGAAAAGATCGTTATACGAATTCTTGATAAGGATACCGCCCTGTGGACTATAGACCAGATCGTCAAAAGTGAATTTGATAATAAACGGCTCCGCGACCTCATAGCTAATCCATACGGAATGATCTTGATAACCGGGCCAACCGGCTCGGGAAAAAGTACCACACTTTATGCGGCACTGGGACATCTCAACACCCCAGAGCGAAATCTTATAACCGTTGAAGATCCTGTTGAATACAGGCTCATCGGCGCCACACAGGTACAAGTCAAGCCGGCTGTAGGTATGACGTTCGCATCGAGCTTGAGAAGCATACTAAGACAGGACCCAGACGTGATCCTTATCGGCGAAATACGCGATCACGAAACCGCCGAGATCGCCATCCGTTCCGCACTCACAGGCCACCTTGTTCTAAGCACGCTTCACACAAATGATGCAGTCGGTGCTATATCCCGCCTGATCAATATTGAAATACCGCCTTTTCTGGTCGCATCATCACTGCTGGGCGCAGTTGCTCAGCGACTTGTGCGAAAAATTTGCGACCACTGCAAAGAATCCTATGACCCCACCGAAGATGATATTGAAACATTAGGTGCGAATTTTACGCCGGGAATGAAACTCTTCCGCGGTGCCGGTTGCGGCGTTTGTTTCAATACCGGCTACCACGGACGACGTGCGATTTATGAGATATTGCCTGTTTCGCCCGCAATCCGCAAGCTGATAATAAAAGGCGCAAGCGACGATGATCTCAGGCAGACTGCAATAAATGAAAATATGAAAACACTAAGCGCAAGCGGCGTCGAGGCCGTCCTTGACGGCGACACGACAGTACAGGAACTTATGCGCGTTATCGACATGAGGGTTTAATGGCTCAGTTTGAATACAAGGCAAGGGATTCAAGCGGAGCCGTGATATCCGGCGTTTACGAAGATATCGCAACCGCTGCCATGCTCAAAGATGAACTTGCCAAAGCAGGCTATACGCTTGTAAAAGCCAGCAAAAAGCATGATTCCGCATGCGGATTTTCCGGCAGGATACGCCAGGCAGATGTAGTTACGTTCGCATACAAATTCGCCGGCATGTACGGGGCAGGACTGTCAATTGCACGATCACTGGAAATACTCG
>Ga0079306_1001332_pt1 | contig 16751 bp, 18 predicted proteins | sample Methanotroph_Enr_FD_79181 | JGI IMG/M metagenome (GOLD analysis project Ga0079306, IMG submission 79181) | Enriched soil microbial communities from Old Woman Creek wetland in Ohio, USA - Methanotroph_Enrichment_5 | ecosystem: Environmental > Terrestrial > Soil > Wetlands | place: USA: Ohio...
ACCGGTTGCTGACCGAGACGGACTGCCCCTTCATGGCTCCCGAGCCATTCCGAGGGCGCAAGAACGAGCCGGCACTCACGCTATTCACCGCGGCCCGCATTGCGGAAGCGCGCGGTGAGGCGCTTCCGGAGTTTGCGCGCACGGCGTACGCCAATGCGTTGCGCGTCCTCGACCAGGAGCGATCGTGAGCGCCCCGCGCATCCTGTGCATCGCGGGCAGCCCGCGCCGCGGCGGCAACAGCGACCAGCTGGCCGAGGCGCTGCTGCGCGGGGCGCGGGAAGCAGGCGGGACTACCCAGCTCATCATTGCCGCCGATGCTGGCGCGCACCCGTGCCGAGGGTGCAACGCATGCTCGCAGACGGGCGAATGCGTCGTTCGCGACGGGATGGACGCGGTCTACTCGGCGGTGGACGCTGCGGACGCGATCGCGATCTGCACGCCTGTCTTCTTCGCTACGGTGCCAGCCGTCCTCAAGGTGGTCTACGACCGCCTCCAGCCGTATTGGGCGCGGCGCTACGTTCTCGGCGAGCCTGCGCGCGACCCGAAGCGCCCCGGGGCGCTGCTGGTCGTTGGGGGCGGGGGGGACCCGTTCGGTACGGGCTGTGCCATCACCCCGAGCAAGAGCGTCATGAACGTGCTCGGCGTTTCAAGCGAGGTCGTCTTCGAGTGCGTCGGACCGGATGCGGCCTCCGACATGGGCCACCATCCCGAGTGCCTGCAGCGTGCCGAGCAGATCGGCCGCGATCTCGTCTCGGCGGTACCGTTCGTCGACTAGCGGGTCGGAAAAGCCCGTTACCGTATTGACACCTTCGGGCTCTTGTGGGCGCTCGCAGACGCCCGAAATCGCCCGGTGCACCCCTCCTCAAGCGCCCCAAATCAAGCTCATTCGTGGCGACCTGCGCGTTTGCGCGAGGTGTTCGGTAGGGGTAGCATCGCAACTCCCGCTCCGTTACCGAGCGGTTGAAATGTCCCCGACACAGAGAGGTCTGAATGAGGTCGAAGCCGACCCGCTCGGCGCGATCCGTGAAGGCCCACTACTTAGTCGCAGCCGTTATTCCTGTACTCATTGTCACACTCAGCATCACCGGATTCGTATGGGCACAAAAGGAGGTCACCGTCGTCGTCGACGGGCAGACCTCGCACGTCAGGACTCAGGCGACCGATGTTGCCGGGCTGCTTCATCAGTCCGAAATCGTGTGGCGCCAGGGTGACGTGGTCAGCCCTGCATCGGGCACCCCGGTGAGCAGCGGCATGACCGTCGTCGTGCGCCATGCGACGCCCGTCACGCTGGATCTGGGCGGTGCCCGGCTCTACCTCCGCGTTGTCGGCAACTCCGTCGCAGACGCGCTCGTCGCGGCAGGTGTGGACCCTTCCGCCAACCCCGCGGTCACGCCCGCCCTCACATCCAAGCTCGAGCAGGGGATGGTCATCCGCGCGCCGCAAGTGTTCTCGCGTGTGACCCGTACCGAGGTCGCGGTGGACTACAAGCGCCGGACGACCAAGGACCCGTCGCTACCCAACGGCGTACGCAAGGTCGTGACTGAGGGTCGCCAGGGGCTGGTGCTGCGCGTGTACCGCTCGCTCGTCGCCGGTGGCGTCGAGGGTCCCAAGTCGCTTGCCGCCGAGAGCACCCTCGCACCTCCGATCGACGAGGTCGTGGCCGTTGGCACTGCGAGCCGCAGCGTGGGCTACGCGGCGATCGTCGCGAGCGCTCGCTCGCTCGCCGGCACGCGCGTTTTCGCCGCACCCCCGCGCGCCGGTCGCCGGATGCGCTGCGAGGCCACGGGCTACGCCCCCTTCACCGACGGATCGGATGACCGTTGCGCGACCGGCGCCGTTGCGCGCCGCGGCGTGATCGCAGTCGACCCGCGGGTGATTCCGCTCGGGACGCACGTCTACGTGCCGGGATACGGCTACGCGGTCGCCGCAGACACCGGCGGAGCAATCAAGGGCCACCGGATCGACCTGTGCTTCGACACGGGCGAAGAAGCGGTCCAGTGGGGCCGGCGCCACGTCACGATCATCATCCTCGACTGACTGTGACCCACTCACCCCTCGCATCGCCGTCGGCCACGCTCGCGGTGCTCAAGCGCCACGGTCTGGCCACCAAGAAGGCACTCGGCCAGCACTTCCTCATCGACGACAACGCGGTCGGGCGAATCATCGAACTCGCTGCGCTTTCCGGTGACGAGACCGTGCTCGAGGTCGGTCCGGGCATCGGCACGCTCACTGCGGCCCTCTGCGAACACGCGGGCGCCATAGTCGCCGTCGAGCGAGACGCGGATCTCTTGCCCGTACTCGCCGAGACGACCGCGCACTGCCCACGCTTCGCGCTCCTGCGCGCGGATGCCGTGCAGGTCGCTTCCGAGGAGATCGCGGCGCCCTTCGGTCCGCCGGTCGCGCTTGTGGCGAACCTCCCCTACGCAGTGGCGGCGACCGTGGTGCTGCGCTTCTTCCAGGAACTGCCTTCGCTTCAGAGCGCGACCGTAATGGTGCAGTCGGAAGTAGCCGACCGGATGGCGGCCTCGCCCGGGAGCAAGGCGTACGGCGCATACACGGTCAAGCTGCGGCTGATCGCGGAGCCCGCGGGACGCTTCCAGGTCGCGCGGGGCTGCTTCTTGCCGCCGCCCCGCGTCGATTCGGCTGTCCTGCGCCTCGAGCGCAACCCGATGCCGGGCTCGCCGCAGGGGCTCACAGACGCCGCGCGGGTTGCGGATGCGGCCTTCGCGCAGCGGCGCAAGACGGTGCGCAACTCGCTGCGCTCGGCGCTGGGCGTCGACGGCGCCGTTCTCGATGTCGCGCTTACCTCGGCGGGTATCGACGGGGGCGTTCGGGCCGAGACGCTGCCGCCCGATCGCTTCGTCGCACTGGCAGATGCCCTGCGTAGCGCGGGTGTGCTGGAGTAGCGCGGTCCCCAGGCGCGCGATTCCCGCATGCGCTGCAGGTTATCGACCGGCCAGTCGGTGATGTTCGCGCTGGTAATTCGGCCGTTCTTGGGCTATACTTCCTCGCTGAACCGAGGGAGGCTTCATCCATGGATCTAGCTCGTCAGGCCGAGGTCGTTGGCCGCATTCGTACTGACCTTGAGAACATGACCGGTAGCCGCATTCGAGTCCGTGCCAACATGGGCCGGTCGAAGATCGTCGAGCGTGAGGGCATCCTCATGCAGACGCATCCGGCACTCTTCGTGGTCGAGGTCATGGAGAAGCGGGATCGCACGGCGCGCGCGTCGTACCAGTACGTCGATGTGCTCACCGGTACCGTCGAACTCACCCACGTTGAGAGCGGCGAGAATCTGCTGCCCTGGCTGAACTAGCAGGAGCGGCACCGATGCGATGAGATGAGGCGCGGGGCACATCACCCCGCGCTTTCTCATGTGGAGGGGCGAACCGAGTGCGGGGACTCACGATCACAGCGCCGGCCAAAGTGAACCTGTTCCTCGGCATCGGGGAGGTTCGCCCTGACGGTCATCACGACCTCCACTCCATCTTCCAGACGCTCGAGCTGCATGACACGCTGACGCTCACTCCCGCAGACGAGCTCACGCTCAGCTGCGATCACGACCTCGACATCTCGGCGGAGCACAATCTCGCCTTCCGGGCCGCGCGCGGATTCGCCGAGACGTTCGGTATCGACGTCTTCGTTCACATTGACATCCGCAAGCAGATTCCCGCGGGTGCCGGACTCGCTGGGGGCTCCTCGGACGCCGCTGGCGTTCTCGCTGGTCTGGCGCATTGGGCCTCACTGCCACTGGACGACCCACGGCTGCTCGGCGTGGCTCGCTCGCTCGGGGCTGACGTCGCGTTCTTCCTCTACGGCGGCGCTGCACTCATGGGCGGGCGTGGCGACGAACTCGTCAGTCACCTCCCGAGCGCCGAGCTGCACGTTGCCCTCGCCAAGCCCGAGGTGGGCGTGTCGACGGCAGCGGCATACCGCGCGTTCGACGCGAACCCCCAGCCGGTCGGGAACTGGGACGCACTCGCAGATGCGCTGCGTACGCGAGCAGACGTGCAGGTGCTGGCGGCCGCGCTCTCGAACAACATGACCGATGCGTCGGTGTCACTCGTGCCGCAGGTTGGGGAGACACTCTCCTGGATGAAGGCGGAGCCGGGGGTCCTCGGCGCGCTTGTGGCGGGCAGCGGATCGTCGGTCTTCGGCGTGTGCGACGGCGCTGCGGCGTGCGAACGGGTCGTGGCCGACGCGCGGGCGCGTGGCCTGTGGTCGGTAGCGACCAGGACCAGGGCCACCGGCGTGCGTGTGACCGACGAAGAGGGGGCGCAGTGAAAGTCGACGCGATGGTGCTCGCTGGAGGCGAAGGCGCCGTCATCGATCCTACGGTCGCGATCAAGGGACTCGTCCCCATCGCGGGCATGCCCATGATCGAGTGGGTCGTGCGGGCGCTCCGCGCCTCCGAGACGGTCGAGGAGATCGCCGTCGTCGTGCCGACCGACCAAGGCCTTGGCGAGTGGACGCAGCTCGTGGACCACCTCGTCTTGTCTGACGCCGACTTCATCGACAACGCAATCGCGGGGTGTGCTGCGTTCGACAGCGGCCGCCACGTGCTCACGGCGACGGGGGACCTGCCCGCGCTCACTCCCCGTGCCATCGACGATTTTGTGACCCGCTCGCTCGAGACGGGTGCGGACTTCACGTATCCGCTCGTTCGCTCGAGCGACATGGAGCAGCAGTTCCCCGGATCGCAGCGCACCTATGTCAAGGTCGCCGGCGGCGAGGTCACCGGTGGCAACATGATGGTTCTCACCCCGGATCTCGTCCGGCGGAACCGTGAGATAGGGCAGCGGCTGTTCGATACTCGCAAGTCCCCAGTGGCAATGGCCCGCGTGATCGGCATTCCATTCATTTTCAAGTACATCACAGGAAGGCTTCGGGTCGACGATGTCGAACGAAAGATGGGACAGCTACTTGGAGCCAAGTGCGCTGCGATCTACACCTCGCACGCGTCGATCGGTGCGGACGTAGACAAGCCGATCGATGTGGTGGTCGCGGAGCGCGTCCTGTACGAGCGGGCCTCGGGTACTATCCGGGGTGGCAGCGAGTAGTCTTCGGTGCGAGGGCACGGCAAGGCGATCGGGGGATCGCTGACTTACAACTTGGGGGGTCCATGCAGATCACGAAGGTAACCCTGCGACCGGTAGCGATGAACAAGGTCTGCGCAATCGCCAGTATCGTCCTCGATGACAGTTTCGTTGTTCACGACCTGCGCGTGGTCAACGGTGACAAGGGTCTGTTCGTCGCGATGCCTTCGCGCAAGCTGCCCAACGGCGACTTTCGCGACATCTGCCACCCCATCAACTCCTCGTCGCGCAACGAGATTCAGCGCGCGGTGCTCGAGCAGTTCGATGCCGAGGGCGGCGTCCAGGCATTTGCCGATGCGGCGAACGAACTCGTCGTAGAAGAGGCCTGAGCGCTACGCGGCTTCACTCACGGCGTGGCTTGCAGCCTCGGGCTCGATCGCGTGCTGTTGACGCTGGTTCGGGGTGCTCCCTAAACTGCGTTGCGGCCTTGATGCCGCTTTCGTGCGCTATTGGGGCATCGTCTAACGGCAGGACACGGGATTTTGGTTCCCGTTATCCAGGTTCGAATCCTGGTGCCCCAGCCACGCCGTTCGCCTGAGCAGGACCGTCTCGGACTGGTCTCGCTTGTTGATAGAGGAGCCGCCACATGAGCTCTATCGCCCTCATCCTCGCCGCTGGCGAGGGTACGCGGATGAAGTCCGACAAGCCCAAGGTCGCGCACGAAGTGCTCGGCAAGCCCATGATCCGGTGGGTCGCGGACGCGGCGGTCGCCGCCGGATGCGAGCGAGTAGTCGCGGTCATCGGCCACCATGCCGAGAAGGTCGAAGCGCTGCTCGGCGATGTCGAGCGCGTGCGCCAGGACCAGCAGCTGGGAACCGGGCACGCGGTCATGTGCGCACGCGAGGCGCTCGCGGGCTTCCAGGGCTCGCTCGTCGTGCTCTCGGGCGACACGCCGCTGCTGCGCCCCGACACGATCTCCGGCCTCGTCGCGATGCGGGAGTCGAGCGGTGCCGCGCTCACCCTGCTCACCACGAACCTCGCCAACCCGACGGGCTACGGCCGGATCGTGCGCACGATGCATGACGGTGGCGTGGGCGGCATCGTCGAAGAGAAGGACTGCTCGGCCGAACAGCGCAAGATCACCGAGGTCAACACCGGGACGTACTGCTTCGATGCCGGGGTGCTCTTCGCGCACCTCGACCGGCTGACCACCGAAAACGCGCAGGGCGAGTACTACCTCACCGACATGGTCGAGATCTTCCGCAATGAGGGGCTCACGGTGAGCGCTGCCGTCGCCGACGATGCCGCCGAGACGATGGGCGTCAACAGCAGGGTCCAACTCGCCGAGGCGACCAAGGTCATGCAGCACCGCATCAACCGCGAACATATGCTCGCTGGGGTGACGATGACCGATCCCGATCTCGTGTGGGTCGGCCCCGATGTGGAGCTGGGTCGCGACGTCGAGCTGCTCCCGATGACGTTCCTGTTCGGAGGCACGCGCGTGGGTGACCGTGCGGTCATCGGGCCCAACGCACGTCTCACCGACGCAATCGTTGCCGAGGACGCCGTGGTCGACGCGTCCATCGTCATCGAAGCGAGCGTGGGCCGCTCGGCCACGGTGGGGCCAGTCTCCTACCTGCGGAAAGGCACGGTGCTCCAGCCGAACTCGAAGGTCGGCACGTGCGTCGAGATCAAGAACTCGACGGTGGGCGAGAACAGCAAGGTCCCGCATCTGTCCTACATCGGCGACGCGAAGATCGGCACGAACGTCAACGTGGGAGCCGGCTCGATCACGTGCAACTACGACGGCGTCAGCAAGCATCCGACGACCATCGGCGACGGCGCGTTCATCGGCTCTGATACCATGCTCGTGGCGCCGGTGAACGTCGGCGAGGGCGCGGTCACCGCTGCGGGCAGCACGATCGCGAAGGATGTCCCCGCTGGCGCGCTCGCGCTCGAGCGTTCCGAGCAGGTCACGATCGACGGATGGGTTGCTCGGCGTACGAGTCAGAAGGAATAGCGGACATAGGACGGAGCGGATTCGACGATGGGTGACAGCGGCAAGCGCATGATGGTCTTCGCCGGCACGAGCAACCCGGACCTCGCTGAGGGAGTCGCCAAGCATCTTGGCATCGAACTCGGCAACGTCAAGATCCGCAAGTTCGCAAACGGGGAGATCTACGTCCGATACCTCGAGAGCGTCCGTGGCGCAGATGTGTTCATCGTTCAGTCCATCTGCTCGCCGGTAAACGACATGCTGATGGAGCTGCTCATCATGGTCGATGCCGCGAAGCGCGCCTCGGCCAGGACGATCACCGCGGTCGTCTCCCACTACGGTTACGCCCGCCAAGACAAGAAGTCGGCAGCGCGCGAGCCTATCACCGCCAAGCTCGTGGCCGACCTCATGACAGTCTCGGGCGTCAGCCGCGTTATCACGATGGACCTTCACCAGGGCCAGATCCAGGGCTTCTTCAACCAGCCCGTGAACCACCTCACGGCGCTGCCGATCCTCGCCGACTACTTCGAGTCGCTCAAGCTGCAGAACATGTGCGTGGTCAGTCCGGATGTCGGCCGTGCCAAAGCGTGCAAGAAGCTCTCGGACATGCTGGGCGCGAGCCTCGCGATCATGCACAAGGGTCGCCCGGAACACAACGTCGCAGAGATCACGCACGTCATCGGCGACGTCGAGGGCAAGACGTGCATCATTTCCGATGACATGATCGACACCGCCGGGTCGGTCGTTGCGGGCGCCAAGGCGCTCAAGACCGCTGGTGCAGGCGCGATCTACGTGACGGCGACGCACGGCATCCTCTCCCCGCCGGCATTCGACCGCCTCGAGGCGGCCCCCGTCACCGAGGTCATCGTCACCAACACGATTCCGGTACCCGACAAGTTCGTGCACGGCAAGATTCACGTCCTCTCGGTTGCGCCGCTCTTCGCGCACGCCGTTCAGAACGTCTTCAACGACGACTCGGTCTCCGAGCTCTTCGACCCGGACTTCCAGCTCTAGAACGCACGACGGATCGAAGGGTAGATACCTTTCGACGACAAGCACGACGAGAAGGAGCGCACTAACCATGGCCGAATCCACCGTATTGACCGTCTTCCCTCGCACGGTCGTCGGCAAGGCGAGCAGGCGGCTCGGTTCCGAGGGTCGCATCCCGGCTGTCCTCTACGGCATGGGCCGAGAAGCCCTTGTCATCGAGATCACTCGCCACGACTTCGAGCAGTTCATGCTGCATCACGCAGCGGGTTCCACGCTCGTTGAGATTCAGATCGAGGGTGAGAAGAAGCCGGTCCACGCCATGATTCGCGAGATGCAGACGAGCCCGCTCAAGGGCACCATCGTGCACGTGGACTTCATGGCTGTCTCGCTGAACAAGCCGGTCCACGCTGTCGTGTCGATGCACCTGGTCAACGACCCGGCGGGCGTCAAGGCGGGCGGCGTGCTGACCGTCGACAAGCACGATCTCAACGTCGAGGCCAAGCCGGCCGATCTGCCCGAGTTCATCGAGTTCGACGTCTCGGCTCTCGAAGTGGGCGACTCGGTGCACGTTCGCGACATCACGGCGCCCAAGGGCGTCACGCTGCTCGACGACGCCGACTCGATCATCGCCTCCGTCACGCCGCCGACTGTCGCCGTCGAGGCCGAGGAAGCCGCCGAGGCGGCCGAGCCCGAGGTCATTGGCACCAAGGCCGAGGAAGAGTAGCGACCGGCATGACACGATTGATCGTCGGGCTCGGGAATCCGGGTCCGGAGTACGAGCGAACCCGGCACAATGCCGGGTTCCTCACTATCGACCTGCTCGCCGAGAACCTGCGGGCGACCTACTGGAAAGACACCTGCGGCGCGAAGGTCGCCGTCGTCCGCGTGGGCGACGACGACCTCGTGCTCGCCAAGCCACAGACGTTCATGAACCTCTCGGGCAGTTCGCTCAAGCGACTCATCGAGGAGTACGACGTCTCTCTCGCCGATGTGATCGTCATCCACGACGACATCGACCTGCCCTCGGGCACGGTGCGCGTGAAGCGAGGCGGGGGGCATGGCGGCCACAACGGCCTGCGCTCGATCCACGACAAGCTCGGGACCGACGAGTACCTTCGCGTGCGCGTGGGGGTGGGCCGGCCGCCCGGGCGCATGGACGCCGCCGACTTCGTGTTGCAGCCGCTGAAGGGCGACGCGCTCGAGGAACTGGAAGCGTCGATCCCAACGGCCGCGCAGGCAGCGTTCGGGATTCTCGAACACGGCATCGACGTCGCGATGCGGGAGTACAACGCCGGCTAGTTCAGGTAGCCCATCGGGTTCTTCGGCGTGCCGTTGACACGCACCTCGAAGTGCAGGTGCGGACCGGTCGACAGACCGCTACTCCCCACTGTGCCGATGCGCTGGCCCTTAGCCACGCGCTGGCCCACGCTGACCTTGATGCCTCCGGACCGCTGGTGCGCGTACAGGCTGACCACGCCGTTGCCGTGGTCGATCATCACGACGTTGCCGTAGCCGCCGCGAGCGCCTGCCCAGATGACCTTCCCGGCCCCGGCGGCCACGATCGGTGCGCCAAGAATCGCGGTGCCATCTGGCTTGCGCCCTACATCGATGCCCGAGTGGAACTTGCGCACCTTCAGCACGGGGTGATACCGCCACCCGAACGGCGAAGTGATCCGGTAGTAGCCCGGCACCGGCCACGCCATGACACCGTGGTAGACGCCGGAACCGCTGCCGTGAAGCATCGCCTCGATGCGAGCGGACTCGGCCTCCTCGGCGGCGGCGACCGCGAGTAGCCGCTTGACGTTGGCCTTGCTCTGCGCGAGCAACGTCGACTTCTGGCCGAGAACAGCGTTCTGCTGGTCGGTCTTGGCTTGGCGAGTGTCCTGGAGTTCTTTGAGCTTGCCCTCGGCGGCCTGCGCCTCCTTGCGCTTGGCGCTGACGGTCTCGAGCGCGCGAGACAGCTCGACTCGCGCCTTGGTGAGTGACTCCTTGGTGGTGGTGAGGCGCACTGCGATGTCGCTGCTCGACTTCATGGCTCGCGTGACGAAGTTGGTGCGCGCGATGAAGTCGCTGATGTTCTGAGCGCCCAGCAGCAGGTCGAGATAGAACCAGTCGCCCTGCTTGTAGCTTGCCTCCACGCGACCTGCGAAGTAGCCCTGTTCGGTCTCGTACTCCGCTTGCGTCTTGTCGATGTCGGCCTGCTTGGCGGCGATCTGGCCGCGCAGCTCGACGACGTCGGCCTTGAGCCGCGCGCTGCGCTGCTCGGCGGTGGCGATCTCGGGGTCGAGCGCGTCGGCCTCGGCCTGGAGGTTGTCGACCAGCTTGTCGAGGCGCGCGGTTTCCTTCGCGAGCTTCTCGGCGAGTGCCTTCTGTTGCGCGGCGCGGGTGCGTGCGTCCTCGGCGGCCTGCTGGTGCTGGGTGAGATCCGAGGAGGTCACAGCGATAGCGGGAGAAGCGCACGGCAGAAGAAGCGCCAAGGCGAGGAGGGTCGAGACGTATGCGCGGCTACGATGCACTCTTCGGTTCCTCCGGCGGGCTGCTGCAGTTGAAGGTGGGTGGCCTCCGGAAGGCGCAATTCATCGGTTGGATAATACTACTGGCGCGCGTGGCGCGGCAAACTGACCATGCAGTGTGAGAGCGACACGAATCTCGCTGATATACTGTCTGGACGCTTGCGGCCCCTCGGGCCACGGCGCCCCGAGTTCCCTGCCCGATGGAGGCGTAGTGTTCCCAATCGTCCACAAGCGGCAGCTCTCCGACTCCGTCTTCGAGATGGGTGTCGAGGCGCCGAAGATCGCAGCGAAGGCGCGCGCCGGCCAGTTCCTCATGGTCCGCACCGACGAGTATGGCGAGCGCATCCCGCTGACTTTCTCGGATTGGTCCGCCGAGGAAGGCTGGATCCGTTTCATCTTCATGCGCGTGGGCAAGACTACCCACCAGCTCTCGCATTTCGAGGTGGGCGAGTCGCTTGCCGACGTTGTCGGGCCTCTCGGCGTTCCGACGCACACCGAGAACGCCGGCCGCGTCGCGGTTGTCGGCGGTGGCGTGGGTGTCGCCGTTGCGTACCCAGTCGCACGTGCGCTTGCTGAGGCGGGCGCCCAGGTGACGGCGATCATCGGCGCGCGCAACAAGGCGCTGCTCATCCTCGAGGACGAGCTGCGGGCCTTGCCGCTCGAGCGGCTGATCATTGTCACCGACGACGGTTCGGCTGGGATCAAGGGACTCGTGACGCACCCGCTCAAGGAGCTGTGTGAGGCCGGCGAGCTCGATGCCGCGTTCGCGGTTGGCCCCGCGATCATGATGAAGTTCTGCGCAGCGACGACGCGCGAGTTTTCGGTACCCACGACGGTCTCGCTCAACCCGATCATGGTCGACGGCACCGGCATGTGCGGTGCGTGTCGCGTGAGCGTCAACGGCGAGACCAAATTCGGCTGCGTCGACGGGCCAGACTTCGACGGTCACGCGGTCGACTTCGAGGAGCTCATGAGCCGCCAGCGTATCTACACCGACCTCGAGCGCGAGGCAGACGCCGACTACTCTCAGGGATGCCAATGTCACCTGTAGACGAGACCCCAAACCCCGCTCCGGCCGAGAAGCCCCGCCACAAGCCTTCGCGCGGGCCGCGCGTCGCGATGCCCGAGCGCGAGCCCAAGGCGCGCGCCACTGTCTTCGACGAGGTCGGCTACGGCTACACATCCGAGATGGCTCTCGAAGAGGCGATGCGCTGTCTGCAGTGCAAGAACCCCACCTGCCAAGAGGGTTGCCCGGTCAACATCGAGATCCGCGACTTCATCGGCGCCATCATCGACGGCGACTACCGCTCGGGCGTCGAGATCATCAAGCGCAGGAATGCGCTGCCCGCCGTGTGCGGCCGCGTGTGCCCCCAGGAGTCGCAGTGCGAGGCCGCGTGCATCCTCGCCAAGAAGGGCGACCCGGTAGCGATCGGACGCCTCGAGCGGTTCCTCGGCGATTCCGACCTCGCGTGTGAGCTCGACCGCCGCTGTGTGCCGGCCAAAGCCGAGCCGAGCGGCTTTCGCTGCGCGGTGGTGGGCAGCGGACCTGCCGGCTTGGCGTGCGCGGGCGAACTCGCGCAGCTCGGCCACGACGTCACCATCTTCGAGTCGCTGCATGCGCCCGGCGGCGTGCTCTCCTACGGCATCCCCGAGTTCAGGCTGCCCGCCGATGTCCTCTCGGCTGAGATCGAGACGCTCTCGGCGCTCGGCGTGAAGATCGTCACCAACACGGTCGTCGGCGCGCTCGTCACCGTCGAGGAGCTGCTTTCCGAGGAGGGCTTCGACGCCGTCTTCATCGGCAGCGGGGCCGGGCTCCCGGTCTTCCTGGGCGTGCCGGGCGAGAACCTCAACGGCGTCTTCAGCGCCAACGAGTTCCTCACGCGCGTCAACCTCATGCGCGCCTACGAGTTCCCCACGGCCGACACGCCCATCTGGCGCGGCCGCAAGGTCGCGGTCGTCGGCGGCGGCAACGTGGCCATGGATTCGGCGCGCACTGCACTTCGCCTCGGCGCCGAGGAGGTCTTCCTCGTCTACCGCCGCACGCAGGACGAGATGCCGGCGCGCAAGGAGGAAGTCCACCATGCCGAGGAGGAGGGCGTCGAGTTCAAGATGCTCTGCTCGCCCCAGGAGATCACAGGCCGAGACGGGTTCGTGACGGGCATCGTGGCAACGCGCATGGAGCTTGCCGAGCCCGACGAGAGCGGGCGCCGCGCGCCGGTGTGCGTGATGGGTAGCGAGTTCACCATCGAGTGCGACACGGTCATCTCGGCGGTGGGGACCCGGGCCAACCCGCTGCTGCGAAAGGCCGCTCCCGACCTGGAGCTTTCGAAGCGCGGCTACATCGTGGCCGACGAGGAGGGCGCGACGAACCTGCCGGGCGTGTTCGCCGGCGGCGACATCGTGACCGGCGCGGCGACCGTCATCCTCGCCATGGGGGCTGGCAAGAAGGCCGCCCAGGCGATGGACGCATGGCTGCGAGCCGATCGCAGCTAGACCGACTCCGCACCGCGTTCCCGTCAGACCGCTGGGGTAGAATCCTACTGGATGAGCGGCTCACCGCGCCGTCTATCTGGTAGTGTTGGCGGTGCAGTCGGCAGATTAGGGAGAACAAACGGTGCCAGACGACCCCATTCATGTGCTCGTGATCGATGACGACGAAGCGATCGTCGATATGGTGCGCATGGGTCTTGAGGCCGATGGCATGGCCGTGTTCGGCGCGGGTGACGGCGGCGAGGGTGGAGAGGTGCTGGCGAAGGAGCGTATCGACGTCGTGCTCCTCGACATCATGATGCCGCGCGTCGATGGCTGGATGACGCTGATGGACATCCGCAACAACCCCGCGACGGCGGACGTCCCCGTGATCATGCTCACTGCCAAGACGCAGGACCTCGCGAAGATTCTCGCGTTCAAGCAGGGGGTCCAGCAGTACGTCACCAAGCCCTTCAACATCATGGAGCTCTCGGCGCGCGTCGAGAGCCTCACCCGCGGCCGGCGTCGCGCCCTGAGCGATTCCACGATCGGTGGCGAGGCCGACTTCCGCAAGCTTGCGGTCCGCAAGGGTGGGCGCACGGTGCTACTGACCATCGAAGACATCGTGTTCCTCTCGGCGAGGAACAAGTCCACCTACGCGCACACCTACGAGAACCAGTATCTCGTCGACATGACCCTCGGCGAGCTCGAGGAGAAGCTCCTGCGCGAGTCGTTCGCGCGCGTTCACCGCAGCTATCTCGTCAACCTCAACCACGTCAAAGAGATTCTGCGGGTCGATGGCTGCTATGTGGTCGTGGCCTCAGACCGCGACGGCACGCACATCCCCGTGGCGCGCCGGCAGGTGCGCTCGTTCAGGGAGTCCGTGGGGATCTAGCCCGAAGCGCGTCAGTTCCTCAGCGACTGCAGCGGGGCCGGGAAGCGGCCGCCGCGGCGCGCGAACACGGTTCCCGCCCACTGGTTGACCGCCATGACCGGCGCCTCGCCGAGCAGCCCGCCGAACTTCACCCGGTCGCCGACGTTCTTGCCGAAGGCAGGGATGAGGCGCACCGCCGTCGTCTTGGAGTTGATGACGCCGATCGCGCACTCGTCGGCGATGATGCCGGCGATCGTCTCAGGCGTGGTGTCGCCGGGAATCGCGATCATGTCGAGGCCCACGGAGCAGACGGCGGTCATCGCTTCGAGCTTCTCGATTGTCAGCGCGCCACATTCAGCCGCGCGGATCATCCCCTGGTCCTCGCTGACCGGGATGAACGCGCCGGACAGGCCACCGATCGAGCTCGTGCCCATGGCGCCGCCCTTCTTGACGGCGTCGTTGAGCAGCGCGAGGGCGGCGGTCGTGCCGGGCCCGCCGCAGCGGCCCACGCCCATCGCCTCGATGATCTCGGCGACCGAGTCGCCCTCGGCAGGCGTGGGCGCGAGGGAGAGGTCCACGATGCCCATGGCCACGCCGAGGCGCTTGGCGGCCTCGCGGGCGACGAGCTCGCCCACGCGTGTGATCTTGAAGGAGGTGGCCTTGATCGCCTCGGCGATCTCGGTCATGTCGGCGTCCTTGGGCATGGCGTCGATGATGGCTCGGACGACGCCCGGCCCCGAGATGCCCACGTTCACGACGGCGGCGGGCTCGCCGTAGCCGTGCACGGCGCCGGCCATGAACGGGTTGTCCTCGACCATGTTGGCGAAGACGACGAGTTTGGCGCATGCGATGGAGTCGCGGTCGGCGGTCTTCTCGGCGCACGCCAGAATGGTCTGGGCCATCGTGAGAACGGCGTCCATGTTGATGCCGGCGCGGGTGGTCGCGACATTCACGCTCGCGCAGACGCGCTCGGTGGCGGCGAGGGAGTCGGGAATCGACGCGATGAGCTTGCGGGCGCCGTCGCCCACACCCTTCTGCGTGAGCGCCGAGAACCCGCCGAGAAAGTCGATGCCTACCTCGTGCGCCGCCCGGTCGAGGGCCAAGGCGATTGGCGTGACGTCCTCGGCGGTGCACGCGGCGGCAAGCTGCGCGACCGGCGTGACCGAGATGCGCTTGTTGCAGATGGGGATGCCGTACTCGCGCTCGAGCTTCTCGGCGACGGGGACGAGCTGCGAGGCGGACGTGGTGACGTGGTCGTAGACCTTGCGCGCGGCGGCGTTGACGTCTGAATCGGCGCAGCCTGCCAGCGACAGTCCGAGCGTGACCGTCCGGATGTCGAGATTCTGTTGCGTGATCATCGTGAGAGTCTCGACGATCTCCTCGGGCGTGATGTGCACGGGCACGTCCTCCTCGGCGGGGATGGAAGGGGGCAGCGCGGGTTCTCGCTCGCGCGAGATGGTTGGTCAGATGCGGTGCATGTAGCGGAAGACGTCCTCGCGCTGGAGCGTGATCTGCATGCCGAGCTCCTCGCCGATCTCGGCGAGACGCTTCTGGAGTTCGTCGAAGGGGGTGGCTTCTTCGTCGACGGTCACGAGCATCGTCATCGAGAAGATGCCGCTGATGATCGTCTGGCGGATGTCTTCGATGTTGGCGTGCGACTCGGCAAGCACGCCGGAGACGCGAGCGACGATGCCGACCCGGTCCTCGCCGAGCACCGAAAGGATTGCAGGAGTGCGCATCGGTAGTCCTTCCTCCACGGGGCGCCCGCGAAGCGGTGCGGGCCGACAGTCAGCCCATCACCTCGGGCGTATACTCCCTTATACCGCACGAGGGGTCGCCGAGGCGTGTCGCACCTCGCAGCGGCGCCGAACAGACCGTGAAAGGCAGCAATGGCAGTCCCGATAACACCCATCGAACTGGGCGATGTCGTCAGGCTCAAGAAGCCGCACCCGTGCGGCACAAACGAGTGGGAGATCGTGCGCGTGGGCGCCGACATCGGGCTGAAGTGCCGGGGGTGCGACCGCAAGGTCATGCTGGTGCGCTCGGAGTTCGACCGCCGCTTCCGCGGCTACATCACTCGCCCGGGCGGGGAGTGAACGTAGACGTCGGCTCGTCCTCGATGATCTGGCTGGGGTCGATTGCGCCCTGAAGCCCCTTGTAGCTGGGGTCGGCCGCGTCGTTGACCTGCACGTGGACGTGGTTGCCGCCGTTCTTGGTGTAGCTCGCAAGCTGGTCGTAGAACTTGTCGGATAGCTTGCGTATCGCCGCGACGCGGGTCTCCCCGGCTTCAACGCGGTCTCCGACCGCACACGACAGGTCCTTCACATGAATCATCACGAGATCGATGTTGGGGTAGCCATCCGGGCAGATGTGGATCTCGTAGTCGTCCCACTTGCCGTACAGCTTGTAGAGCTTGATCTTCACGACGGTGCCGGTGACCGGCGCGACGACGTCGGCGCCTACCGCACCACCCACGTCGGCGGCGGTGTCCGGTCGGCCCGGTCGCGCTCGCCACATGCGAAGCACTCTGCCCACGAGCCATGCGTCGGGTCCTTGGACCTGAACCGCCTTGTTGCGTCCTGTGCCCTTGTGGTCCCCGGCCTCGCCGAGGTCTGCATTCTTGAGCGGCGTCTTCATCGACAGGGCGTAGCCGTACGACGCCTGGTGGAAGCCCACCTCCGTCAGCGTGCTGACCCGGACGGGGAGGCGCAGCTTGAGCCCCTTGTAGCTCGCGAAGTACGGCGTAGGTCCGGGGGTCGCGACAGCAGAGACGGCCGGGGTCCGCGTCGCCGGCGTCGAGCCGGTCGCGATGTCTGCAAGGCTGCCGATGATCGCGCCCACGGCGCTGCCGCCCAGCGGCGTGGTTACCGCAC
>Ga0079306_1001334_pt1 | contig 16725 bp, 17 predicted proteins | sample Methanotroph_Enr_FD_79181 | JGI IMG/M metagenome (GOLD analysis project Ga0079306, IMG submission 79181) | Enriched soil microbial communities from Old Woman Creek wetland in Ohio, USA - Methanotroph_Enrichment_5 | ecosystem: Environmental > Terrestrial > Soil > Wetlands | place: USA: Ohio...
ACGCGTTCGTGAAGGTTGTCGGGGGATTGTTTTGGGCGGAAAAGTTATAAATTCAAAGTTTTACAACGTTTGGTATAACCTAATCATTTGGGCAATTCAAAACAAAATCTGCTTCCTTTGCCAGCTTCGGATTCTACCCATATTCTGCCATTGTGTTGTTCAATTATGCGCTGAGCTATTGTGAGGCCAAGGCCAACTCCCGCAACAGTGCTTTCGGGGGCAAGGCGATGGAAAATTTCAAATACCTTGTCCGTGTACTCCGGCCTAATACCTACGCCGTTGTCCTCCACACAATAAACGCATTTATCATTCGTCTCTTGCCCGGAGATGGTTATTTTGCCAGGTCGAGCAGGATCGAGGTATTTTAACGCGTTGTCGAGCAGAATGGTGAATACTTTTCTTATTTGTTGTTGGTCAGCTTCACATGAGGGCAAATCGGTTATTTTGATCTGGGCGTTTGCCTGTTCGATTTGGGTTTTAAGAGAATCTATTATATGTTCGACGATCATATTAATATCGACCGTACTGATATAGAGCGGAGTCATTCCCAGCCGAACGAAATCAGCTATGCCGTTGAGGAAAGAAGTGAGAATGTTTGTGTTTGAAACGATATAGTTGCTAAAAGTTCGTATTTCTGAATCTACCAGTTTAGGTATCTCTTCGTTAACAGGCTTGGGCAGAACGGTTTGATCAAGTATTCGGATCAACTCGCTACAACTGATATCAAGTTCACGTGCAAAACCGTTAAGATTAATGATCGGTGTGCGCAGACTATGAGATGTGGCGAAGAGAATGCTCTCAAGTTCCCTGTTCTTCACCGAAAGACTTCTGAGGAGTTCCTCGCGCTCGATCTCAATTATTTTGCGTTCTGTTATGTCTTCGGAAAAAATTACAACGGCCTTTTCGGTTTTGGGATCCTTCCCGATCGGGTACACGGAATTTCGGAAATAAAAGTTGTCCCGTTTATCTTCGAATACAATAGGCTCATGAGACAAAATGGCTTTCTGTGCGGCTCCAAGGCGCGTAGCAATAACATCGGGCGACCATAGATCTTGAATTCTGGCTCCTACAATCTCTGTGTCGGTTTTTTTCATACGGTCGGCAGCGGTTGAATTGGCCGCCAGTACCAGTCCATCAAGAGAAATTAGGATAAGCGTTTCGTTAACGGCATTGAAGATCGCCCGCAAATTCGCTTCGCTCTGCCGTATCAACTCTTCAGCACGTTTGCGCTCGGTAATTTCGGAGTTGAGATTAATGATCGCTTTGTTCAATTGAGCCGTGCGTTCCAGGACCCGGTCCTCAAGGGTCGCGTTCAATGTGCGAATGGCTTCTTCTGCGCGTTTACGCTCGGTGATATCAATGATGGTCACCAGCACCGTGCCGGAATCGGAATCGGGCGGCGGGAAGGACATGGTCATAAAGGTGTAAAATATATCCCCCTTAACCGTGTTCACGGCCATTTCAGTACGGTAAAAAGGCTGTCCTTGCGCCAAGGCATTGAGTTCTCCAATGAAGCCCCGAATGGTGTCGGCAGTGCTACGCATCGTTGCAAGCGAGTCGCGTATTTCGGTCTTGGTTTTGGCCGCGAACATATGCAGGGTCCACTGGTTGAAATCCACAATATTGATGTTTTTAAGTGCATTAGCGACAAACTCGGGATGTTCGTAAAAATATGCAGTAAAGTCGCGGATTCCCTGATCGCGAAGTGGTTTAATACTTTGGATGATCAGCGTCCAGTCTTCCTGCCAGATAGATACCGGCGAGGTCTCATATAGAGTGCGGAAACGTGTTTCGCTTTGAGCCAGTTCCCGGGTGCGCTGGCGCACCTTCTCCTCCAGACTGGCGTTAAGCTCGCGGATCTCTTCCTCTGCATGCCTGCGTTCGGTGATATCGTAAATGGTGGATCTACTCATTACGAAATTGCCGTTGTCGTCGGTAACTGCTGTTGCGCTTAGCAGGACGGGCAATATCGTGCCATCCTTTCGGATCATATCGAATTCAAGATCCCGAATCCAGCCCTTTGATTTCAAAAGCGGAAAGCTGTCATGGAATTTTTCCAGACTTGCCGGTGTGACCAGATCAGAGAAATTCTTTTTGCCCAGCATCTCATCTTGCGTGTACCCCAGCCATTGACATTCAGTTTCATTAACACGGATATACAATCCGTCATTATCAAGAGAATGGTACCCGCAAGGCGCTTTGTTATAGAGATCATGTATTTCCGCGGCCGATCGTTCCAGCTCCTCTTCTGCGCGCTTTCGCTGTGCCAATTCCAATTTCAATTGTTCATTGATATGTAGCAGTTCGCTGTTGAGCTGCCGGAGCCGATCCTCGCTATCGCGCAATTCGATATCACGCAGGGCGACAGCATCGAGCATGGAATTGAACTCGTGGGCCATCATAGCCGCCTCGTCTGCGCCGGTGATCGAGGAACGTGCCAGATTATTTCCAGCCCGGACCTTATAGATAGTATCCTGAACAGCGTAGAGCCTTCTGGTAATACGGCTTCCCATAAACCAGGCGATGGTCGATCCGATGAGAATCGCCCCCAGCGCATAAAGAACACCGCTTTTTGTTACCGCAGTAATCGCTTTGCCTGCCCGCTTTTGCCCGATGCCGACTCGTACCCACCCCACATGGTATCCTCCGACCATTGCAGGAGTTGCGACATCCACAAGTGAAGCGGTTCCCGAAATCACCGTCTGACGCACTTGGCGGGGCAGGTCGAGTATATAACTGCCCAGCCTGGATTTGTCAGTAGCAGCGAGAATGAGTCCTTTATCGTCGGTGAGAATGGCGAAGATAAGCTCCGGGTAACGGCGCTGGGCCTCTGCAATCTCCTGAAGGCCCGCAACGTCGTCAGCGGCGATCCATCCGGCGGCGGATGTTGCCAGGGTCTGCGAAAGGGAGGTTGCCTCCTCAATTTGGCGGCTAAGCAGCATAGCACGCTGGCGCACAGTGAGATCGATGATGAAAAGGGACATCATCACCGCATGTACCGCGGCCACGCTCAAAATGAGGCGTCCACGGAGCGTACCAAACAAGAAACGATACAACTCTTTCATTCTCGTTTCTCCACAGGCCGAACCTCAGTCTCGAAACGGGAAATATATTGGCGTACCACATCGTAATCCTTATCCGAGGCTTGAAGGAAGCGGGCAGTTTCCATACCTCTAAGGATCGATCTGCCTTCATCCGTACTGTCGAGGCCGAGCAGTAGTGCGCGCACCTGTTCCACCACTTGCGTGGGGACATCGTTGCGCACCATTACGGAGTTATTGATGAGATGCTCTGTTTCCCAGATAACCTTGAGCTTTGCCGATTCCTCGGGATGCTCTTTTTGGAATGCACGCCAGGGTGGCGGCCAGGTCGCGCCGGCGGCGGTCTTGCCCAAATAGGCATTCATGATTGAAGACTCCTGGGAACCGACGTATCGGTTTTTAATATCGGTTTTTATATTAATTCCATGGTTATAGAGAAAAAATTGCGGCATGATGCAGGCAGCCAGAGCTGTGGGAGACGGATAACTTACGGACTTTCCTTTGAGATCGGCGGGATTGGTAAGGCCGCTATCTTTGCGCACCACGAAAATACCTTTGAAATCATTCGGTTCGCCGGCCATGGCGATTACGTTGTAGCCGACATTCATGGCCTGAAGAGTCTGCCAGGGATTTGGGAGGATGAACTCGGGCTTGCGTGTCTTATACTTTTGCTCAAAATCCGCATAGTCTCGAGATGCCTGCAATGTAAAGCGTGCGCCTTTGAATCTTGCATTTAAATAATCCATGAGCGGCTGATACGCGATCAGAAGTTTGGCAGGATTGTGAAGTGGATGAGTTGCAAAATGATAGATAGTAATATTTGTGGATGAAGGTTTTGTACCGTATTGAGGCCCCTCTTTTTCGGGTTTACGCTTACAGCCGAAAAGAACCACAAGCAGCAGAGCTATCACGATGACTTTAATTCCACGTCCGTTCATTGATCTCTCCTTGGCTTCTTGAATGAATTGGCATTCAAATTAATTCGGCCAGGCTCATATCCGGTTAGCCGTGAATTAAAATAATTATAATATCTTGCGCGGACGACAACGAGACTAAAATTGGGTGTGCCAAGTGGACGCATGGGGTACAGGGTGAGGGACTTGCGGAATTTTGGTTCTTTAATTAGAGTTTGAATTAAGCTATCAAAAAAGTTTGTGGCTTGGGCAGATTGGTTTGCCTATTTTAACACAGAAGTGCATATTTTGGGGTAAATAGCCTATATCTGCGTCGAGAAGCTTAAATTAATCCCATTAAACGACAAAAAATAAATCTTACGCAACAATTTTCTTGCAAACTATTCATTCAGAGGTATAATAAACGGCAAGGTAATTTTTTTTTGAGGAGAAGAGAACAACTCTGTATTTTTCTGACCCGATTCAACTCTACCCTCCTTACCTCAAAAGCAAAATTTTTTGGAGGAGAATATGAATAGAATTAAATCGGTTTTAATGTGGATTTGTATTGCGGGTGTATTGGCATTTCCTTGTTCCGTGTTGGCAGAAGGCAATCATTACGGCTGGGATAAATATCCGGGCCAAGATACTTCTATCAGCGGGGGAGTAACGGTCGGCGAGACGACAGTACCGTTCGATATCCAAATTCTGGCAACTGATTGGGTGCGAAATGTGGATCCAGTGACTGGGGAGGCCATTTACTCATGGTCGCTTAGTGCGCCTTATAACATTATGAACGGTAATGAGGTAATTGGGACTATCGACAGCTTGGGCTTTGAAGTTGATTTCGATCCTTACGTCCGTCTCAATTTCGCAGTTACTGCCGGCGCGGCAGATACAACATTTGTGCTGAATTCCAGCGTTGTCTCGTTTCCAACAATCATCAATCCTCTTGCTTATGCAACGGCAGGATTGACTTTGACAGGTGGTACTAACGGAGCGGCTGTTACCGGTTTGTATGCGGGTAAAAATTACGAGGCTATTTACAATGGTACTTCGGTTTTCGGCGACCTGATCAACAGCTTCACTACTGGTAGAACTACAACTACAGTTAATGATGTCACGCCACTTTACACTGATTGGGCTACAATAACCGGAGCAGTTTCGAGTATTCAATCTCAATATAAATTCACATTATCGGCTTTAGATTCGGCCAGCGGAACAAGTCACTTCGAGATAATGATCCCTGAGCCGGCGACGATGGCGATGCTGGGCCTTGGCGGATTGCTGCTCGCCAGACGCAAATAATTACAAGTTATTCAATTTTTAAGAGGCAAGTATAACAACTTGCCTCTTTTTTTTTGCAAACATCAGGTTGACTGAACAGTGGTAATGCAAACAGGATTCTTTTGGCCCGGCGATGCATGCGCGAAAACGCTTTTAAGGTTCAATTTCCAAGTGGTCAGTTATCAGTGGAGGGGAATTGTGTATTGGTGGGCTTGTTTTTGGCGGCCTACTTGGGCTAAGGTGGAAATTAGAGTGGCAGCGGGGGTGTTTTGGATTTTTAGTGAGCATTTCCGGGAGTGGTTTTTTAATTGAGTGGTTTCGAGGTCGACGGATTTATCTGGGGCGAGGTGGGCGGAGTTGAGCTTGAGCCAGGCTGAGGCGCTGACGGCGAGGTTGCGGTCGCATGCAGTCAAGATGTCATTGTTGGTTCTGCGGAGAAGCGTTGATGAACCAACAGTTAGCAGGGCGGTCTGGATGCCGATGAGCGAGATGAGGCTGAGGACTAATATAAGGACAGCGCCTTTGCGTTTTCGATTTATCATTTTGCTTCTCCAAGCTGCGGGGCAATGAAAAAAATATGTGAGTTGGCGAATTTTTTCCGCAGGCGGCCGAGGTATTTGTATTGTATTGACCTTGTGATCTGGATGGAAGGGAGGCCGTTGATGGGGGCGATGCGGAACTCTATTTGGGCATTTGAAGGCTCAAAAATTATGTCATCGGAAAATATTGATGGGTTATTTGCGTCGGCGAGTTGGCGGGTTATCATTTTTTTTGCGAAGAGGTATCGTACCGAATTGGTTGGGGTTTGGATGAGCAGGACGGATGTGTTGGGGTCTTGAGGTTTTGGGGCTGAGGCGGTGAGGGCAAGTGAGGTATCGGCGGCGATCTTGTCTATAAGCGAAGATACAATCGCATCGGAATCGACAGCTTTTACGGAGAGGGGGATTTCCTGGAGAGCCGTTCGGAAAAGTGAACTGAGTACCGGGCCCAGCGCGACGAGAACGGCCAGTAGGGCTATAATTTCGACCAGGGCAAAGGCCTTTTTCATTTTGCAAGCTCCTTTGGCGCGATGTAGCGGGTGAGTTCGATGGTGACGGGCTTTTTTCTGCCGCGGGCGGGGGAGGAGGACTGGGCTTTGATGAGTTTGAGGCCTTGCCACTGACCGGTGCCGTTTGTGATGCTGGTGACGGTTGTTACGCTTGGCCAGAGGCGGCTGAAGTCGGTTTTGGGAATGGGCGAGCCGGTGAGGGCGATGGAATCGAGCTGGGCCTGTGCGGATGAGATGCATCTTTGTTTTTGGAGCTGGATGTCGTTGAAACGGCCGAAGGTGTGCAGGGTTGCGGCGAAGACGACGAGTACGATGCCAAGGACGGTCATCGCGGTAATGACTTCGGCCATGATCCAGCCTTTTTTGTTTTTGATCATCATAGTGTATTTTCTCATGATGGGTACATTCCTGCAAGGTGGCTGAGTATTGTTACTATTGGAATAAAAATCGCGTAGACGGCCAGGCCGACCATGACGCCGATGGCGACGATGAGCATTGGCCAGAAAATGAACCTGGCGAGATTGAGTTTATAGTTGTAGCTGGTGCGGTAATGAGATTCGACGGTTTCAAGTAGGGTTAGGGTGTTGGTGAGATTGATGGTATCGGACATTGCCCAGGCGAGGGGTTTGCCCAGTGAACATTTTCTTACGGAATCGGCGACGTCATGGCCGGTCTGGATGTAGGTGAGAAAGCAGCGGAGGCGATTTCGGATTACCTGGTTGACATCCAGGGAGAGGGTTGCGCTGACGGCGGAGTCGATGGTTTGGCCTGCGCGGAGGGAGAGGCGAAGTACTTCAAGGATGCGGACCATTGACTGGTTGAATTCAAAGAAGTGGAGGAAGGGGAGGTGCCACTTGAGAAAATCGCCGATGCGCGAGAGGAGATATGGGTGCTGGGGGTGGCGGGGGCGGAATCGGACGCGTATTGCGATTATTGCGACGATAAAGCCTGTTAGAAGCACTATGGGCATGATTTTGGTATCCCAGGCGGGGCGGATGATCTGAAACAGTATAATGGTGGCTTTTGGCAACTGGACGGAGAAGTCGCCGAGGAGTGCAGCATATTTAGGTATGACGAAATACATCAGGCCGGAGATTATAAGGAAGATGATGACGAGCAGCATGGCGGGGTAGAGAGGGTGGATGGGTTGTAATCTTCGGGATTGGGCGGCTTTTTCGGCGAGGTCTTGCTGAAGGGACGCTAGCATCTGGGGGAGCTGGTTGATCGGTTCGGCGGCGGAGATCATTGAAAGGACGTAGCCGGGGCAGCGGGCGAAGCCGTGCTTAATGGAATCTGTGACGGAATAGCCTTCACTTAGCCATTTTGAGATGCGGCGGAGGGTGCGGGACTGTTCGGTTTTGGATCTGTCTGAGGCGAATTCTACGGCGGTTGCGAGGGGCATATTCTGGCGGGTGCATGCGGCGAGGGTGGCGACGACTTCGGATGTAATTGAAAGTCGCGAAGTTGAAAAGATAGCAATTATTGCAACAGACGTAAGCATAAGGAGGAGGCCGAAGAAGAACATGATTATTCCAAAGCAGGCGGAGAGTGTTACTGTCGCAACGAGCACGAAGAAAATGAGCAGAGGTTTTGCGCATCTCTGGGGCCACTGGTCGAGTTCGCGGCGGCGGTTTTCGGAGATGATGGTGATGAGGGTAATTATGATTATGAACGGGGCGGCGATGAGGCCGGGTACGTCTTCGATGTATAGAGCAGAGGCGAACAGGAAAGCGGTTGAGATTACAGAGGCGATGAGGGCGATGCCGGGCGTTTTCACCGCGAGGTAAATTAAGAGTACAAGTAATATCAAGCTAATCAATAGCAGCATGGGGCGGCCTTACATTAGTGTAGTGACTATTTTTATAATGGGCAAAAAGACGCCGAGGACTGTTATGCCGATGAATGCTCCGACGGCGATGAGCATAACCGGCAGGAGTACGGCCTGGAGGCGGGCCTGGGCGGAGAAGACCTGCTGGGAATACATTTGGCCGAGGCCTTCGAGATTTTCGGTGAGCTGGTTGCGCTGGGAACCGAGGGCGATGGAAAAGAGAAATATTCGAGGGAGGAAACGGCAGAGCTGGCCGGCTTCGAGAATGTTTCTGCCTTGCTGGAGTTGGGCGGAGAGCATCGAGGTGTCGATGTCGGCGAGGCGGCTGGCTGAGGACTGGGCGGCGAGGGTTAATGCGGAGGGGACGTCGGAGCCGGATTTGATGAGGACGGACATGGCTTCGGCGATGCGTGCGAGGACGCTGTGATAATAGAGGCGGCCGAGGACGGGGACGCGGATGCAGAATTCTTCTTTGATCTTTCGGCCGGCTGGGAAAGTGTTGAGGACGGAGCGGAGGAGGAGTATTAATATCACAATCGCGATTGATATAAGCCAGAAGGGGACAATTCCGGATGGGATGTGCATGATGGCTCTTGTGAGGGCGGGTAGCTGGGCGTCGGAGCCGGCCATGTCTAGTAAGATGGAAGAGAACTGGGGTATGATGAGGAGGAAGATGAGGGTAACGATGAAGGCGCCGAAGACGAAGATTATGGCGGGGTACATCATGGCCTCGAAGACGATGCGGCGGGTTTGGTTGGCGATCTCAAGATGGCGATTGAGGCTTGTGAGCATTTCGCCGAGTCTGCCTGATTCTACGCCGGCTTTGAGGAGTTTGGCGTAGAGGGGGCCGAAAGTTTTTTCTCTTTTTGCAAAGGCCTGCTCGATACCGGAGCCGGCTTCGAGTTCATTTGCGATCTCGTTTATGAGCTTGCGCATTTTTGAGGACTGGATGTCTGCCGCGAGTTCGCGGAGGCCTTTTTCGAGCGGTATGCCGGCCTGGGTTATGGAGGCAAGCTGCTGGTTGAAGAGGATGAATTCGTCTTTGCCGATGGAAGTGCGCGGGGGGACGGCGGTTACTTTGCTGAGATCGTTGACAGTGAGTTTCATGTCTGTGAGGAGTTCCTGGGCCTGCTGGGTTGACGAAGCTTCGATAGTGCCTGTCATGAGGCGGCCGGAATTTGTGAGAGCGCTGTATTGGAAATTTGCCATTATATTATCATCCTGATATTCAACTATTAATACCACAGACTCTATTGATTTCGGCGGTATCAGTGATGCCAGCTTCTATCAATCGGCGGCCGTCGTCGAGGAGTGTTTTGTGGCCGCGGCTTTTTAAGATATCTTCGAGGGCGGCGAGGTCGGATTTTGCGAGGAGGGCTTTTCGGAGCTGGCCGTCAAGTTCGACAAGTTCGCAGATGAGGGCGCGGCCGCGGTAGCCGGTGCTAAAGCATTGGTTACAGCCGGGAGCTTTGGACTGGTTTTTTGTGTTGCATGCGGGGCAGAGCTTGCGGACGAGTCGCTGGTTTAGTACGGCGCTTACGCTTGAGGTTACCTGATAGGGTTCTGCACCCATTTCGAGGAGACGCACGAGGGCGGCGGCGGAATTTCCGCTATGCATTGTGGACATCAGGAGATGGCCGGTGAGGCCGGCTTCGATTGCGATTTTGGCGGTTTCGGCATCGCGGATCTCGCCGATCATGAGGACTTCGGGGTCCTGGCGGAGGAGAGAACGCAGAGCGGTGGGGAAGGTCATTTGGCCGTGTGGGGTTATCTGTACTTGTGTGACATCATCGATACGAATCTCGACGGGGTCTTCGATGGTGACGATGCTTTTGCCGGGCCAGCTGCTGATAATGTACCTTAATATAGAAGCGAGAGTTGTGCTTTTGCCAGAGCCTGCTGGGCCGGTGGCGATCAGGATGCCCTGGTTCTGTGCGGCGATTGTCTTAATTGATTCGAGTACAGGCTGGGCAAAGCCGAGGGTAGCGAGATCGAGGAGTTGGGGCTGCTTGTAGAAAAGCCGTACGACTGCGCGCTGGCCATTGATGGTCGGGAAGACGGCGAGGCGCTGGTCGAAGACTTTGTCGAATCTTTCGGGGGTGACTTCGATGCGGCCTTCCTGGGGTATATCGTTTCGGTAAGTAAGGAGTGAGCCGAGGACCTTGAGGCGGGCGACAATGTTTTCAGTGAGGGTTTTCGGGAGGCGTTCGATTGTATCCAGAACGCCATCGAGGCGGAATTTGACGGCGAGGTCGTTTGGGCCGGGTTCAAAATGGATATCCGAGGCGCCGGCCTGGACAGCTTTATTGAGCAAATCATCCACTATGGCGACGACATCCGAGGTGCTGTGTTGTGGTTTCTTCTTATCCATTAATTTGTATTTTCTCCTTGGCTACAACTAATAAGACGGTCGGAGATGCGGATTCGTTAATTGGTTTATTTTTTTATTTTTTTTGTTAACATTGTATTTGTGAATGCGTCCTTTATACAGGAAACGATAATAGATCGGTTCGAGATGGATGCGAAAACGGCAAGTGCAGCGATAAATCTTGACGGCCTGCTGGTCGGTTCGGGCAGCGACAGCTGGGTGCTTAGCACTATAAAGGAGCACGGAGCTGCGCTGGTAAATATGCTTTGGCGGATACTTGGCCGGGAAGAGGACGTTTGCGACGCATACCAGGACACGTTTTTGCAGCTTGCCAACTGCGGGGAAAGATTAAAACCCATCAACGCAAAGGCGTACATATTTAAAACCGCAAGCAATACGGCGATATCAATAATCCGGCGAAGGCAGATGGATGAGCGGTTTAAAAAGAATCTGGCCGTGGATATTGCTCTGAAAAGCGGGGAAGAGGTTGAGAATGATTTTGATGCAGGCCATGTTCGGGAGGAATTGCGAAAGTACATGGCTGAGCTTCCAGAAATGCTGCGCGATGTGCTGGTAATGCATGATCTTGGCGGGATGCAGTACGAGCAGGTGGCGGGAATACTGGGGCTGACGAGCGGGACGGTGCGGGTGTACAGGTTTAAAGCGGTGCAGCTTCTGGCTCTTTGGATGGGTAAAAAGAATGAATAACAAGATATCCAGATGCAGACGGCTGAGGGAACGGCTAAGCGATTTTGCGGCGAAATACGCCGGCTGGGAATCCAAATGGGTGCAGGATCATGTTGCACAGTGCCCGCGTTGCCAGAAACGATTTGGAGCTATTGGTAAGGTGGAGCTTGGACTTTCGCTGCTTAAAACGGAGCCGCACGGTCTTGACCTGCTTGCCAAAGCCAATACAAAGGCTGTTGGGGTTCTTAAGCACAGTTTGAGGAATTCTGTACCTGCTGAGAGGCTCCGAATCGCAAGGGTGGAGCCCGGGAGGCTGGAAGTAATCGCGAAATACGGCAGATCGGTTATTGGGACGGCAGCTTGTTTTGCGATACTTATATTGCTTAAAGTAGGCATATTTTCCGCAATGGATAATATTGAGCAGCAGGGCGAGAAGGCAATTGCCCAGTACTATTCGGAGCATACCGGCCAGGATATAGGCTGAATCACGGCGCGGCCTGTGGCCGCAAGAAACCCGAAGCTCTAAGCTCGAAATCCGAAACAAATTACAAATGACAAGTTACCAAATCACAAACAAATTCAAAACAAGCCTAAACGAAGAAAAATTTAAAGACGGATCGCGATGATTTTGGGGGAGATATGTCGCACAAATTCTCGATTGAAAATCACAAGCGGGATGCTTGTGCTACCATTTGCCACCGTGGGCTGGTAATTGCGGCTTTTCAGGGCTAAAGTGTTCCACAAAGCACTTAATCCGAAAGCGTTGGCACATTTTTTTACATAACCGGGGGCGGTTGTTTTGTGATTGACAGCGGTGGGGCATATTTTATAATGCTTTGGTTTTTAATACGTTACGAACGTCATTATCATAATTTTTTCGCTGGAGAGAGTATGAAATTCAAAGGATTATTGGCGATCGCACTGGTAATTTGTGTTTTGCCGGCTGTGAAGGGCGTCGGGGCGACGGTTGAGAGCAACTGGGCGGATTTTCTTCACTATACGGCTATAGATAAGTTCGACCTGGCTAAGGGTTATGGGGAGGCGCTGGTTGCGTCAAATCCTGATCCGCTGGTTATGCTTGAGCTGGCTAACGAGAACCCGAACGGGTACGCACTGCTCGTGAAATTAAGTTCGACAAAGAATGAACTTACGGATGTCAGCACGAAGATACTGGCGATAATTGAGCAGGGCAGGTTTGCCCGTAAGAGTGATCCGCAGATCATTAACGCAGAGATCAAGAGGCTTTCGACGACGGCCCGGGGTAGGATTACGGCTTTGGAGAGGCTCAAGAACGCCGGCGAGTATGCTGTTGTTTACATGGTATCGGCGATGCAGGATCCGGCAAGGCGCGATGAACTGCCTAATATAGTCTGGGCGCTAGGTCAGTTGGGTAAAGAGGCGGTTGGGCCGTTGGTGGCAGCTTTGCAGGTGGAAGATGTGGGTGTTAAATCCGAGATCATCCGGGCGCTTGGTCAGATAAAATACCCGCAGGCGGGGCCTTATCTGAAGTTTGTGGCAGAGAAGAGTGATTCGCCCCAGATAGCGGCTTTGGCGCTGGATAATGTGGCAAAGATAGATGCGGGGGCTGCGAGAACTGCTTCGGCTGAGCTTTTCTATCTTCTTGGCGAGCAGTATTATAACCGAGTGGATTCGCTGACTCCGCCGATGGATGTGAATTTTGTGAATATCTGGTTTTGGAACGGGGAAAAGCAGTCCCTGGTACGCGAAAAGGTAAATCCAAAATATTATAATGAGCTTATGGCCATGCGGACGTGCGAATTCGCTCTAAAGGCGGATCCGAACGCGGGTAAGGCGATAGGGCTTTGGATAGCGTCGTTCTTCCGTGCGCAATCGACTGGTATCGCTATGCCGGAATACTTCGGCGCGAGCCATCCGAGTGCGATGACATACGCGACGACGGCTGGGCCGGAGTATTTGCAACAGGCACTGGCGAGGGCGATGTCGAGGAAGGAAACATACGTTGTTCTTAATGTAGTGGAAGCACTTGGCACAAGCGGCGGTGAGAAGTCGCTGATGTATGTGGTAGGTACACAGCAACCATTAATAACGGCTCTGGTTTATGACGACCAGGCGGTGAAATTCAGCTCGGCGCTGGCAATCGCTATGTCGAGGCCGGCGGCAAGTTTCGATGGGGCAGACCTGGTCGCAAAGTATTTGGGGCAGGCGCTTGCTTCGGAAGCTAACGGGCTTTCGGATGAGGCGAAGGCGCAGTACGCAATGAGGGCGGCTCACGCGATGCTCAAGCTTTCACAGTGCCGTAATAAGGTTATAGATATTGGGCTGGCACAGGGGCAGATTATCACAGTTGCGACGGATAGTTCAAAGGGCGAACTACAGAAGATCGCGATGCTGATACTTTCGAATTTGGCGAGCCCGGATGCGCAGCGGACGCTTGCGAAGCTGGCACTTGATGCGGATTCCGATATGCAGGTGAGAATGCTGGCGTTCGGCGGGTTGACGGATTCGGCGAAGATGAACGGGAATTTGCTGACGGATGAGCAGGTAAACGGGTTATATGAAATAATATCGTCGGCAGATGCACCACAAGAACTTAGGGCGGCGGCGTCGGGAAGTTATGGTGCGCTTAACTTGCCCAGCAGGAAGGTGAAAGACTTTATTTTGGATCAGGCTAGAAGCTAGGAATAGGCTAGAAGCTAGGAATAGGTGTAGCGTATAGGAATAGTAAGAGAAATGGGGTGGTGATGGGAAAGTCTGGACAGGATCAATTTGAGAACGGGTACTGGCGGCGATGGCTTGGTTTTGGTTTAGAGTTTGTCGTGACCATAGCCTTTTTCATGTATATGGGCTATTTGGCGGACGTGAAACTGGGTACTGGGCCGTGGCTGATGCTGGCGGGCTTTTTTGTAGGTTTTATCGGGATGTTTTACCTCATATTTAAAGAGGTATGGAAATTTAAGGACAAGAAGTAAGTGGGTCTGGCAGCGATCAGTAATTTGATGAGTTTATTTGCCCTGGCGGGCGGATCGTCTGGAAAAGGATTGGCGTGTTTGCTTGCGCTGGGGGTGGTTGGTGCAGCGACTGTGATATCGGCGATCCCGGTGGCGGTGGCCTGGCGCGGGAAGAATGAGCATCTTGCTTTGGCGGTACTTACTTCAATTGTAATTAGGCTCTTGCTTGTTACAATGGGAGTAGTTATTATAGTGCTTTTGGTCAGAATCAGCCCTGGATGGTTTGTGGGCTGGCTGGCTTTATTTTATGTTTTGACGCTCGTGTTCGAGACATTGGTCGTGCTTTCAAGGATGAGTGTACGGACTAAGCAGAAGGCCCAGTCTTGCAGTATGTTGGTTTAAATCTTAATACCACGCTATGTGAGTTCAACCCGCTCGCACCGGTTGTATCGGTGCCGCTGTTTCATTTTACTTTGGGCGGCTATGATATAGCTGTGAGCAATCATATCCTGATGATGACAGTTGCAACGGTTTTTTTGCTGGTGTTTATGCCATTTGCATCGAGGCATCCGAGGCTGGTCCCCAGAGGGATTAACAACCTGATCGAATCGATGTGCGTGTTCATAAGGGAAGAGGTTGCAAGGCCGATGCTGGGTTCGCATACGGACCAGTATATCTCGTTCATCTGGACGATATTTTTCTTTATTCTGACACTTAATCTTTTTGCATTGTTTCCAAGCGAGAAAATAATTCACCTGGTGACGGGCAAGGAGAACTATTTCGGAGGGGCGGCGACGGCGAACATTTATGTTACGGGCGCGCTTGCTGTTATTACGTTTTTGCTGACGCATGCTTCTGGTATTAAGCACCAGGGGCTGAAACACTATTTCGCAAATTTTGCGCCGCATGTCGGGTTCTTGACGCCGATGATCTATTTCCTTGAACTCATATCGGCGTTTGTCAGGCCTTTCGCGCTGGCAGTTCGTTTATTCGCGAATATGGTATCGGGACATACGCTGCTTGCGACGATGCTTGGATTGATATTCATATTCAAGAACTGGGGCGTCGCGGGGGCTTCTGTGGTGATGGTGGTTCTGCTTTCTGTAATGGAGCTTTTTGTAGCGTTTTTGCAGGCATACATATTTACGTTTTTGTCTGCTTTGTATATAGGTTCGGCGATAGCGCCGGAGCACTAATAAAACTTGGAGGTTTTATCAAATGATCACAGTGTTGAATAGTCTTGTATGTGGGTTGCTTGGAGCAATAGGCGCAGGTGACGCCGGCTTTGCGATCCAGGGTGCCGGTATCGGCTGCGGTCTGGCGATCGTGGGCGCGGGTATCGGTATCGGTCTTATCGGCGGCAAGGCGGTCGAGGCGGTTGCAAGGCAGCCTGAAGCGGCGAGCCGAATTTTCTCGTACATGATCATCGCAGCGGCGCTTGTCGAAGGTGTTACGCTGTTTGCGCTGGTTATATGCTTTTTGGCTCTTTTCTGGGCCCGTGGTTAATTTGAGGCAAAAATGTTTAGGAAAGTACTGTTAATCAGTTTCTTCCTGCTGGCTGTTTCGTGTCCGCTTTGGGCAAATGATGAAGCCGCGGAGATCGCCAATAAACAAGGCGTTTTCAGCGGTACATATGCCGATGCCGCATGGACGGTGTTTACGTTCGGAATGCTGATAGTGCTGCTGGGTAAGTTCGCGTGGAAGCCGATGCTTAACGGGCTGAACGCGCGTCAGGAGCACATAGCGCAGCAGATAGCGAACGCGGAAGCCGCGCGAAAGCAGGCCGAGAAGACGCTTGGCGATTACAACCGCCGTGTGGATCAGCTTGAGGCCAAGGGGCTTGAACTGCTCAAGAAGGCCGAGGCGGATGCGCAGGCGCATGGAATGGAACTGGCGGAGAAGGCTCGTCAGGAGGCACTGGCGATAAAGCAGAAGAACCACGAGGATATCCAGGCTGCGCGCGCTGTCGCGTCTGAAGAGATATGGCAGCAGGTGGGCGATATCGTTCTTGCGATTGGCTCGGAGGTTTTGAGCAGGAAGCTGACGAAGGAAGATAATCAAAAGCTTATCGGTGAAGCCATCGCCAATTTGAAGCAGCAAAGGCAAACGGTGCGAGGCTGATGAATTCCGAAGCGGCAACACGTCTGGGCAATATATACGCAAGGGCGCTATTCGAGCTGGCTCTTGAGGGCAAGGTCGTAGACGGCGTGCGCAACGATCTTGGAATGCTCAACGAGCTATCGTTGCAGGAAGACCAGTTCTCGCTATTGAATGAATCGCCATATTTTACGCCGGATTTCAAGAGCAAAGTGCTTCGCAAGATGCTGGCGGGCCGGGTAACGGAGCTGACGCTGGATTTTCTGATGATCGCGGCGAAACGGGGCCGTTTGGCTTTTTTGCCGCAGATGACTGAAAGCTATGAGACGCTTTGGGAAGAGCACAACGGCATTATGCCGGTGCGGATTACGCTTGCGACGGATCCGGCAACGGCGGAAGTCGAGGAACTCAAGGCTCAGATCGGCGAGGCGATAGGCAAGAAGGTAAAATTGCAGGTAGGCGTAAACGCGGATATTCTGGGCGGCATCGTAATACGATGCAAGGATAGGGTAATAGATAATTCCGTTCGCGGAGCATTTACGCGGG
>Ga0079306_1001336_pt1 | contig 16712 bp, 9 predicted proteins | sample Methanotroph_Enr_FD_79181 | JGI IMG/M metagenome (GOLD analysis project Ga0079306, IMG submission 79181) | Enriched soil microbial communities from Old Woman Creek wetland in Ohio, USA - Methanotroph_Enrichment_5 | ecosystem: Environmental > Terrestrial > Soil > Wetlands | place: USA: Ohio...
GAGGCCGAGCATCTGGTTTACGTCGGCGATCCGGATAGGCTATCCGATGTGAGGTTTGTTATTACCCTGGACAGCGACACCCAATTGCCTGCTAATGCCGCACGCAGAATGATAGAAACGCTGGCACACCCGCTCAATCAGGCTAGTCTGGATAACTCGGGGCGAGTCCAATCCGGCTACACTATCGTCCAACCGCGTGTGAGTCCTTCCTTGCCCAGTACGAGCGGTTCACCGTTCAGCCGTCTCTTCTCGGACCCGGTTGGTATCGACCCCTATACCACGGCGGTTTCTGATGTCTATCAGGACCTGGCCGGCGAAGGATCCTATCACGGCAAAGGAATCTATGATGTACGCACATTCAGCAGAATGCTTTCCGGCAGGTTTCCCGATGCATGGCTGCTCAGTCATGATCTGATCGAAGGCGCTCACGTCCGGGTGGGCCTGGCCAGCGATATCGAACTTTATGACGAGTTCCCGCAGGATTATCTAAGCTATACTAAGCGCCAGCACCGCTGGATTCGTGGCGATTGGCAGATTGCAGACTGGATATTGCCGCGTGTTCCCCAACCCGACGGCCGACGCGGGCCCAACCCGCTTTCCTTATTTGATCGCTGGAAAGTGTTTGACAATCTGCGTCGCAGCCTGGTGCCCACAGCCAGCCTGGTTTTGCTGATAACCGCCTGGACCATATCCTCGCGGGCCGGGTGGACTGCCAGCACAATTGTCGCCATACAATTGTTTTTTCACTCTTTGGTGCAATCCTTTACCTGGGCAACAACACGTCAAGGATTCAAGGGCGCCTTCATCAAAAAACTGCCGCATGATCTGCTTAGAGTGGTCGTTGAAGCAGCATTGCTGCCGTATCAAGCTTGGCTGGTGATGGATGCCATTGCGCGGGTATGGTATCGTCGCAACGTCTCTCATCGGGGATTGCTGGAGTGGACTTCGGCGCATGCGATGCATCGCAAGGCCCAGGCACAAGTGCCGATGTTTCTGCTTTCAATGAGTCTGGCCAGCGCGTTCAGCGTGATTGTGGGATTTGCAATTGCGTACGGACAGCCGACAAACCTTGGGCTGGTAGGCCCATGGTTGCTGCTCTGGCTTCTCTCGCCAATGGTCGGATGGTTGCTCAGCCGCCGACCCCCTGCGAAGCCACCGCAATGCCTGCTTCCCGTTGAGGACCATCAGTTCTTAAGGAATGTTGCACGACTCACATGGAGATATTTCTCAGATTTTATAAATGAAGAGACATCCTGGCTGCCTCCCGATAATTACCAGGTCTCCTACCAGAATAAGCTAGCCCTGCGAACCAGCCCAACCAATATTGGCCTGTATCTGGTCAGTGTTTTGAGTGCCCATAAGTTCGGATATTTGACAGTTGATGGGCTAACACAAAAGCTATTGCGGACAATGGAGACGACCCGTAAACTGGAACGCCATGAGGGCCATTTGCTTAATTGGTATGATATTCAAACTCTAACCCCCCTCACACCCCGCTATGTTTCCACCGTGGATAGCGGAAATCTGCTTGGTGCATTGTGGACATTGGACTGTGGGCTTAAGTCACTCATGCAGGCGCCGCTGCTTGATGCACAGGCTTTTGCAGGGCTGTATGATGCTGGAGTAATCCTTCGTCAAAAGGTGCTGGAAGAAAAGGTTTTGGGCTTTGATATTAAAGCCCTTGATGATCTGTTGCACACGCTGGAATCTCCGCCGGACTCTGTTGCTGATTTACTGAATTTTTTGCGACGGATTGAAAGCAAGACCAGATTTTTGGTTGAAAATGGGAATGAATCATCTGTCGAGCAAGACGATGTGACGTATTGGGCCAAGCAAGTGCAGCAGCAACTGACGGCTTGGCTGAGCATTGCGGATCGTTATCTTATCTGGATCGAAATTCTGGCTGAGAAGACAGAAGAAGAAATAACGAGACTGGATCCGGAAGCTCTGCCGGCTTTTAAAGAGGTTCTATATCACTCACCTTCGATTCAGGATCTGGCCCAAGGCAATTTTGCCTGGATCGCGTTGCTCAAGACCATCAGGGACAAAAGTGTGAATGATCACACGATTCTAAGCTGGATAGACCGCGTGACGGTGGCCTTTGATCGAGCAAAATGGCTGGCCGGTGCGACGTTGGCTTTGATTGAGCAACTCACTCGTGAATGTGGCGAACTCTCAGAGTCGATCAACATGCGTTTTCTTTACAACTCCCAACGTCGTCTTTTTTCCATTGGTTTTAATGTCTCTGAAGGCCGAATGGACCGCGCTTTTTATGATCTGCTGGCCAGCGAAGCACGCTTAGGCAGTTTTGTCGCCATCGCCCGAGGGGACATTCCCTATGAGCACTGGTTCGCCATGAGCCGGCCTTACGGCGCAATCGGCCGCCGCCGCACGCTGCTCAGTTGGACCGGGACAATGTTTGAGTATTTAATGCCGCTGCTTTTTCAACGATCTTACGGCAACACGCTGCTGGATAAAGCTGCAAGAGAAGCCATTGCGATCCAAATCGCCTACGGACACAAGCACCATGTGCCGTGGGGGATTTCGGAGTGCGCCTTTGGGGATGTAGACATTCAAAAAACTTATCAATACTTCGCTTTTGGAGTGCCGGAACTCGGACTTAAACGCGGCCTTGGCAATAAGATTGTTGTCGCACCCTATGCCACACTGCTGGCAGTTAGTTTCGCACCGCAAGAAGCCATGCAGAACCTGAGACGACTCGTAGATTTAGGAATGCTGAGCAAATACGGCTTTTACGAATCTATCGACTATAGCCGCCAAAAGAGCCACAAATCCGAATCTGGTGTGTTAGTGCAAACTTATATGGCGCATCACCAGGGAATGAGTTTTCTGTCACTGAGTAATTTCCTGCATAACGACAATCTCCGTAGCTATTTTCATACTGACCCGCGCGTACGTGCGGTGGAGCCCTTACTTCAAGAGCGCATCCCGCACCTGCCGCCGCTGCACCACGTTGCCACGCGAGAGCGAGTCTCTTCGGTGGCAAGCGTCGGTGAAGTCACCCCATCCGTTAGTCAGTTTGAAACCCCTCACACTGCCACGCCCAAGACCCAGCTGCTATGCAATGGACGGTATGGTCTGATGCTGACAGCCGCTGGGGGAGGGTACAGCCGTTGGGGCGACTTGGACATCACACGCTGGCGGTCGGATTCGACCCAGGATTCCTGGGGTACCTTTTGTTATATTCGCGATGTTGATTCCGGCCGTTTGTGGTGCAATACCTATCAGCCAACTGGCGGAAAAGTTGAGCAGTTCTGCGCTAATTTTACGCTTGATCGTGCTGTGTTCAGACGCATCGACAACAACATTGAGAGCGAAACCGAGATCATCGTTGCGCCGGAAGATGACGTTGAAATTCGACGTATAACGCTTATAAATCGATCCATCCGTACCCGCCGTATCGAATTGACAAGCTATGTTGAATTGGCGATGGCACCGCACAACGCTGACCGGCAGCATCCAGCGTTCAACAAGCTGTTTATTGAGACCGAGGCGTTGCCTGAGCAGCGGGCACTCCTGGCTTACCGCCGGCTTCGCAGCGGTGACGAGTCACCCGTCTATGTCGCGCATCGCTTTACACTTGAGCAAGCTGCTGGCGAATCCACAGATGAAGCCTTGCGATTCGAAACCGACCGACGCAAATTCATCGGTCGCGGATACACTCTCGCCAATCCAATGGGTGCCTCGCAGGAACCTGGTTGCAGCCAAGGCTTTGTTTTGGACCCAATCCTCAGTTTGCGACAGGGCCTCACGCTGGCTCCCGGCCAGCGGCTCCAGATTTCCCTCATTTTGGCCGCAGGCTCCTCACGCGAACAAGTTGTTGGCTTAATGAGCAAATACAGCGATCACTATGCAATAAACCGGGCGATGGATTTCGCCTGGGCATCAGCTCAGTTTGAGCTGCGTCTATTACGTATCCAGCCGGATGAAGCACGCCGTTTTCAGCAACTGGCAAGCCATCTGCTCTATCCGAATTCACTCCTGCGCTCAGCCGCCCGGCACATTGCCGAAAACCGTAAGGGCCAGGCTGGCTTGTGGGCTTATGGCATTTCGGGCGATTTGCCAATTGCCCTTGTGGTTATCCGCGAGGCAAGAGATTTGGGGCTGGTCCGCCAAATGCTCCAGGCGCACTCGTATTGGCGCATGCATGGGCTCGCGGCTGATCTGGTGATCCTTAACGAGGAAGCTAGCGGCTATGCGCAGCCGCTGCGTGAAGAACTGGAGCACCTGATACAGTCTCACGGCGCCAATGCCAGTGTTGACCGGCCAGGAGGAATTTATTTGCGCAGCGCGGGACTGATCCCGACTGAAGATCTGACGCTGCTACGGGCCGTGGCGAGTGTAAAGCTGGTAGCAGCCCGGGGCACATTGCCCCAACAACTTGCTGCGCCTCCAGTTCTGGAAGTGCCGGCCTTACGAGAACCTATGGTTAGAAAGCGTGGTATCAGGTACCCCTCGGCGGCGCTGCCTTTTATGGAACTGCCTTTCTTTAACAGCCTGGGTGGCTTTACTCCGGACGGGCGCGAGTATGTGATTTATCTTGATAAAAACATGCACACGCCCTCGCCATGGACCAACGTCATCGCAAACCCGAACTTTGGAACACTTGTCAGCGAAACCGGGGCCGGTTTCACCTGGCAAGGTAACAGCCAGCGCAATCGTCTGACGCAGTGGTCGAATGACCCGGTCATCGATCCGCCGTCCGAGGCGATCTACATCCGAGATGAAGAAACTGGCATCTACTGGACGCCAACCGCATCGCCTATCCGCGAGGAAAATGCTTACAGGACTCGGCACGGGGCTGGATACACCGTGTTCGAGCATAACAGCCACGGTATCGAGCATGAGTTAACGGTCTTCGTTCCAACTGATGATAAGGGAGGTGAGCCAATAAAGCTGCAAAAGCTGGTAATGCGCAACGACTCCGGCCGCCCGCGCAAGCTTTCGCTGACCTATTATGCAGAGTGGACGCTCGGCGAGGCGCGGGAGTCCTCTCAGATGCACATCGTGACTGCCTGGGATGATGAAGTTCAGGCAATGCTTGCCCGCAATCACTACCATCCCGATTATGGGGACAGGGTCGCTTTCACAGCATTGAGCGCACCCACAACTTCTTACACCGGCGACCGCACGGCCTTTTTGGGCCGCAATCGATCACTGAGTAATCCTGTGGCAATGGAATTTGCCAAGCTTTCACGCCGCACGGGAGCGGGCATGGACCCTTGCGGAGCGGTGCAGGTCACCTTGAAACTGGCTCCAGGAGAGCGGACGGAAATTACCTGTATGCTGGGTCAGGCTCAGTCGGTGGAGCAGGTTCACGCATTGGTGCTGGCATACCGAAGTAATTTGGCAATTGAGACCTCGCTTCGGAATACCCAGGCGTGGTGGGAAGACCAGCTTTGCACAATTCAGGTGCACACCCCTGAACTCGCTGCGGATATCATGATCAATCGCTGGCTGCTCTATCAAACTCTAAGTTGTAGGATCTGGGGGCGATCAGGTTTTTACCAATCCGGCGGCGCATTTGGCTTCCGCGATCAGTTGCAGGACGTGATGGCCCTGCTTTATACCGATCCCAACCTGGCACGCGGGCATATCCTGCTCGCAGCAAGCCGTCAGTTCAAGGAGGGTGATGTCCAGCACTGGTGGCATCAGCCGGGTGGTGCGGGTATTCGCTCGCGGATATCTGATGATCTTTTGTGGCTACCCTTCGTCGTTGCGCAATACATCAGGGTTACCGCCGATCTCAGCATTCTGCATGAGACAGTATCCTTTATCGATGCCCCCCTGTTGAACGGAGATCAGCACGAAAGTTTCCAATCTCCAAGTGTTTCGCCCCATCACGCCACGCTCTTCGAGCACTGCCAGTTGGCACTGGCGCACAGTAAACGTTTTGGCATCCATGGCCTGCCTTTGATGGGAACCGGGGACTGGAACGATGGGATGAATTTGGTGGGCGTCGAGAATAAGGGTGAGAGCGTCTGGCTGGCGTGGTTTATGGTGGATGTCATGCAAAGCATGGCCGAGATGTCCGAACTGCTGGGTAAGTCCGAGTTGGGCAGCTCTTACAAGCAAGAACGCAAATTGCTGATTGAGCATGTTGAACAATTCGCCTGGGATGGCCAGTGGTATTTGCGGGCGACCTATGATGATGGTACACCGCTGGGCTCCTCGGTAAATACGGAAGCACGGATTGATTCCCTGCCGCAATCATGGGCCTGGCTCACTAGTGCCGCCCAGCCGGAGCGAGCCATCAAGGCTCTGGATTCGGCGTGGAGCCATCTCGTTTGCGAGGATGAGGGGCTAGTGCTGCTCTTTGAACCCCCGTTCGATAAATCCCAGCCCTCGCCCGGATATATAAAGGGTTATCCGCCGGGAGTGCGAGAAAATGGCGGCCAGTACACGCACGCCGCTATCTGGTTGGCCATGGCCATGGCGCGACGCGGAGACGGCACCCGCGCGACAAAAATCTTGCGTATGCTCAACCCCATCGAGCACACGCGCGAACCGGAATCAGTCTGGCGATACGGGATCGAGCCTTATGTAGTCGCGGCCGATGTTTACCGTTTGCCGGGACATATCGGCCAGGGCGGTTGGTCCTGGTATACCGGTTCTGCGGCGTGGATGTATCGCGCCTGGGTGGAGGAGGTACTCGGTCTCAATATCCGCGGCGAAACCATGCAACTGGCCCCGGTCATTCCTGATTGGTGGGATGAGTTCCAGATAAGCTATCGCCATGGTAATGCGCTTTATGAGATTCAGATAGAAAACCCAGAGCATTGCGAACGAGGCGTTGCATGGGTGGAGATGGATGGCAAACGCATCAAGGATGGCGTAATTCGGCTTGTTCGAGATCTGGTCAAACACCGGGTACTGGTCCGTATGGGCAAGTCACACCGCATATAGATTGCAATCAATCTAGACGAAATAGTGAATAGCGAATGAGTTTAATTATGTTGTATATTAGATTTGTAGATTATGTTATGATAGCAGATTGGCTTGTCATTAACATGAATACCGTCGGGGACATTCGAGGTCACTTGCTGGCAAAGCGAGGTATATCAAAAATCAAATACATATAGCCTAAGGCGTTGTAAGTCTTTGCTTTTGCGTAAGTTAGACGCTTGTGGTCAGTTGATGGCAGGACTTGTCAAAAGCGGGCGATCGGATTCGAACCGACGCCGTCCAGCTTGGAAAAAGTCTTGTCCAACTGATGCATCCAAGCCCGCCTCAAAACTCCTCTCCATCATTCGAAGTGCCATCCTCGACCATTCTCAATTATTTTATACTGGAGCAAGGAACTGTAAATAGCACCCCATCCACTCATACCTCACTCACTCTCACAGCCCAGTGAAGATTTACGCTGGATTTACGCCGCAAGACAAATTTGATTGATTTCCGTGCAGGCCCGGAATTGGAAACCGTTGTAAGTGGTTGATAGAGATTGAGTTAAAAAAATGGGCGATTAGGGACTCGAACCCCAGACCCCCTGCGTGTAAAGCAGGTGCTCTAGCCAACTGAGCTAATCGCCCGCAAACCAAGGATTATACAGCCTGCGATGCACCTCGTCAATCACAATGGCCGAGCCATCTACGAACAAAACCGTGCATTTTCGAATAGTGATCATATAATTCAGCAATGATTGATTTAAATGACAACATTTATAACCATACTATCGCCAGATCTGAGCCAAAATTCAAGGTTTGGAGGTGGGCGGGGGTGATGGTTACATACAGGTGTTCGGCGGCGTGCAGGTTTTGCTATTATTGCTGCTCGCCGGATATAAAAAGCCCTGTTTTGAGCGTAGAAACGGCGATTTCGGTGTATACTTCGCTAAAAAAGCTGGCTGGGGATGCTGCCAAAATTCATCTATCCGGGGGTGAAGTGGGGGTGGAGTGGGGTAGGTTGGAGAGTATACTGGCGGCAATCAAAGGGGAGAAGCTGGGTGGTGTGGAGGAGGTAGAAACGAACGGCTTCTGGGCGGCAAATGACAAAATCGTTGGCGAACGCATTCGGTTTCTGGACGAAACGGGAGTAAAAACACTTAAAATAAGTGCAGATCCATTCCATCAAGAGTTTGTCGACATTGAAAATGTTCGGCGGCTTGCCCGGATGGCTGAGGATATTCTCGGCGCGGATCGGGTGAAGGTGCGGTGGAAAGAGTACATGGATAATCCGGTATTGACCGCCGGCATGAATCCGCAGGAAAGAGATCGCGCCCACCTGGCAAGCATCGCCAATTTCAAGGCACGTTTCACAGGCCGAGCGGCATTTGAACTGGGCCCCCTTGCACCGCAAAAAACTGTTGAGGAGATAGCAAAGCACAGTTGCGGAAGCCAGTTTCTCGGGGCAAAAGGCGTGCACATCGACCCTATGGGAAATGTTTTTAGCGGACTTTGCTCTGGAATTATCATCGGCAACATAAATCAAACCCCGCTTGACCAACTATGGAAACAAATTGATTGGCGCAGCATGGGCCTTATTGATATACTCTTTAGAAGCGGCCCCGCCGGTATGCTAGAAAAGGCTGATAAAGCCGGTTTCAAGGCGAGCCGATATTATAGTGGAAGCTGCCATCTATGCACGAGCATTAGGGACTTCTTTTATAAAACAGGGAATCATAAATCCATAATAGGCCCTGCTCAGTGCTATGCACATGCGTCCGGTGATGGGGACGCTATTAGTTAGGAATCATATTATATGGCTCAAACCAGCATCGATACCATCTTCGGCAAAATGGCCTTGGATAATGGCCTATGCACAGACGAAGAACTCAAAAAATGCCTTGAGCGTCTAAAAGCCCGCGCAGCAGAGAACACTCCAACAAACCTCGCGCAGGTTATGCTTGAACTGGGCGTACTTACTCGCAGCCAGGCAGAGCGCCTTCGCACCAACCTTCGCGACACTAAGGCCGGCTCAAATAACCCCACTGGCGCAGGCCCTGGCATTGGGCACCAGATACCCGGTTACCAGATCATGGGCAAGCTCGGCGCAGGCGCGATGGCCATAGTATATAAGGCCAGGCAGGTGAGCCTCGACCGCACCGTGGCAATCAAGATACTGCCGAAAAAATTTTCGGAAAATCCAGATTACGTTGAGCGATTTTATAAAGAGGGTCGCGCAGCGGCCAAGCTCAACCATAATAATATAGTTCAGGCCGTCGATGTAGGTGAAGCCGCCGGCCATCATTATTTCGTTATGGAGTACGTCGAGGGCAAGACGATCTACGACGACCTTGCAGCGGGTAAGGTGTGCAAGGAAAAGGACGCTCTTGAGATAGTTATCCAGGTTGCAAATGCCCTGGCCCATGCACATGCTAAAGGGCTGATACACCGCGACGTAAAACCCAAGAACGTCATGATCAACGCTGCTGGCGTCGTAAAGCTTGCGGATATGGGTCTTGCCCGCGAGATGACGGATATCAAAGCCGCCCAGACCGAAGCCGGCCGGGCATACGGCACACCATACTATATCGCCCCCGAACAGATTCGTGGCGAAGTGGATATTGACGGCCGGGCGGATATTTACGCCTTAGGTGCGACGTTTTACCACATGGTTACGGGCAGGGTACCTTTTGAAGCTGCCAATCCATCCGACGTGATGCGTAAGCACCTCAAAGAGCCGCTCATCCCGCCGGACCACATAAATACATCACTCTCGGCGGGCGTAAGCGAAGTGATAGAGACCATGATGGCCAAGAACAAGGCTGATCGTTATCAGAATATAGATGAACTCCTCAAAGACCTCAATTCCGTCAAGAACGGCGAGGTGCCGCTGGTAGCACGGAAGAAATTCCAGATCGAAAGCCTGGAACAACTTGAAAAAGGCGCAGCTATCGAATCAACGAATACCAAAACCTACACGGAAGAAGCCATCTTAAAATACCGTATTGGGATACTTGGGCTTGGCGCACTTTCTATGGTGCTCATAGTCATAATCATTTTTATGATTTCGAGATCGTAAGGACAGGGTTCAGCGTTTAGCGTTCAGGGTTCAGGGTTCAGGGGGTTGCGGCGTTGCGGGTACGGCAAAAAAATTAAACGCTGATTACGCTGATGTCGCTGATTTCATTTCATTGGAAACTTGTTGGACAGTACATATGATATTTTCATTTGATCTAACCGGAAACAAGTCAAATGGATAACGAGCAAGGCAAGCTTTTTTTTTGCAACCACTTATCTAAGAACGCAATCTCAAATATTATGCTTTGTTTGTTTTTCCCCTCAGTTTTCTTAGGTGTTAAATTCGGAGATACACTCTTTCTTCTATGCGCATATGGATTCAAAGCATACGCAAACGGATTGAGATTCCAAAGTTCGAAACACGGGTTATTGAACAATGGTGAACAACTAGCATGGTACATTAATATTCCCAGAGGTACATTCGATTTTATTCTCGTGTTTGCTTTGATGATTACTGGTTTATGGATTTGTAATCTTTTGGTGTCTCGCAAAAAGAGGCTAATGACGAAAAAACAAGCACAAACCTAAGTTATGCAGTAATCGGTGATGGGAAGAACCTATCAACATATCACACATTTGTCACTAGACTCTCTGCAATTTGAACTTACGACCTCTTTCCTGATTGGCAAACGCGGGAAATTCAAAGGTCTAGAGTTCAAAGAATACCTGGTTTACAGCTTTGGCTAAAGACTCCAAGCTAATGATAAGGAAGAGAATCAAAAAAGAGGGTGGACAATAGTACCAATAGCTGCGATATCGCTTGCTATGGGCTACTCCCTGTCGCCCCGGCAGGGGCTGAAAAAAACAATTTGGAATTGCTGAACGAGATATGGCTGGGGGAGTTCGATACTGGAAAAGAGTTGCGGGTATGAGTTTTGTACGGAACTACTTCCATTTCAGAGGGCTATACGGCGTTTCATCAGGTTTGAAATACTTCGAAAACATATGGTCGGTATTTGGATCGTAAATTGAAACAGCTTGATCACTTAATCGATACTTTACAATTGTTCCATCTGCAAATAATACATATCTATACCGCTGCCAATTAAAAAGAAAATATCTGTCCTTTTGTATTGGCCTATTTAGTAATTCCATACCACGGTATTTATTATCATGTGATGCTTCAAAAACAACAACTATATTGGCCTTTGACTTTTCTGGTATGGTATTGCCAATTTGCTCATTATAGACTACACCGCTTTTTCCATCATCTGAAGAGTAAAAAGGTATGCTATTAAGGCCATGCAGAGTACCGTATTTTAGCAGGCACTCAAACCAGTTCGCCGATGAAGGATAAGTTTTCGTCTCGGCAACATACATTCCTATAAAATTTTTTAGTCTCTTAGCATTTTGTAAGCCTGAAAACTCAACACTACTAAAACCACGATAATTCTCAAAAATTGATCCTGCCAGCAAGTTTACGAAAAAAAATAAATATAGTATTAGAAGCAGGCAGCCAATTTTTATTAAGATGGGTATCTTTCTTAGTAATAACTGCCAAATCGCTAATGTAATCGTGGCAATTGAAAGAAAAATAGTCACACAGCACCCTAACAATGCGTAAATGCTGTACGAATATAGAAACACTCTCCAAAACCCAAGGGTGCCCATTGACAACACGAAAGTCATTAACAAAAGTACTATTATGTTTTTATGAATGCTTTTATTCATATTTTCTAAAATTACGCATCAAACCCATATTACATCAGCCCTGTAAAAATCCGAAGCTCGAAAGCTGAAAAACGAATCCTAAGGTTTCCAGCGGAGACTACCTATTTGATCCTTTGGTACAAACCGGCATTCACCGGAGCCGAAGAGGATATTGGAGCCTTCGGGCTTGTGATGGGTAGTTACAAGTATTTCAGGGCCACCTACCTGATTCCAGCGGTTCGGGTCCAATGATGGGCCGCGGACAACGACAGGAATATTGTTAATTTCAACAATATTTCCATCATTTGCGCCAATAGCATATGGGGGATTGTGGGGTTCTCTGCCTGCGTCAGTCTCAAACAGTACGACTATGTCAGCAGGCACGCCTGATAAGTTTGGATCGGCAATGTATTTGTTCATAGCATAGCTACTCTCGCCTTTTCTGCAATCGGTAGCTTTGCACACGAACTGGCTCGGTGAAACGTCAGCAAAAGACACGAGCAGATCACACCATCTTTGGGCAGTGGGCATTTTTTCATTATAATCGTTCTGGTACGAAAGCATTGCTTTGTCAATGCCTGATAAATTTGAGCCACATACCATTGTATAGGCGACCGGACGAACTTTACCCTGGGCCGGAATTAAAACCGCAATAGCGACAATAGCCAAAACGGAAATCAGCATTCCATTGCCTTTTCTCGTTCCTTTTGAAAGATAAATCTGTACAAAGCCAATTAAGCTTAACACAAGTGCGAGTAAAACAAAAAGAAATCCGATATCCAACTCAATTATGAACAGCATGATTCCCAATAAGGATAGAGGGAGTGCAGCTAAGGCAAATGGAGAGTATTTTGCCTTTGCAACTGCGACGGGTTGATCAACTTTGTTATCATTCTGATCAGACATAAGTTAAACCTATTTAGAACGCCACCTTTGGAGCCTGGCGCATGTTGACGTCTTCAATCTCGAAGTATTCTTCGGGGGTGAATTTGAACATCGACGCGATTATGTTCGATGGGAACATCTGCACTTTCGCGTTTAAATCCCTCACGTTGCCGTTGTAAAAACGTCTTGCGGCCCTGGATGCGGTTTTCGGTATTGGCCAGTTCTGTCTGGAGCTGGCCGAAACGCTCGGAGGCCTTGAGGTCAGGGTAATTTTTTACGACGGCAAAGACCTGCCGCAATACGCCCGGCGCGATTCGAACGCACGACCTATGGTTTAGGAAACCATCGCTCTATCCTACTGAGCTACGGGCGCAAAACTTATAATGACTTTAAGCTTGATACCCACCCCCAAATCTTCATACAGCACACAATTTGCATAGTCGATTGGAGAATAAGACATCTCTTAAAAATGACATAGGCAAGATTCTAACACCTATCGCTTTAGGTGGCAACGAAGAAGTCAAACTGATACCAGAAAAGCTTGAGAGTTATGATATTGCGCCCTTGGTTGATTCCAAGATAATCAAGGTTCATTATACCAGGCTTGAAGCTTTTATGATTTTGAAAGTGAAATGCCCGGGACTGGATTCGAACCAGCACTGAATTACTTCAACCAGCCCCTCAAGCTGGCGCGTCTGCCAATTCCGCCACCCGGGCGGGCAAGACGGAAAATATAACGGATTTTCACAAGAATACAACCAAAAATACGGTTATTTTCCTTTTTGGTTCCCCCAAAGGAGTATATGCAGCCGCGGAGAAAAGCCAAAGCCCCTTGAAACGGCCAATTTGGCGATTTTTGCGGATTTAGCCGCTAGTGCCTCCTGTGTGGAAGCCTGCGGCATAAGCAGGATGTTTTCAGCTCGCAATTTCGGTACATGGGCAACTATCTCATCAATTTCAGCCATGTCGCTTTCATCTTCGACAACGAATTTGAGCTGATATGGATAGGCTGCCGTTAACTGCTTAATCGCTTTAATATTAAGCCTGGAGGCATTGTGAGCCGCCGCAAGTGCCGGGTCATTAGGCAGGGAATTAGAAAGCTTTGGACTTATGCTCATAAGATCCACCGGCAGATCGGGGATAAATGCCAGGCCCGCCGTTTCGACTGTTATGTGCTTGTTTTGGCGTGCAAGTGCCGTAAGAAGCATGGGCAAATGCGGGTTTGCCATCGGTTCACCGCCGGTTATGACAAGAAAATCCGTATCAAAACCTGACGCTTGCGAAACGATCTGCTCCAGATCCATATCCTCCCCTGCTTTATCATCCCACGCATACCGGGTATCGCACCACCGGCAGCGAAGCGGGCATCCGGAGATCCGTATAAAAACGCTGGGAACGGAGGCTAATTTGCCCTCACCCTGGATACTGAAAAATAGTTCATTGACGTACATGCAGGCATTTTACTGAAATTTCTGATCAAAATCCAGAAATGAAAACTTTTTAAGCACTTTGCACTCTTGCACTTTTGCCTGTATAATCCACGCCCATTAATTGAAAGATTTATATGGCAGAAGAACAGGTATTAGTCGTTGAAACCAAGCTCGTTGAAACCCAGGGCCTTTTCCATGGCCTCCAATTCGATGTCAAACGCTATATAGACACGCTCTTCGTAAAATCCGCCCTGCGCTTCATGCCCCGCTCGCAGGCCGAAAATGACCCAACTTACAAGCAGCTCATCCCTTACGTCCTGATGACCCATAACGGCTGTGTCCTGAGCTACGTCCGCGGCAAACGCGCGGGCGAAACCCGCCTCGTTTCAAAGCGATCTATCGGAATCGGCGGCCATATCAACCCCGTGGACGACGCCCCTCTCTTCGGCGAACCATACGCCACCTACCTGGCCGCGGTCGAACGTGAGATAAAGGAAGAAGTCGACGTCCAGGCCAACTACACCGACCACGTCGTCGCGCTGCTAAATGATGATACAAATGAAGTGGGCAAAGTACATCTGGGCATCGTCCACCTCTGGAACCTCGATACCCCCGCCGTCACCCGCCGAGAGCAGATGATAACCCAGCTTGAATTCATCCCGATCCCCAAACTGCGGGAAATGCGAGAAACAATGGAAACATGGTCCGCACTGTGCCTCGATGGTATAGAAAAGATGCAGGCACAGTAGCTCGCCGCCTAGAGACCGGAAAAATCCACTCCTTCGAACATCATCGCCGGGCTTCTGACGGTTGCGTACAAAAACGCGTCCTTACTCGTTTCGACGAGTCTGTTCCATAATTCTTTCGAATTACCGGCAATGTTCATGCCGCTAACAGACCCTGCGGCCTGTCCGTTTTCGATGAGTCGTCCCGATACCCCGATAGAAAAATCGCCGGTTGTATTATTAGAATTGCCTCCGATAAAGTCCGTTACAAGTATTCCTCGCTTAATGCCCTTTACGAGTTCCTCTTCGCTCTTTTGGCCGCACTCGATAATGATATTCGAACTACTGCCGCTATTGGGCTCGAGATTCAATTTTCTGCCATAATAACTGTCGACATAGTAATTTTGCAGAACCCCTTTTTCCACCATCACCAGCCTTTTTGCCGTTATTCCTTCTTCGTCGAATGCCCTTGATCCTATACCTCGCACAACCTGGGGATCGTCAATTATCGTAAGCTTGTGGGACCCGATCTTCTGCCCGATCTTGCCATCCAAAAATGAGCGTTTCTGCTGCACCTGGCCGGCGTTGATGGGCCCAAGCAAAAGTTTCAGAATCCTCCATGCCTTGTCGCTGGTCACGATCATGTCATACTTTCCCGAAGCGATCTTATCCTGCCCTATCCTTCTCATTGCCCGCTTGACCGCCTCTTTACCAACCCACCGGCCATCAGGCAGATCTTTCCAGTATCTGCTGGAGCCATACCAGTAATCCTCGGGCCTGCCCCTTTGACCATCACGAACCGATGCGTCTGCAGATATCGTAAAACTCGTTGCTTCGATGGCTGCCTCCAACCCGTTACTGGCAAAAAGCAAACTCCTCACCTTATTATCCATCAGCCCAGCCGATGTGGATATCAGCTTATCCGATTCCTTCCGCGCAGCCTCCTCGACCTGCATCACCTTTTCGACCCTGTCTTCGCCGCCCACCCTGTCGTAATGGCGATCGAATATTTCCAGTCGATCCATTTCGACCTTCTCGGGATAATACTTTGGCTCGGGCAATTGTCTGAATTCGTCTTTAGCCATGCATGTGGTCAGTTCCACACAGTTCTGGACAAATTTCTTCAGCGAATCCGGCCGAAGATCGCTTGTATTGTTAATTGAATAGCGGCCATCCGAGTACACTGCTAAGCTCAGTCCTGCCCTGGTAGCCGCCTGTGATTTCTCCAGCTTGCCCGCCCTGGCAACTGTCTCCGTCTGTATCTGGGTCGTTACCTGCACCCTCACGCCGCCGGCCCCATGTTTTTTTGCCTGTCCCCACACCCATCTCGCCGTTTCAGCCATTTTCTTCATTTATTCATCCATCCACATTGATCCGAGATTTAGCCTTACTTTTTTGTACCTCAGCTCCTAAGCCGATCCCACCGTCATCTTGCGTACCTTAACCGTTGGCATTCCGCATGTAACCGGCGCCCATTGCCCATTTTTGCCGCACATACCTCCCCGAGTACCAAGCTTAAGATCATTACCCACCATGCATATATCCCTGAGCACCTGGGGCCCCTTGCCGATTATGTTCACATCCTTGACAACGCTGGTGAGCCTGCCGTTTTCGATCAGTCTGCCGGCAACTATATAAAACGTAAAGTCACCAGCGCCGATAGCCACCTCCCCATTGCCAACTCGCTGGGCATAAAGACCATATTTGACACTTCTGATGATCTCCTCAGGATCATGCGGCCCGCCAAGCATGTATGTAGTCCGCATCCTGGGCATGGGACTGTGCCTGAAAGATTCCCTCCTTCCGTTGCCTGTCATTGCCGATTTATAAAACTCACTGCTGATATGATCGTGCATGTACCTCTCCAGTACCCCATCTCGCACCAGCACCGTCTGCTCGGTCAAACTCCCTTCATCATCGATATTGATCGCCCCGGCACAGTGTTCGCATGTCCCGTCATCCACTATCGTAACAAAGTTTTCCGCGACCTTTTTGCCCATCTTGTCTGAAAAGGTCGATAGTTCCTTGCGATTAAAATC
>Ga0079306_1001337_pt1 | contig 16702 bp, 15 predicted proteins | sample Methanotroph_Enr_FD_79181 | JGI IMG/M metagenome (GOLD analysis project Ga0079306, IMG submission 79181) | Enriched soil microbial communities from Old Woman Creek wetland in Ohio, USA - Methanotroph_Enrichment_5 | ecosystem: Environmental > Terrestrial > Soil > Wetlands | place: USA: Ohio...
GGCCGAAGGCCAGGTGCGGATCCGAGGGGCCCCGACGGCTACGCTCCGGCTCGGCCGACGGGGTCGAAGCGCCGGTAGCGATGGTAGGCGGCGCAGGCGCCCTCGGAGGAAACCATGGTGGCGCCCAGGGGATGGTCCGGGGTGCAGGCCTTTCCGAAGGCGGGGCACTGGGGCGGCTTCAGGAGCCCCTGCAGCACGAGGCCGCTCTGGCACTCCGCCGATTCCTCCCCCCCGACAGCCTCGACGCCGAACCGCCGGGCCGCGTCGAAGGCCGCATAGGCCGGCTTCAGCCCCAGGCCGCTGTCCGGGATGCCGCCGATGCCGCGCCAGGTGCGGTCCACCACCTGGAACACCTCCTGGATGAGGGCCTGGGCGGGGCGATTGCCGCCAGCCTGCACCAGCCGCACGTACTGGTTCTCCACCTCGGCCCGGCCCTCCTCCAGCTGGCTCACGCACATGAGGATGCCCTGCAGCAGGTCCACGGGCTCGAAGGCCGTGATCACGATGGGCACGCGGTACTGCGCCGCCAGGGGGACGTATTCCTCGGTGCCCATGACGGCGCAGACGTGGCCCGCAGCGAGGAAACCGTCCACGCGCCGCCGGGGAGAGGACAGGATGGCCACCATGGCCGGCGGCACCCGCACGTGGGACACCAGGATGGAGAAGTTCGCCAGCCCCTCCCGCTTCGCCTGGGCCACGGCCAGGGCGTTGGCGGGGGCCGTGGTCTCGAAACCCACGGCGAAGAAGACCACCTGGCGGTCCGGCAGCTGACGGGCCAGGGCCAGGGCATCCAGCGGCGAATAGACCACGCGGACGTCGCCGCCCCGGCTCTTCACGGCGAAGAGGTCCTCGGCGCTGCCCGGCACCCGCAGCATGTCGCCGAAGGAGCAGAAGGTGACCTCCGGCCGGGCGGCGATGGCCAGGGCCTGGTCGATAAGGGCCACGGGCGTGACGCACACGGGGCAGCCCGGTCCATGGATCAGGCTGATCGCTTCGGGCAGGAGCTCGTCCAGGCCGAACCGGACGATGCTGTGGGTCTGACCGCCGCAGACCTCCATGAGGGCCCAGGGACGAGTGACCTTGCGCCGGATGGCCCTGGCCAGCGCCTGGGCGGTGTTCCCGTCGCGGAACTCGTCCACGAACTTCACGCGCCCTCCCCGTCCAGCCCGGCCTCCAGCTCCGCCAGGCTCTCCAGCATCAAGCGGGCCTCGGTCTCGTCCAGCCGTTCCAGGGCCAGCCCGGCGTGGACCACCACCCACTCGCCCGGGATGGCCTCGGGTACGCAGGCCAGGCTCACCTCCTTCACCGTGGGGCCGAAGGCCACGCGGCCCATGCGCAGGGAGCCCTCCTGCACGTCGAGGATCCGGCCGGGCACGCCAAGGCACATGGGGACCTCCCACCCGGAAGGGTAGACCTGCCGCCGCGCACCCGCGTCACAAACCTGCGGACCGTGGTCCAATGGCCCCATGGAGGGTGCGGAGGATTCCCGGCGCGGTGCGGCCCTGGTGGCCGCGGCGGCCCTGCTGTGGAGCTCCAGCGGCCTCTTCATCAAGGTGCTGCCCCTGGGGGCCCTGCAGATCGCCGGGGCCCGGAGCCTGGTGGCGGCCTTCGTCATCGGCGCCTTCGTGCTCCTGCGAGGACGGGGCTCGGCCCTCCGCCTGGACGCCCTTGGCTGGGCCTGCGCCGCGGCCTACGCGGGCGTGCTGGTGTGCTTCGTGGCGGCCACCAAGCTCACCACCGCAGCCAACGCGATCTTCCTGCAGTTCTCCGCCCCCATCTACCTCGTGTTCCTGGAACCCTGGGTCTTCGGGCGCCGCCTCCAGGGGCGGGACCTCGCGGCCGTGGGCCTGACCCTGGGAGCCATGAGCCTCTTCCTCGTGGGCCGCCTGGAGGCCGGCCGGCTGGCGGGGAACCTGCTGGGCATGGCTGCGGGCCTGTGCCTGGCCCTCTTCACCCTCACCCTGAAACTGCGGGGCCAGCGCGATCCCGGGCGGGATCCCATCGGCGCCATCGTGGCCGGGAACCTCCTCGTGGCGATCCTCTGCGCTCCCCTGGCGCTCCCTGGCTTCCGGCCCACCCTGCCCCAGGGGGCCATCCTGCTCTACCTGGGCGCCTTCCAGATCGGCCTCGCCTACATCCTCTTCAACGCGGGCATGCGCCACCTCTCGGCCACGGCGGCCGTGGTGACGGGCACCCTGGAGGCGGTGTTCAACCCCGTGTGGGTGTTCCTGGGCATTGGGGAGCGGCCCTCCGGGTGGGCGATCCTGGGTGGAGCCCTCATCCTGGGCGTCATCGCGTGGTACGGCCTCGGCCGGAAGCGGCCCCGGCCCGCGGCCGCAGGGGCCTGACGGCTCCCTGGGAGGGCCGGTCAGGTCCAACGAATGGTGCAGAAACCACTGGGGAACCGGGCCCAAATCGAATATTCCTTAGAGACTGGGAACCTTGCATGCCGGGGGAGGAAGGGATGGTTCAGCCACAGACCGTCATCACGGGAACGGGGAGCTGCATCCCACCCCGGAAGGTCCCGAACGAGGCGTTCCTGGATCACACCTTCTTCCAGGAGGCCGGACAGCCCTACCCGGCCGGCGAGACGGAGCGGATCGTCGCGAAGTTCCAGGAGATCACCGGCATCTCCGAACGCCGCTACGCCGCGGACGACCAGGTCGCCTCGGATCTCGCGTTCGAGGCCGGAGGACAGGCGGTGGCCTCGGCCGGAATCGACCCGGAGACGCTGGATTACATCATCGTCGCCCACAATTTCGGGGACGTGAAGGCCGACCACCGGCGCTCGGATTTCGTCCCGACCCTGGCCGCGCGGGTCAAGGCGAGGCTCCGCATCGCCAATCCCGCCTGCGTCGCCTACGACCTGCCCTTCGGCTGTCCCGGCTGGCTCCAGGCCGTGATCCAGTCGAACTACTACCTGCGGTCCGGGGATGCGAAGCGGGCCCTGGTGATCGGTGCGGAGACCCTCTCCCGGGTCTGCGATCCCTTCGACCGGGACAGCATGATCTACGCGGACGGCGCCGGGGCGGTGGTCCTGGAGGCCCAGATCCATCCGGAGCCGGTGGGGATCCTCTCGCACGCGGTGCGGTCCGACACCCTGGAACACGCGGGATTGCTGTGGATGGACCGCTCCTTCCACCGCGAGGCGGAGGACGATCCGCTCTACCTGAAGATGAAGGGCCGGACGCTCTACGAATACGCCCTCGCCACGGTGCCCGGAGTCGTCCACCAGTGCCTGGAACGCGCGGGACTCACCCTGGCCGAGGTGGACAAGGTGCTGATCCACCAGGCCAACGGGAAGATGGACGAGGCCATCCTCAAGCGGCTCTTCAAACGCTTCGGGATGGCGGAGGTGCCGGCGGGAATCATGCCCATGACGGTGTCCTGGCTGGGCAACAGTTCGGTGGCCACGGTGCCCACCCTCCTCGACCTGATCATGAAGGGGAAGCTGGACGGCCATTCCCTGGCGAGCGGCGATCAAGTGGTGTTCGCCTCCGTCGGCGCGGGTATGAACATCAACGCCATGGTCTACCGCTGCCCTTGAGCAACCGGATGAATATCAGGCCGCTCGGCCAGCCCGCATCTCCGCGGCGCCGGTGCTGAGGGGCACCAGCAGCACGATGGCGCCGAGGGTTGCCACGCCGGGCCAGCCCGCCAGGTGGTAGGCCTGGCCGCTGAGGGTGATGCCCGCCGCCCCGCCCAGATAGTAGAAGAGCACGTAGACGGCGTTGGCCCGTCCGCGCCCTGCGGTGAGCTTGCGGTTCAGGGCCCCGGCGGCGGCGGCGTGAATGGTGAAGAAGCCCGCGCAGACCAGGGCCAGGGCCAGGGCGATGGCCCAGCCGCTGGGAACGAGGGTGAAGGCGATGCCCAGCGCGAAGACCAGGGATCCGCCCACCATGGCGGCCCCATTGCCCACCCGGTTGCTCAGGCGCCCGGAGAGCGGCCCCACCACCACGCCCACGAGGTAGGACAGGTAGAGGAGGGTCACGGTGCGCGTGGACCACCCGAAGGGCGCCCCGTGCAGATAGAAGGGGAGGTAGTTGAACAGCGAGGAGAAGACGAAGAAGGCCCCGGCGCTCACACAGTAGATGCGGAAGAGATCGTGGCGGAAGAGCACGTCACGGAAGCGGACTTCGAGCCTTGCAATCCCCTCGGCGCGTCCCTCCTCCGGCGGAAGGCCCGCGTAGGCCACCAGGGTGGCAGCCAGCAGGAGGGCCGAGGCCACGAGGAAGGCCCAGCGCCAGTGCTGGGGCGGGAAGACGACCCCCCCCAGCAACCGCCCGCCCAGGCCGCCCACCACCGTCGCCGAGACGTACGAACCCATCACCACGTTCAGCCGCTCGGCCGGCATGGTGTGGGCCAGGTAGGCCGCCAGGCAGGTGGTGAGGGCCGGCACGAAGAGCCCCTGGATGAACCGCGCGGCCACCAGCATCGCGAGTGTGGGCGCCAGGGCTGCCGCCACGCCACAGGCCGTGACGACGAGCCCCCCGGTGAGCAGGATGGGCCGGATGGGGAAGCGGTCCGCCAGGGCCCCGAAGGGCAGGTTGGCCAGGGCGATGCCCAGCACCACCGCCGACACCGTCAGCGAGGCCATGCCTTCACCCACGCCGAACTCCCGCCGAAGCACCGGGAGGACCGGCTGGGGGATGTAGATGGTGGTGAAGACCGCACTCACCAGCGTGAAGACGAGCCATTGGAGGCGAGTGAGGGGATCCCGGGCCATGCCTTGATTCTGGACCCGACCCCAGACTCCCCGCGAAGGGAAACCGGCCCCGGAGCAGGCCTGAAATCAGGGTACGGGTGCGACCTGCCGAAGACGGGGCACAACCTGCGGTTGGGAGGGGACATGCTCAAGCGGCTCTCCATCTACCGGAAGACCCTGGTCCTGGGCCTGGCCCCCCTGGCCATCTTCCTGCTCGTGGTCTACGCCTACCTTCTGCCCGCCTTCGGGCGGCGCTACCTGGAGGCGAAGAAGGACGGCGCCCGGCAAGTGGTCGAAGTGGCCTACAACCTGGTCCAGGGGCTCGAAGCCCGGGTCCAGAAGGGCGAACTGACCCGCGAGCAGGCCCAGCAGCAGGCCACGGGCGACATCCTGGCCATGCACTACGACGGCGACAACTACCTGTGGATCCAGGCCCCGGGCCCCCGCATGGTGGCCCATCCCATCAAGCCCGAGCTGAACGGCAAGGACCTGAGCGAGGCCAGGGATGCCAACGGGAAGCGCCACTTCACCGCCATGGGCGAGGCGGCGGGCGCTCCCCAGGGCGGCTTCGTGGATTACGACCAGGTGCTCCCGGGCGGGAAGGTCCGTCCCAAGATCAGCTACATCCGCCGCTTCGCACCCTGGGGGTGGGACCTGGCCACCGGGGTCTACGTGGACGACGTCCAGGCCGAGCTCCGCACCCTGGCCCTGTCCTCAGCCATCCCCCTGGCGATCCTCGTGATCCTGGTGGTCATGGCCAGCCTGGCCATGGCCCGCGGGGTCTCGGCGCCCATCGTCGCCATGGCCCAGGGGCTCCGCACCTCGGACCTCACCCTTCGCTTGCCCGTCCTCACCCAGGACGAGGTCGGGGAGGTGGCCGAGGCCTTCAACGCCTACAACGCCCAGCTCCACGGCACCATCAAGGAGTTCGCCGCCTTCAGCGAGCGGGTGGCCGCCGGGTCCACCGAGCTGGCCGCCTCCTCCGACGAGATGTCCCGCGCCGTGGCCCAGATCGCCGAGGTGAGCGAGCGGCTCCGCGTCTCCGGCGAGCAGGTCAACGGCGCCATGGCGCAGCTGAAGGCCAGGGCCTCGGACGTGGCCACCCATGTCGGCGACTCGGCCCGGGAGACCCAGGGCGCCGTGGCGGCCACGGGCCGGAGCGCCGAGGCCGGAGAGACCGCCGCCCGGGGCATCTCGGACATCCGCGACGCCACCGCGGAGATCGTCAAGGCCGTGACCGTCATCCAGGAGATCGCCCGGCAGACGAACCTCCTCAGCCTCAACGCCGCCATCGAGGCCGCGAAGGCCGGGACCATGGGCAAGGGATTCGCGGTGGTGGCCGAGGAGGTCCGCAAGCTGGCGGACCGTTCCCGGGGCGCCGCCGGGGAGATCGAGCAGCTGATCCAGCGTACCCAGGAGGCTGTGGAGGCAGGGGTCCAGGGGGTGGACACCACCCTCGCGAGCCTCGAGGACATCCGGCAGAGGATCTCCGACGTCGCTGGCCAGTTCCAGGGCATCGGCTCGGCCGCCAAGGCCCAATCCGACACCAGTGTCGAGGTGAATGCCCTGGTGGCGGAGAACAACGCGCAGCTGGCCCAGAACGCCTCGGCAACCCACGAGCTCTCCGCCACGGTCCAGGAGATCACCCGCACCGCGGCGGACCTGGCCCAGGTGGCCGAAGGCCTCCGGGCCGCGGTGGAGGGCTTCAGGCTCTAGCCGTCGCCACAGCCACCTGCCCGAGGGCGATGGAGCCATCGTTGGGGGGAAGGCGGCGGTGGCGGTGGACGCGGAAGCCGGCTTCCGTGAGCCGCGCCAGCACGAGATCCGTCAGCAGCGCATTCTGGAAGCAGCCGCCGGCCAGCACCACGTCCGCAAGGGCCGCGTGCCGCGCCCAGGCCAGCGCCAGGTCCGCCAAGGCGGCGTGGAATCGCCGCGCCAGGACCCCGGGCCCCTTGCCGGCCGCCCGGTCCCGCAACAGGGCCTCCACCAGAGGCGCGGGGTCGGCCACCCGGATCCCGTCTCCCAGGAAGGCCCAGGGGTAGGCGGCCTCAGGGGCGGTCCGTTCCGCCGCGAACTCCAGCTCCATGGCCGCCTGGCCCTCGAAGCCGGGCTTCGCCCGGACGCCCGCCAGAGCGGCCACCGCGTCGAAGAGGCGGCCGATGCTGGAGGTCTGCGGGCAGTTCAGGTCGCGGGCCAGCATGGCGCGGAGGACGTCCAGTTCCGCTTTCCCGAAGGCTGGATGAAGGGCCTCCGGCAGGACTTCCAGCCCGCGGGTCGCCGCCAGGAGGCCGGCGGCGCTGCGCCGGGGTTCCTTCACCGCCGCTTCGCCCCCAGGCAGGGGAAAGGGCTTGAGGTGCCCCACGCGACGGAACGCGGCCCCCTCCACCACCAGGGCCTCGCCCCCCCAGATCGTGCCGTCGGAACCAAGGCCCGTGCCGTCCCAGGCCAGGGCCAGCACGGGGCCCCTCAACCCGTGTTCGGCGGCGCAGGCGGCGCCATGGGCGTGGTGGTGCTGCACCCGCACCAGGGGCAGGCCCCATTCGGCCGCCAGCCGCTCCGCGAGCCGGGTGCTGGCGTAGTCCGGGTGCAGGTCGCAGGCCAGGCGCTCGGGCCTCACCCGGAAGAAGGCCAGCAGATCCTCCACCGTCCGCCCCAGAAGATCGGCTCCCTCGGCGCTGGTGAGATCCCCCAGATGCTGGCTCAGGACCACCTGGCCCCCGAAGGCCACGGCTACGGTGGCCTTCTGGTGGGCGCCGAAGGCGAGGGCGGGTGGCCCGCCGTCTCCCAGCGGCACCGCCAGGGGCGCATAGCCCCGGGCCCGGCGCAGGAAGGTGGGGCCGTCGCCGTCCACCCGCAGCACCGAATCATCCACGGGCCGGACAATGGGCCGGTCGTGGGCCAGAACGGCGTCCGCGAGGCCCCCGAGCCGCACCCGGGCCTCGGCATCGCCGAAGGCCATGGGCTCGTCGCTGAGGTTGCCAGAGGTGCAGACCACGGGTCCGCCCACGGCCTCCAGCAGCAGACGGTGCAGCGGGGTATAGGGCAGGAAGGCACCCAGCCGGGGGTTCCCTGGGGCCACAGCCTCCACGACCTGCCCGCCCGGGTGCCGGCGCAACAGCAGGATGGGCGCCTCGGGGGATCGGAGGAGCGCCGCCTCGACCTCGCCCGCCTCGCAGTCCGCCCGCAGAAAGGTCAGGTCCGGGAACATCACCGCGAAGGGCTTCTCCTCCCGGCGCTTCCGGCCCCGGAGGAGGCCCACGGCGGCTTCGGAAGCCGCGTCCACCAGCAGCTGGTAGCCACCCAGCCCCTTGAGGGCGAGAACCTCTCCGCGCCGGATGACCTCCGCCGCTCCCTGCAGGGCCGCCTCCCGTTTGGCCAGCAGCGTTCCGTCGGGAGCCTCCAGGCTGAGCTGCGGCCCGCAGACGGGGCAGGCCACGGGTTGGGCGTGGAAGCGGCGGTCCCCGGGATCGCGGTACTCACGCTCGCAATCGGGGCAGAGCGGGAAGCCCTTCATGGCGGTCCGGGGGCGATCGTAGGGAAGACTCTCGATGATCGTGTAGCGTGGCCCACAGTAGGTGCAGTTGGTGAAGGGGTAGCGGTGGCGCCGCTCCCCGGGTGTGGCCACTTCGCGGGCGCACTCCGGGCAGGTGGCAAGGTCCGGCGGCACCACGGGCCGCACGGCCTCCCCCGCCCCGCTGGAACGGATCTCGAAGGTCCGCTCATCAGCCACCTCGGGCACCTTCGAGGCCTCTACGCGATCCACCCGGGCCGGGGGCGGCACCTCCGTGCGGAGGGCCTGCAGAAAGTCCGACGCCGTGGCCTCCGGGCCCTGGACTTCCAGTTCCACGCCTTCGGGCCGATTGCGGACCCAGCCCGTCAGTCCCCGCGCCACGGCGAAGCGGTAGACACTGGGCCGGAACCCAACCCCCTGGACGATGCCCTCGACGGTGATGCGGAGCCGCGCCATCAGGCCTTCTGGCTGACGGCGAGACGAGCCTCGATCCAGCCGATCCAGGCATCCAGGCCTTCGCCAGTCTCCGCGGAGACACGCAGCACCTGGAGGTCGGGGCGGATGCGGCGGGCATGGGCGAGGCAGCGGTCCACGTCGAACCGCAGGTGCGGCAGCAGGTCCACCTTGTTGAGCAGCATGAGATCGGAGGCAGCGAACATGTCCGGGTACTTGAGGGGCTTGTCCTCGCCTTCGGTCACGGAGAGGATCACCACCTTGGCGGCCTCGCCCAGGTCGAAGGCCGCGGGACACACCAGGTTCCCCACGTTCTCGATCATCAGCACCGAGCCCGCGGCCGGATCCAGATGGTCCAGGGCATGCCCCACCATGTGCGCGTCCAGGTGGCAGCCTTTCCCGGTGTTGATCTGCAGGGCCGGCGCGCCCGCGGCCCGGATGCGGTCCGCGTCCTGGCTGGTCTGCTGATCCCCCTCGATGACGCTCACGGGGATCCGTCCCTGCAAGCGGAGGATGGTCTGCTCCAGCAGGGTGGTCTTGCCGGACCCCGGGCTGCTCACCAGGTTCAGGGCCAGGATGCCGCGCTCCGCGAGGCGCTTCCTGTTCACGGCCGCCAGGGCGTCGTTCTTGGCGAGGAGGCTCTCTTCCAGGCTCACCCGGCGCCGCCCGCCATGGGCGCTTCCGGATTCGGGTCCATGGTCGTGACCGTGCCCATGGCTGTGGGCATGGGGCTTCCCGTCCAGCTTCAGGTCCGCCTGGCCGCAGCCGCAGGTGGTGCACATGACAGCGCCTCCTTCACCTACTCAACGTCAATGTCCTTGATCCGCAGTTCCGTGCCGCCCGTCACATCCACGAAACCCTCGCCGCAGGCCGGGCAGGCGTCAAAGCGGGCCTCGATCTCCACCTCCCGCCCGCAGGCTTCGCACAGGCCCTGGCCCGGGACGTCGATGATCTCCAGGTGGGCCCCCTCGACGATCGTCCCCTCGGTGACGGGCCCGAAGGCGAAGCGGAGGGCCTCTACTTCGACCCCCGCCAGGCGGCCCACCTCCAGGCGCACCTGGCAGACCCGGCCGAAGCCCTGCCGGAGGGCCTCTTCCTGGATGCCCTGGACCATGCCCTCCATCAGCGAGAGTTCATGCATGACTCAGAGTAGCTTGGCCGTCCAGGCCGCGGGACGCGGGTCCTCCAGGAGGCCCTGCAGGAAGGTCCAGGCCGCTTCCAGGTGGGCCTCCGCCGCGGAGCTGAGGGGTTCGCCCAGTTCGAAGCGCTCGCCGCGGATGCTCAGGACATAGGCCGGGGGCGGAGGGTGGTGCTCCACCTGGCGGAAGACCTGGAGCACCGCCCCGGGGCTCAGCTCATGGGTGCTGTAGCTCTCGTCCCGCGCTGCCGCGACGGGCCTGAATGCGAAGGCCCCCCTGCAGGCGGCGTCGGCGTCCAGGAACAGGGCCAGGTCGCGGCCCTGGAGGTCCAGGGCATGTTCGATCTGGAGCTGGAAGTCGGCGACGGTCTCCACCTCCAGTTCCGGCCGTCCCTCCAGCCAGGCGGCGGCCCGCTCCAGGAGCCGGGGCCCCAGGGCATCGTCGCCCCGGCTGGGGTTCCCGTAGCCGAAGAGGACGGCGCCCATGGTCCCTTCAGCGGCCAGGACTGGTGAGACTGCCGTCGGCATCCTTCACCAGCCGGTCCAGGAGCTGGCCCTCGGCATCCAGCAGGTCCACCTGGAGGGGCATGCGCCCCAGGGCATGGGTGGCACAGGACAGGCAGGGGTCGTAGGCGCGGATGGCCACCTCGATGTGGTTGAGCAGGCCCTCGGTGAGGGTCTTGCCGTCGAGGTAGCGGACGGCCACCTGCCGCACAGCCTCGTTCATGGCCTGGTTGTTGCTCGTGGTGCTGACGATGAGGTTCGCCTTCTCGATGACGTCGTTTTCGTTGATCCGATAATGGTGGAAGAGGGTGCCGCGGGGCGCCTCGATGACGCCCACGCCCTCCAGGGCCCGCTCCCCCTTCGTCACCAGGTCCGTGCCCAGGATGTCGGGATCGTTCAGGAGACGCTCGATCTCCTCGGCGGCGTGGAGCATCTCGATCATGCGGGCCCAGTGGTAGGCCAGGGAGGCGTGCTGCGGGCCGGTGCCGGCGGCCTCGCGGAAGGCCCGGCGCTCGGCCTCGGCGAGAGGCGTGGTGATGGCATCGCAGTTGTTGACCCGGGCGAGGGGCCCCACCCGGTACCAGCCGTTCTCGGAACCCTGGCTGATGATGAAGGGGAATTTCATGTAGGACCAGGGCTTCACCTCCTCGCGGATGAAGCGGTTGTAGTGGGCGTAGTCCACGTGGTCGAAGATGGCCCCGCCCTGTGCATCCCGCGCCCGGAGCCCGCCATCGTAGAAGTCCAGCTCGCCCCCATCGCCGATGAGGCTCACGAAGTTCGAGGGGAACACCCCGAAGTGGTGGCTGTAATCCTCGCTGGATTCGAAGACCTTCCGGCTGAGGGCCACCGCGGCCCGGCTCCAGTCGACCACCTGCCCAATGTCGCGGAGCATCAGGTCCCGTTCCTCGACGGTGAGGGCCTTGTTCATGCCACCCGGAATGGCGGCGGTGCCGTGCACCCGCTTGCCCGTGATGTGGCGGATCACCTCCTGCCCGAACTTCCGCAGCTTCACACCCTGGACCGCCAGGTCCGGGTAGGCGTCGATGACGCCGATGATGTTGCGGCGGAGGACGTCCGAATCGAAGCCGAAGAGCAGGTCGGGGCTGGCCAGGTGGAAGAAGTGGAGGGCGTGGGACTGGAGCATCTGCCCGACGTGGAGCAGGCGGCGCAGCTTCTCGGCCGGGGGCGTGAGCGTCCGGGCGCCCACGAGCATGTCCACGGCCTTGCCGGCCGCCAGGTGGTGGCTCACGGGGCAGATGCCGCAAAGCCGCTGCACCATGACCGGCACTTCCCAGTAGGGACGGCCCTGGATGAACTTCTCGAAGCCCCGGAACTCCACGATGTGCAGACGCACCTGGTGGATCCGATTCTGGTCGTCGAGCAGGATCGTGACCTTGCCGTGGCCCTCGACCCGGGTCACGGGCTCGATGACCACCCGCTTCAGTTCTGCGGGATTGGGGGCGGTTTCCAGAGTTCGGCTCATGGGCGTCCTCGGGTGTTTGGGGAGGCGGACGGGGCGGTCGGGCTTCGCCTGGTCGTCCTGTGGGGTTGCCGGGGACATCGCGAGCAGGGCGAGCAGGCGGTCCCCGGCAGGCATCAATCGAAGCGCAGGAGCTGGAGAGGCAGGCTCGGATCCCGCCCCGCGATGAGTTCCGTGAGGAAGTGCCAGAACGCGTCTGCCGAGGGCGGGCAGCCCGGCAGGTAGTGGTCGATCCGCACCACCTCATGCAGGGGGCGGACCTTGTCCAGCAGGAGGGGGATCTCCGGATCATCGGGGATGTGGGCGTTCTCGACGCCCACACCTCGGATGTAGGCCTCATCCAGGCACTCCTTCAGGGTGAAGTGGTTGCGCATGGAGGGGACGCCCCCGGTGATGGCGCACTCCCCCACGGAGACGAGGATCCGGCAATGCTCCCGGAAGTGCTCCAGCACATGGACATTCTCCGAATTGCAGAGGCCGCCCTCGATGAGACCCAGATCCACCAGGCCCTCGATGCGTTTGATGTCGTTGATGGGGCTGCGGTCGAATTCGACCACCTCCAGGAGATCGAGCAACCGCTCGTCGATGTCCAGGAGGCTCATGTGGCAGCCGAAGCAGCCCGCGAGCGAGCAGGTGGCGACCTTCAGCTTTTCAGCCATGGCGGCGCTCCTCCCGGATCTTGAACGTCTGGACCGAATGCACGCGGATGGGGGTCTTGTCGTAGGTGCGCTCCCCGATGGGAACCTCGAACCCCGTCCGCTTGAGGAGGATGGCCCCCACCGGGCAGACGTGGGCCGCCTGGTCCTCGACGGTCAGCTTGCTGTCCGCCAGCAGGCCCGTGGGGGAATCCACCACGATCTCGGTCTTGATCCCCCGGTGGGTCATGGCGAACACGCTCTTCCTGTCGACGTCGCGGCTCACCCTGACGCAATGACCGCAGAGGATGCAGCGGTCCCGGTCCAGGACGAAATCCGGGTGGGAGGCGTCGACCTCCCGCTTCGGGAAGAACTGGGGGAAGTGGTTGTCCTGGATCCCCAGGTCGTAGGCTGTGGCCTGCAGCTTGCAGTTCCCGCTCTTTTCGCAGGTGGGGCAGTAGTGGTTGCCCTCCACGAAGAGCATCTGGGTGAGGGTGCGCCGCATCTCCCGCAGCTCGGGGGTGTCGTTCTGGATCATCTGTCCTGCGACGGCGGGCTGAGTGCAGGCCGCGAACGGGCGCCCGTTGACGATCACCGTGCAGAGGCGGCAGCTGCTGTGGGGCTCGTAGTCCGGGTTGTGGCACAGGTGCGGGATGTAGACCCCCGCGGCCATGGCCGCATCGAAGACCGTCTGGCCTTCCTTGAAGGGGATCTCCTGTCCGTCCAGGAAGAAGGTCTTGGAATGGTCCATGGTGGATCCCCTCACAGGTGGGCCGCGAGGTCATCGCGCCCGGTGAGCTGACGGGCTTCCTCGAGCGCCTCGTCCAGATCGAAGGCCGGTTCGAATTCGGTGGTCATCATCCGGGCGTCCCAGGAAGACCTGAACTTGAGCAGGCTGTCCAGCAGGTGGTTCGGCGCGGTCTGGCCCAGGCCGCAGTGGGCCGTGGTCTTCATGATATGGCTGAGCTTCTGGATCTCGTCCAGGTCCATGGGGCTGCCCTTCCCCCCCGACACCTTGTCCACCAGGTTCACCAGGAGGCTCGTCCCCACCCGGCAGGGGGTGCAGAGCCCGCAGCTCTCGTGCTGGAAGAAGTGCGAGAAGTTCTGCACCACCTCGAACATGTCCCGATCCCGGCCGAAGACCATCATGGTGCCCACCGAGGCCAGGTCCTCGTAGGCCAGGATCCGGTCGAACTCCGAGCGGGTGATGGTGGTGCCCGAGGGGCCGCTCACCTGCACGGCCTGCGCCTCGCCGCCGCCGCAGTCGCGGAGGATCTCGCGGACGCTCACGCCGAAGGGATACTCGTAGATCCCCGGCCGCTCGCAGTCCCCGGACACGCAGAACAGCTTGGTCCCGGTGGAGTGCATGGTGCCGTGCGCGGCGAACCAGGCACCGCCCTTGAGGGCGATCATGCCCGCGGCGGCGAAGGTCTCCACGTTGTTCACCACCGTGGGGCGCCGCCGGTAGCCGGCCACCACGGGCAGGGGCCAGCGCTTGCGGGGCTTGCCCCGCCTCCCCTCGATGGACTCGATCATCGCGGACTCCATGCCGCAGATGTAGGCCCCGGCGCCCCAGTGGATGTCGATGTCGAACTCGAAGCCGGTGCCCAGGATGTTGCGGCCCAGCAGGCCCGCCTCGCGCCGGCGGGCCAGCACGGCCTCCAGGTGGGGCTTCAGGTACCAGTATTCCTGGCGGATGTAGAGGATGCCCTGGCCGGATCCCACCACGTAGCCGCAGACCGTCATGCCCTCGAAGACCATGTCGGCGTAGGTGTGGAGGAGCACCCGGTCCTTGAAGGTGCCGGGCTCGCCCTCGTCCGCGTTGCACACCACGTAGCGGGCCGAACCGGCGGTGTCGCGGCAGGTCTCCCACTTGATGGCCGCCTTGAACCCCGCCCCGCCCCGCCCGCGGAGGTCCGAGCGGTACAACTCCTTCAGCGTCTCGTCCGCGCCCCGCTTCCAGACCGTGCCGGAGGCCGGATCCACCGCCTCCTCCAGCTGGATGTCCTTCAGCGTCTCGTCGCCGCCCCGGAGCATGGCCGCCTGGATGGCCGCGCCCGGTTCGAAGGGACGGCGGAAGAGCACGTCGGAGCGCCGGAAGTTGTCCTCCACCTCGAAAAACTCCGTGGGCCAGGCGGAGACCGGCGTCTTGGCCGTGATGAGCTCCACCATGCGGTCGATGCGCTCCCGGCTGAGCCGGGTGACCGGAAGCCCGTTCACCAGCGCCGCGGGGCCCTGATCGCACATGCCCGTGCAGGAGGTGAAGTTCACGCTCACCCGGCCGTCGGAACGCACCTTGCCGAGCTTGACGCCCAGCCGGCTGCCGAGGTACTCGGCCAGATCCCGGTTGCCCAGCATCCGGTCCGTGATGTTGTCGCTCAGGTGGATGACGTAGTCCCCGAGGTACCTCTCGCTGAGGAAGGAATAGAACCCCACCACCCCCCTCACGTGGGCCCGGGTGACGCCCAGGTGGGCCGAGACCAGGTCCACGGCCTCGGACGGCACGCAATGGAAGGTGTGCTGGACCTCCACGAGGATCTGGAGCAGGTTCTCGGGATCCGGTTCGAAACGCTGGAGGATGGGCTGGATCGCTTCCTGGGGTGGGGCGGCGAGGGCGTGAGGCATGGGGGGCACCTCCCTGGGGATGAGACCGGAAACCGCACTTCGGATGACGCGCCGCGGGTGCCTGGAGCCGTCGGACACCTTCAAAGATTACCCAGGCATCGGCAATCTACGCTCATCCGGCCTTCCCCACAACAACCGGGATCTGGAATGTGATGTCCGTCTATTCGCCACCCCAGGGGGGGCTGACCCTGCGCCGCGGGAAGGCGCCATCCCGACGGACGCCGGCGCGCCTTCCGGGAGGGGGGGGCGCATCCGAGCGCACCCCCCTGAGGAATGTTGACGATCCGGAAAGGCGGGATCAGTCCCCGGTCGCGAGACGGTACAGATCCGAGGCGCTCACGCCCAGGTGCTTGGCCAGGGGCTTCACGGCCTCCCGCAGGGTCATGCCCCCCTCCCGGGCAGCGGCCAGGTAGGTCCGCGCCCAGTCGGGCAGCGTGACACCATCGAATTCCGGCGCCGTCTCCGTCACCAGCCGCTTGGCGGCGGCCCCCGCCAGCACCAGCACCATCTCGCCCCGGTCCTCGGACCCGAGCTGGGCCCGCACCTGGGCGGGCGTGCCGCGGTACCAGGACTCATGGAGCTTGGTAAGTTCGCGGCCCAGGGCGATCTCCCGGTCCGGCAGCAGATCCTCCAGATCCGACAGGGTCTCCCGGATGCGGTGGGGCGTCTCGAAGACCACCACGGTCTCCTCCTGGGCGCCCAGGTTGCGGAGCAGGGTCCGGCGCGGCTCCCCGCGGCTGGGCAGGTAGCCCCAGAAGCTGAAGGCGTGGCAGGGCAGGCCCGAGGCCACCACCGCCAGCAGCACCGCCGAGGCCCCTGGCAGCACCGTCACCCTGGCGCCCTGGGCCCTGGCGGCGCGGGCGATCTCGAACCCGGGATCGTTGATGCCCGGCATGCCGGCATCGCTGCAATAGGCCACCGTGCGGCCCGCGGCCAGTTCCAGCCCCAGCCGGTCGAAGGCCTCGGCCCCGGCATGGTCGTCGAAGCGCAGCAGGGTCTTGTCCATCCCCAGGTGCTTGAGGAGCCCGCCCGTGCGCCGCGTGTCCTCGCAGGCCACCAGATCCGCCCCTGAAAGCGCCTCCTTCGCCCGGTCCGTGAGGTCGCCGAGGTTGCCGATGGGCGTGGGGACGAGGATGAGATGGCCGACCATGATCGGTCCAGTCTGGCAGCCCCCGGACGGACGCGTGAGGGGATGGGCTTCAGTGAACGAACTTCCAGTCGTCGGCCGTGTCGTGGATGTTGTCGCAGAAGCGGTCGATCTGGATGCGCAGGGTGGACGCCGTGAGGGAGCGGTTGTCCAGCACCCGATGCAGGAAGACCTTCTTCAGCTTCGGATCGAAATTGAAGCTGGAGGGGTCCACGTCGATGTTGTCCTCCAGCAGCTTCCGCCAGGTGGCCGCCGGGATGGCCTCCGGCTGGGGCACCACTCCAAGATTCGCGTTGAGGCCGAGCTTCGTCCCGTCGGGGCTCAGGACAAGCTGGACGTAGTAGGTCCACGATTCGCGCTTGAGGGTGAGCAGGAAACCCTTGCTGAGCTTTCCGGGTTCGTACCCCATCCCCACCAGCATCTGGTGCAGGGACTCGTCGTTCAGCGTGCCGTCCCCGGACGGGCGCGAAGGGCCGGTCGGTGCCGGAAGGGCCTGGGCCCGGA
>Ga0079306_1001339_pt1 | contig 16692 bp, 12 predicted proteins | sample Methanotroph_Enr_FD_79181 | JGI IMG/M metagenome (GOLD analysis project Ga0079306, IMG submission 79181) | Enriched soil microbial communities from Old Woman Creek wetland in Ohio, USA - Methanotroph_Enrichment_5 | ecosystem: Environmental > Terrestrial > Soil > Wetlands | place: USA: Ohio...
ATCTTTAAAATCAATTCCTACCCGACGGAGTTTCCTAAATCAAAGCAATTATTACGCTGTATTCTGACTGTCAATCCACCCGGCATTCGAAAGATGGCTTTTTATGGCTTCAACGCTGCCATGCGCGGTTACCAGCGTTCCCCTGTGCGTAACAGGATCTATAAGATCAGTTTGAAACCAATTGCCTTTCCGGTCGGGCATGGCCATGTTTTTCTCATCCGGAGGACAAATAAAATCAGCCACTGCTTCACCTATCGTTTTCATGAGTGGAAACCTGGAAACATCGGCCATATCAATATGTGACAAAACATCATCCGAAAGAGCGTGAAGCCAGTCTGCTTCAACTTCGGGTATGTGATCAATTTTCTTATCCGGTAATTTTTGAATGGAAGTTGTGTCGAGTGATAACTGGAATCTCCTGAAATCAAGGCCTTTAAATAATCCGCTCCGAAGCATATCCACCTGCATTTCGCTTGCATCTTTACTTGTTTCGCCCATCACGTAGTTTAACCAGAACAAAGTATCAAGACCCTTGGGATCTCCTGTTTTGAGGGGATCAACAAAACGCAGGCTGGTTGCCGTTCCAAAACTCAAAACGGTTAATTCCTCCTGTTTATATTTCCCGGCGCCGCCATAAACTAATGCCTCCAGAACCGCAGATGCGGCAGGGTTATTAAAAGTAGTAGTGCCTCCGTCAACAAACCGCTCGAGGGGTGAAAAATAAGTTGGTGCCGACATGGTTGTCTCCATTACGCCTCTTAAGAGTGCCGATTTGTATGTGCCTTTTATGTTGCCGTTATTATTTATACAGGTAAAAAAGGTTTCTTCGCCTGCAGCCAGGTCTTTTGATGTAAACAGGCAATCCAACCCGTTGGATTGGTTTAATTCTTCCAGGGTGCTGTCGCCGATTAAGTTTTTCAGGAGATTCCGGTAATTGTGTTTATCAAATGCTGGGGGATTATAAAACCGGTTTGCGAAAACCCCCCTTTTTGTAAAAACTCTCGAAACAAGTTGTATATAAAGTTCTTCAATCTGAGTAGCATCTTTTTTATTTAATATCAAACCGGAAATGATTCCGCCTGTTGATGTGCCCGCTACCATATCGCACCATTCATAGCAGGGGCTTCCTGCAAGTTCTTCTAACCGCTTGAGAAGCTGAAGCGTGAAAATACCACGTATCCCTCCGCCGTCGATACTCAATATAATTTTATTGTTTGGTTTAATCCCCAGGTTCTTCCGGGCAATTTCTTTTGAAGTTTCCATGGTCTTCGGTTTTTGTGTTTATCATTTTAGTAGGATTGGAATCTTATAATTTAGCTGAAAGAATGAGATATCTGTTTATGTCCTAGAACGTAAGAGGCGGTCCCACTACTTCCATTCCATGCGATTCCCAAAGCTCTTGTAATAGCTTTCCCTGGTTATCGGGAATACTGCTTCCCAGTTTACTCATTTGTTTAAAAAAATCTTCCATGGTGCCGGCCGGTTGGAAAAGCACTAACATCTGCCCTTCATCGTCATTGATTTTTGCAAAGGCATGCGGTATTTTACGGGGAGCGAATGCCGAATCACCGGCTTTTAAATTGAAGGTATCCTCACCCACCTTCACAATAAATTCTCCTTTGATTATATAAAACCATTCGTCCTGCTCGTGGTGCAGATGTAACACAGGACCTCCTTTTTCCTGTCGGATGGTATCATAAATACATAAATCCCCATCCGTATCCTGAGCGGATACAATACAATCAAATTGGCCGCCCATAATATGAAGTTCTTCCTGGTAGCGGTCCTTTCGTGCTTCAACCTTAAAGCCTTTTTCAGGCCTACCCCCTGGTTTAGGTTTATCATCTGGATTTTTTAGTGCTTCGGTAAGTAATACTGATGCAACTAGAGGGAGTTGGATAAACAGGCGACGTTCCATATGAATTAGTATAAAATGTTAAAATTCAGGCATAATAAGAGATGTCAACATAGGTTTGAAGATAGAATTATACTCTGCATTCGGTGAATTTTCTGATAACGCCAGTCAAACCTTCATTTATTTGAAGTTATTTTAAATTAATTGCACATCCTTTAAAATTCACTCCGGTATCAGTCATCGGTCCTATTCCGATGACGGCAGTATGGGTAAGCCGGTCATATTTTGCGGATGTTGTTTTAAAAATCGGGTTTGTCCGGGAATAATATTTGTACGGGTTAACCACTTTGGCATTACCAGAGACAAGCAGCTTGAAAGTTTCTGCATCTGCGTAAATATAACCGGTATAAGTAGCATAAATAGTCGCATGTTCAGTAGTTCGCATTACTTCCCTGACAGCGGGTTTAAATGTTATTGGTGAAATTAAAGGTCCAAAGTCAGCACCAATGGGTAAAACCGTGCCTGTAATTTTTCTGCTAACATTTCCTGCTTTGATGGGGTATGTTATTTTTGTGCCCGAAAAAGTTGGTGTGTCTATAATAATATTTAATTCGGCAATTTTTTCAGACTTCAATTCCAGTCCATATGAAATGCTATAAGTTAATGTGCAAATCATAAATGAGCTGAATAATTTTTTCATTTTCATTGTATTTATATTTTGCTTACTCTGGTTGGTTTTCAGCATACCCGTTTTAATTGTAGTCTGTTAAGGTTAATGTCGTCCTGTCAGTTTCAAGTCTGCATTATCGCTAAAAGCTTAATGCAAAACCCACCTGTATTTATGAAAATCATTATATTATTTAGTACTTTGATTGTATTTGTATACATACTACTTCAACCATCCAGTACCCTCACTCTTAACACCTGATTCATAACGCCTTACTTCGTCCAATTCATCGAAGGCTGCATTATACCTATGCGGTTTCCCTCTGTATCAAAAAATGAAACATAAGTACCATATCCGGGAATTTCCGCTGGCTCGCCAAATATCCTGCCCCCCGCATCCATAACATTCTTCATGGCAACATTAATGTCATCAACACCGATAACAACTGAAGGAGATTCTGCCTGCATACCCGCATCCTTAACATAAAAACCACCGTTAATGGCACCGGGAGTTTTCGGTATTCCTTTGTCGTCTGTTTCGGTAGTGGTGGCGAGCACATAATTGCCCATATCCTCACCCAATAGCTGAGTTTTCCACCCAAATGCCCTGGTATAAAAATCGGCCATTCGTTTTCTGTCTTCGGCCGGTAATTCAAAATGGACGACAGGATTCATAGCTTTTGTGTTTTTGATTTTAAACTATTATTTTTCGCTTAAAGCAACATTTGAAATTGGATTTCAAATTTAATGCGTTCATTAGCAGTTCACAATAGCACAAAAGTGTCATTTTTACCATGTTTTTCTTGCATACAATCGTCAAACAGACTTTCCGGAAAAGCAAAAGCGCGACCAAAAGTCGCGCCCCGTATTAAAATACTTGTTACTATTTACTTGTTTTTATCTCCCGCCCGGAGGACAATTCTCAAGAAGGAATTTTTTACAGGTTGTGGTAAGATGTTGCGTGGTGCCTTCGCCTTCGTAAATGCCATGCGAACGCATCGGGTATGGCATCATTTGGAAAAGTTTATTGTAGCGGATCAGCTCGTTGATCAGTTTTTCGGCATTGGAATAATGCACATTATCATCACCGGTGCCATGGATATACAGCAGGTTTCCCTTCAGATTCCTGGCATAGGTATAAGGCGAACCGGCAATAAAATCTGCCCGGGTTTCGGCAGGTATGCCCATGTAGCGCTCCTGGTAGGCATTGTCGTATGCAAGTTGGTTAACAACCGCAGCCACGGCGATACCTGTTTTAAATATTTCGGGATACTGGAACATCAGGTTCAGCGTCGACGAACCACCGCCACTCCAGCCATGTACCGCCACGCGGCTGGTATCACAGAAATTCCATTTCAGCACTTCTTTGGCTCCCATAGCCATATCGCGGATGTTTAAACGCCCGATCTGCCTGTATATCGACTTGCGCCATTCGCGTCCACGCGGGGCAAGGCTTCCCCGGCAATCCACTGAAACGTAGAGGTAACCCATATCGGCAATATTGCCGCCGAATTGTCCTGAGCGACCCAGCCTGGCATTATCGAATACGGTGCATCCCCATGGCTCGCCATATACATAAAAGAAAACGGGGTATTTCTTCGAAGGATCGAAATCTTTTGGCTTTGCAATCCATCCATCGAGTGTAATACCGTCTTCGGTGGTTACTTTAAAAAAGGAAATCTGTTTCCCCATCGGGTCTTCCTTCAGGTTGTTGACAATGCTTCTTGCCGGATCAAGCGGAGTATGCGCCGGCAGGGCTACCCATTCGGAAGCCGGTATATACAGATGACTCGAAAAACCATGACGTGCCCATTTCCCGTTTGGTGAAAGCATATAATCGTTTGTACCGGTAAAATCAGCAGGGGTTATGCGGCGAGGAGCTTCTGAACCGTCAAGCTTGGTACAGTACATATATCGCTGTGTGGCATTATCGGGAGAGGCAGCAAAATACAGCAGGTTGTTGGGTTCATCGATCAGGTAGATTTTAATAACATCGAAATCACCTTTGGTGATCAGGCTTTCCTTGCCGTCCATGCCGATGCGGTATAGGTGACGCCAGCCATCCTTTTCGCTGGCCCAAACAAAGGCTTTGCCGCCTTCAATCCAGTTCCAGCCTGCATTATCGTTGGTGTTCCAGGTTCCTTCAATATCAATCCAAGCCTTGTCGGTATCGCTCCACAGCACTTTTGCAGAACTGGTAGCCGTATTTGCCAGCCATATTTTCGAGACATTCTGTTTGCGGTTAAGTTGTTGAATGATCAAATCGTTTTTCGACGACCATTCCATCTTGGTTAGGTAATTCTGCTTAGGGTCTCCTTCAATATTCATCCATTTTGTTTTGGCCGTCACCAGGTCGACAACCCCGATTTTTGCCGGTGAAGGATCCTCACCTGCAACGGGATATTCAACAGGAACCGTAAACGGGTAAATGGAATCGGTTGTGTTGAGCATCAGGTAATTACGAACCTTCGAAGCATCCACATTCCAGTAGGCAATGCGTGTACCGTCGGGACTCCAGCGGAAACCATCCTTGCAAAACAATTCTTCGGAATAAACCCAGTCGAAAGTACCGTTAATGCTTCGGTCGCGGGTATCAAAGGTCAGTTGTTTTATTTTACCCGTCTCAACATCTTCGACATACAGGTTATAAACAACCTTATTATCCGATTTATCCTGGTATACATACGCCACTTTAGTTCCGTCGGGCGAGAATTTAGGATACATCAGTCCGTCTGTGCGCAGTGTTTTACCTAACTGAACGATCTTCCCGTTCGTGGAATTATAAACCCAAACCTCTCCAGTAGTTTTATGATACTTCTCAACCGTATTTATTTTTAGCAGAACCTGTTTCTGATCCTTTGACATTATATAAGAAGAAATAGTGCGTGCATGAGTCTCATCCCTGGGAATAAGTTTATCCAGGCTGTACAAAACTGATTTTTCCAGCGAAGGCAATTCTGTTTTAATGATCGTATACTTGTCGAGCGAAGTGAAGCTATTGCCATCAGGCATCCATGTTATGCTGCCGCCGCCCATAGGCTGGCCAATGCAATACAAGCTGACGAGGCTGATCAAAAGGGTGAAGATTCTTGTTTTCATTATAAAGGATTTTTAGTGCTGAATTACGCAGCCGCAAATATAGAAATGATTCAGAATAAAACAGGAATTTTCAGTGGGTATACCCAAAGATCTATTCCCCGTCAGGATTTTCTTCAATTACGAATTTTGATATGATAGAACTTGATAAAGCTCAGTTTTTAGTTATATAAATCCATAATAATTTTCAGATTTCAGTAATAATAACCGGCGGTTCAATTAGGTAATATTTTGGTGTATCCGGGGAACTGAAAGTGATATTTTCTCCTGAGCCCTGTTGTTTCCAGTTGGTTACAACTTTCTCGATTCCGATAGGGTAAATTGTAACTGTTCCTTCCGGCGAAATATGGATGCGAAGGAAATTTTTATAATCAGGAATCCCCAGAGCCGAGAAGCTCTCATCGATATGAATATCCAGGTATAAGCTGCTGAACCAAAGGTATAATCCCATAATATAACTGCCGGTTAAGCCTCCTAGCAGAAAAGTTTCAGCTACATAAACGATGAAGAAAACCAAATTGTTTTTTATGCCAAGTGTAGAAATATTTACCCATGAAAACAACCATATGAAAAGAAACATGCTGAACAACTGTACCAGGCCATGCACTGCCCCGACCCATTTGTAATTTCTTTTTCCTGAGTTGCCATCTGCAAAAATATACATGCCTGTAATTACAATCAGGCAGATAATCAGCACGGGGGGATTAAGGAAAAGATGATTTGATACTACCTGGAATAATCTTCCTATACTGGTTGCCACTGCCAGTTCGTGCATAAAGTTTACAGCTGAATATTGTGTTGCACTTTGCAGCATCCATGCAAGTAATAGCTGGATAACCGTCATGGTAGCCCAGAAGGCAATGTTATAAAATGGGAAGAGCAGCATTTTGTCAGCAATTTTCCGCGATTCCTTCACCGTCGGGAAACAGGCCTTCATTTCAGGGTCCTTAATCTGTGTGTTATCCAGAACGGCATCATCTAATTCATCCAGCCCACTAAGTATTTGCGGAAGATTATGCGTGGGATGCAGAAATGCACCACCGCCTCCTGCTGTGACCAATTGATTGATATACTCAACTCCTTCACTTGTTTTTTTATGTTCTTCGTAACGAGAGTAATGATGCAGATCACCGGTAAGTGTAGCAACCAACCTGAATTTTTTCCCTGTCAAATCATACTTGTCACCGGTTATAAAAACCTGTTCAAAAAATTTGAGACGTTTATATGAGGTATTATTACGGTGAATCACTTTATACACCCATGCAGGTTCGGCAGTAACCAGGATCACTTTATCGCCTTCCTGCATATGTTTCGAAGCAATTTCCCTGAAGTAATCTTTCTGTGGCTGGTCGATGTCGGAATTAAGTTGCACATCAGTGGCCCAAAGCCAAAAGTTATTCGGTAGTTTGAGAGCGTAATAACTCCGTTGCTGGGCCGTTTGCCAGTTACCGATCCTGCGTTCCTGGCAGAATAATTTCAGGAAATTCCCAAGCCCGTCGTACCAGTCGTGGTTTCCGGGGATGGCAAACATTTTCCGGTGAATAGTATCCTGAGGATGATGTTTTTTGGAAGCAGCGCTGAATGGAATTTTGAACCGGTTTTCATATGCCGCCATGGATGGAGTTGGGTAAACCTGGTCGCCGCCAAACAGTAGCAATTGGCCTGCAGGAAGATCCCAGGAATTGGATTCCGATTTATTGCCGCCTGCATAACCTGGATTTAAGTTTACTTTCAAGGATTGTGCCACCAGGTCAGCAACCGTGTAGGTCGAATTAAACCCGTCGCCGGTGTCGGAAACAAAGTCGATCCAGATTTCTTCCAGATTTTGCTTGCTTTCTGCATCTGTACTGCAATCGATCGGGGTTTTTCCGGGGTCGAGAGCGGCCTGTAATTCGCGTTTATCGGCATAGCTGGCAAAAGTACCTGAAACCAAAGCTTTGAGTGCTGTTGCTGATAACTGGCGCGGATCGTACCAGTTGGTCATTGTGGGCTGTTTGTATTTTTCTTTTGTATCCATACCATAGAGATGGAGGTTCAGACCCCATGTCTGCATACGCTGGTTGTCTGACACGGTATTAAAGAGTACGCGCATTCATGCCTTTTCCCCTTTTATTTTTATGTTATCTTTGATTTTATAACCATTGAAACCCTTATCCTTGTTTTTTCTCCTTGTCATCTGAAGTAGGAGTTGCTACCGAACCGCGTAACTTCATCAGTTTATTCAGCAGGTCGAACCAGAACGGGGCGCCCAGTGAGAGTGCCAGAGCGGTGATGATCCAACCTAACATTGATTTTAAAATACATACAAAAAGATTAGAATTGCATTGATACGATTCCCACTCTAATCCAAGGGTGTGATGGATATCATGCATATCATTTTTTACAAGCGAAATTGCACTCTGAACCAGGGAATCCGTCCTTCCCTTCATAATTTTAGCCTGAGCCAGTTCCACTGAATCCTGCACTTTTATTTTCTGAAGGCTATCAAGACCTGCTTTGGTAAGATTAGTTCTTGACATCTGAGCTTTAAGTGTATCAATTTGAGCTCTTTGCGTAAAAATAGTCTTATCCAGGTCCGGGTTTGCCTTTACAAAAGCATCCGCCTGCTGCACAATCTGCTCCCGGAGTTTTGGATCTTTTTCTAATTTGTCGATTATTTTTATGGTATCAACATTGAAAACGATGGCCAGCATCAGCCCAACAAAAAATAAAATAACCTGGGTATGTTTTTTATACCATCCCGACGCACGATCCATAGTTTCCTCAAACCATTTTTCAAGCTGCACTTTGAATTTTACTGGATCACCCTCTGCATCAGCCCAAATGGACCTAAGATAACTCAGCGTTTGTTCACTGATTTTAGCATTGCCCCAATTGGTTGTTTTATCATCAAGCGCTTTCTGGATCAGGGACCTGACATCCGTTCCCGGTTTAACATCCTTTCCCCGAAGCAGGTCAATAATAACTTTCGAAAAAGTTTCCTTGTTAATATATGCAGGCTTGGCCTGGCTTTTACCTTCACCCAAAAACAAAATCAGAGGATGATCATAAAAGGCACTAGTCACAGAATCCTTTTCTCCCCCATTACCTGATTTTTTAAATAAATATAAAGTGCTCCTGAACCTGGTAACGAACTTTTGTTCATCCTCCATCATTCTGAATACTGCCCGCTGTAAAATTTTAGCCCTGAATCCAAACCTGTTGGCAATAATCTCCTGTATTGTTGTAACTAACAAACTATAAAGCAGATAAATGAAAACCAGGTCTATAATAACATTTAAAACAACAGAATTAATCATAAATCAGGGATTGTTCATGCCTACTCTTTACAACGGATTTTCGGCAACTCCGGGAATCTTTGCATGATTTTAAAAGTTACATTTTTCAGGTTGAGCAGAATGGCTTTTCACATTAAAATAAGAGTTTATTCTCCTGGTAGCTCTTTCAGAAATAGCGGTTTTGCATTTATCGTTGTGGTAGCCTGAAAACTCAACATGAAAAGTAAGCCCTTTCCCTGCTACAAAATCTGCATTGTGCAGGAAGATATTAACTTCTAGCGTAAAAACCATGCTAATGTGAAAAAGCACCAACGCCTGCGTTTTTACTGCGTCAAAACTGTATTAACTCGCTGAAAATCTGCTTTTGGTTCATTCTTATGCCTTAAAATTACCTGAATCTACCCATTCGTTTTTCAGAAGTGACCACCAGTCGTCAGCAAGTCCTTTAAGCACATATTCGTAAGGGAGCCAGCCGTAACCGTTGTCGCCCCAGCTTGTGCCCCAGGAGTTGCGGATCAGGAATGCCCCGGTGGTTTCTTTAGCCCCTGCAGCCGTATTTTTGATCTTCATCTTATCATCATAGCCAGCTACAACAATAGCATGACCGCCTGCAATTTTATCTCCGCGGACAGGGTAGGGGATTTTACCTCCCGACGCATCTGCCTGTTCAATAGAGGTATAAACCGTAAATCCAAACATAGATGGAAGACCTGCGGCAAGATTAACCTTTATCTGGTTAAGCAAATCGGGCCCTTTTGTTCCGGGGGGATCGAGCCTGTAATAGCTTATCGACTGGTAATTCTGGGCAAAAGCATAACAGAAAGCCGTAGGTTCAGCGTCAAAATCAACTTCCTGGTAAGGCCAGTACTCTTCGGGTGGAAGTCCGAACAGCACCATAGCTCCCATCGTGGTACGCAAAAAAGCACCCGTATCACCTGTTTCATGCATCAGGTTGCGGGTTGCTTTATAAAGGAAAAGTCTTGAGGCATCGGTATGCTTGCCGAAAGCCCGGCGCTCGAAATATTCAACCATTCCGACACCGGCATTGGCTGTGCATGAGCCTAACTGTCCCTGGTCCTCAACAGGTGAAAACCATGGAACTAATGATACTGATGCAGGCAAACTGGTCTTGGTCAGTTTTTGGGATCCTGTTTTTCCAAGCATCTTTTTAACTGAATCCGTTTGCCCAAGCCCTATCATGCGGGGGGTTACATCGTTGTGTTCAACAGTCATGTCCCTGAAATCGGGATAATCAGGTAGCCATCCCAAACTTAATCTTCTGCGAAAAATGCTCATAATACATTTTTTTAATTGTTTAATTCAATTGATTTAGATTTTCCGGGTGAACTTTACCGGGTAGCATGTTTCCCGGCTGACAAGAAGGATTCCAATGAACGTAATTCAATTACATTTAATGATAGTTGTTTCGACGATAGCTGTTTTTTCTTTAAAGAAATACGGTATTATAGACCAAATCTGGTTTTTAAGGTAATGCTAAACTAGAATAACTCAAAGTTACATCAGGAAATACCCTTATGCAATAGCACAAAAGTGTCATTTTTAGGAATCAAATTGGTGTTATTTGATTGTCTTGATTGCTTGCGCTTCAGTTAAATTTGTAACTAAAACCAACTGAATATGTTTCGTCAGTTTTTTTGTCAAATGGCAGCCTGCCTTTTGCGTAACTTACATAAAATCCTGAACTGGACTGCAATGTCATTATGAAATAGGACTGAAAATCAAGGTTTGACCTGACAATCCCTGCAGGAGCGTTAAGCTCCCTGAAATACCTGTAGTTTGCATTAAAGAAAATATTTTCTTTGCCGATCCTTCTGATAAAAGTCCTGAAACCTGTTTCAAATGTGAACCGGGGGAATGGATGTAAATTTCCGGCCAGTCTTTCGCGTGTTGTGTCATTGGAGGGAATCACATAATCCAATGCTATCTGTAAAACCGGAAGAGTTGAGCCGTAGGGTGTGAATTTTTTATCGGTTCCGGTAATCAGGCGTAGCAAGGCGAACGGATAATCGAAAATATTCAGGTGCGATAAAGTATGGTCTGTATTCCAGGCTTTTACACCGAGGTCAATGGCAATTCCGGGCGAAAACTGTGTCTTACTGAAGTCCTGGTTCGATTCAAAAGCAAATTTAGGCGAAAAGGCATAAAAGTATTGATCGGATAATTCGAGCTTTCTGCCAAATTCTTCCCACAAGGCAATAGCTGCCAGACTTTGCATATCTTTCAGGGAAACTAATTTATCTTCGATCCGGTTAAGATCTGAAAAGATGGAATCATTGCTTTTTTTAACGACTCCACCAATGAAGTGAGAATACGAATAAAATAAATTGGTCTCCAGAAAGTCGACCGGGTTCATCGACTTTTTAAAAGCGACATTTCCTTTTGCCGATAAACCTATCGAACTGGAAATCCGGTTCTCGTTCACTTTCCTGTACCTTGCGTAATTAAAGTTGAAATCGTAGGTAAATCCTAATGCTGTGCCAGGATTATCCCTGGTTTCGAAGGTTTTAAACCGCACATTCAGATCTTTCAGAAACATCCCTGATGCACTGTCCTGGTGGAATGCCTGGTCAATGAAATTTTTCCAGAAAGTATTGTAAAGTTCCGGGTTATTAATAATTCCGTTCACGGTGTTAGCAATGTCTTCCTTGCTCTTCCCACTGGCATCGAGTGTTTTGATCAAATCATTGATCTGACTGTTCGAAACCTGGCAATATGCCGGGATTGAGAAAAAACAAAGCAGGATGAGTTGAATTATTTTTTTCATTTTTTAACCCTTTTCATTTTAAGCTGATGTGATCATTTCGGTATTGATTTCAGGGTGACCATCTGAAGTTGAAATGCGGATGTAATTTATTCACCACGTATCGCTCATTTCATTTTCAATGAACTTCGCTTTAAACAATAAAAGGAACTCTATCAAAAGTGACCTGGAGCTCTGTTTCAGGGTTTCACTTCTCCCCAAAAGTTGTAAATAGCATCAACCGCCGATGCAAGGTCAGCAACTTGTTTTTCAGCATCCGTCAGTATAGCTGTCATGCCTGTGATTGCTTTTGTCCGGTCAAAATTATCCTCATACTTTGCACCTCTTCCCACGCGGAAAGTATTGTCCAGCTGGTCGGCAATTATGGCAGCATGCTGTTTACGCATATCCGCACTGTCAAGAGGATTGTAAAATGTGAGGTCGCTCATCTTAAGCACTCCCGAGTCGTTAAAAATTGTTGATACCTGATGCATCTCAAAAAGTGTTGACCATAGCGTTTTACACGCCCTGTTGTTCTCTGACCAGTCAGCCATTGTGCTTGTATTTGTGGTTTGTTGATTAAAATGAAATAAAATCTATTAAAGGTATGAACTTTTATCATGCATAATACATTGGTAATCATCCTTATTAGTTCAGATCAAAAATAAATCCGCCGTAAATTTTGCCATTCAATATTTCAGACCTTCCTTTTCTTCTTTCGTTTACCAGCCAGTTGTTGTCATTTATATATGCAATCCTGAAATTCTTTATTCTGAATGTGAAGGAGTAGCTCAATTGTTTTACTGCAATTCCTGCAGACAGTAATGCATTATTAAAGGGTACGTAGTTAACTCCCAATGCGGCATCATAGAAGCCATCTGTGGTGAAGAGTATATCGGTTCCAAAGTTGAAGCGCTGCCATTTGTAATCTATACCAAGCCCGAGTGAACGTTGATTATGCATCGGGATATTGGACTGGCCTGGGATAAATGCATCGGCATACAATTTTGTGCCGGTCAGGTTCATCAGGTTTACTCCAACCTGCAAGGCATTAGCCAGCTTATATGTTGCAGAAATATCCACATCAAAATGTTGTACGTTTATCAGGCTGTCGGTAAATGTGCCGATATCATTATTTTCAAAATCGATAAATAATCTGCCGGGGATATTAAAATCCTGCCATATCGATTTCAGTGTAATCCCGATACTCAGGTACGTATTTATTTTATACACAGGACTGATAAACACTGCAAATTCCTTTAGCTTCATTTTGGTGGAATCAACGTTTACTATATCTTCCGGGTCATAAATGGGTGTACGCACAAAGACTGATTTTCTTCTTTCGTCCTGAAATGTATAAATTCCTCCGGCGGCAAACGTTATTTTGTCGTTGAGCCTGTAAAATCCTCCTAGCTTTACATTATTCTTCACATTTGTGAGCAAACTTATATTGTGTGGTTTCCGGCTAAAGGAGATTGCTGAAGGGTTCCAGAACATTGCCTCAGACATATCACGCGAAGGCGAAAAATTGAAACCGGTATTGGTAGAAAGTGTCATTGGAGAAGACCATAAAAATCTGCCATAATTAATTTTCCCGGGGTCGAGGGTTAATGCCTGAAAAGATCCGGCATTGGCCAATACACCGACTACCGGGGTAATAGATGTTAACAGGTTTAAAACGGCCGGTGTGCCAACCAACGCAGAAACTGCCGATACATTATCCAGGTTCTGATCCGGCTGTTTGAGTATTATTCCTAATACACTGTCGGCTGCAAAAGGTTTCAATTCCGCTTTCCGGCAGTCGGTATTCAGCATCCAGTCTTTTACGGTAACATACCGTTTGGTATCATTCCTGTTTTGCCTGTCACGGTCTTCCGAAACAAATACCCTTTTTGCTGCTTCCCGGCAACTGGTGCATCCGGAAACCACGTATAATGTTACTTGCTTATCCTCCAGTTTTGAAATCGGCACTCCGGTATTGAATTCAAAATAGCCTGAAGGCTGAGAGGCAGTGATGGTAGCATGCGAAGGCATAAATGCAGGAACAATGATAACGTTTTCTGCCCCTTTGGTTGAATTCGGCGATTGATTCATGCATTTTACTTTTCCTTTAATAATGAGTGCCTGGCTTTTTGCCAGATAACAATGGCCGAAAAGGAAAACACATAAAAAAGTTATTATTTTCATGGCGACAATTTTAATGCGAAACCGGATTTAAGAAAATATCCTGTTTTATCTCCGGCGAATTGATAAAGAGGGAAATAGTTTTGTCTTCATAATTTTTATGAGAGGTGGTTAGCGTAATTTCATCGCCGAGTGTATATTCTTCCAGCCGGAGATTGTATGAACCATCTGTTATTGAAACAGCATAGTAGCGGGTACCGTCAACATCTATTTCAACACCTTTTATAGGTATTTCGGCGGCGGTTTTTACTTTCCCTGAAATATGTACTACCGTAGTTAGCGGTAATGTGAGTTCAAGCGGTTTTGAGCTGGTAACCAATGTGTCAAAACTCCTTGTGGCATAACCAGGGCTGGATACTTCGATCTTCATTTTGTTCTTAACCATATCCGCAGGTATGCCATTAAAAAGAGCCTGTCCGCGTTTATCAATGGACTCGGTGCGAATATATTCATTCAGGTAAATTTTTACATCTCCCTGTGTCACAGGATTCTTTTTCCAGTCGAATACGCGGATGGTAACATTTTTTTCAGAATTGCTATGAGGCAGGTATAAACCACCTAACACGATCAGGATGACACCCACACCCGGCCCGGTCATTTTTAGCTGGATATTTTGTTCTTTCCCTGTTAAAACAGCATACGTGTTCATCACACCAAATACTAGTGCGCTGGCTGAAATGCCAAACAGGATCAGTATCAGGTAAAACATACGCTGGTCTACTTCGTCCGTCACCTTGCCCTGTATAAATTGAAGATAGTAATAAACCAGTGCCAGCGATAGTACAAACCCGGTTATAGTAATGATCCCATATCCGGAAACGGGAATACGATGTGCGGGTGTCGGATTAAATACTTCAGAATCGGAAGCGTTATCAGTGTCGGAGCTGTTTTTGGTGACATTTTGCCGAAGATTGGTATTTTCAACTGTTTCATGCTTCTGTCCTAATATGTTTGCAATGGAGCTGCAAAGTCTGCTGATTTCAGGTTGTCCCTTTTCTCCGTTCCAGCCGATTAAATTTGCAGATTCAATGTTTATAAATGCCTGTGGAAGATCAACTTTTTCCAAAACCGCAACAGCCAGTATTCTCTTCTGCGCAGCTTCGCCTGCTTCCATCAGAACCAAATCTGATGCAAGGGAGTGTTTCGTCCATATAACCAGCACGCACCTAGCCTTTTGAAATTCGGTTTTTAATATAATGTCAGATTGCTGGCTAGCAGGTGTTTGCCTTTCCCACGAAACTGTCCATCCTGTATCTTCCAGATTTTCAGCAATTTGCTTAACGATGGGTTTATCCTCGATGGAATAACTGATATAAATATCTGCCATTATTTTGCTTTATTATTTTAGTGATGAGCCTGGTTTTTCCTGATACTGGGTTTGAATACGCTAAAGAAGTCATAAGCAATCTTTAATGGCCCGGGCAACCATGTGTTACTTTATTATTTTAAAAGCGTAAACGTTGTTTAACCAGCCAGTAAGATAACCAGGAGGCCGAATGTTGATTTCTGAATTTCGGATGCGATCTCCGTGCCGGGGTAATAAAAAGTGTGTTCTATAAAAAAAACACACTTTTCAAATCAATTCAAAATTACATCGGTTAGAAGCAAATCCGCAATAGCACAAAAGTGCCATTTTTAAATGTTAAGCGTTTAAAAAGAGAGCACTGGCCTGACGGTTTTTAAAAAATGCAGAAGGCTGTCTCTTTCGGGGCAGCCTTCTGCAGATTAATAATCGCTTATTACTCCTTTATTATCCGGGTACGGAAAATTGTATCACCTTGTTGCAAGATCAATGAATATAAGCCAGGTGAAAGGTGTTCTAGATGGCATTTATATTCATTTTTGCCTTCAACAGCAATATTTTCTTCTCGAATAACCACTTTCCCGGTCATGTCAAGTAATAGTACTGAGTATTTCCCAATGGAAACGGAGGTAAAGCTGACCGTAACCATATCATGGGTCGGATTGGGGAATACGGTAAAATTGTTTTCTCTATCGGCTGTTGTTATTTCTGTTACCTCCGATTTGGTGCAATTCTTAACAGTAACATACTTAATACTTACCGGACTGCTTCCGCAACCATTGTTCGCAGTGGCACGCACGCTTTTGGTTCCTGTTGCAACACCGGAAAAGTTAACAGATACGTTGGCTGATGCCGTGGTGAGCGGATTGGCAGGTGTTCCTCCATCCGAAAACTTTATGGTACTTGTCGGGGACGACCAGGTAAAGGATGAAGCGCCATTTATGTTCGATAAAGCATAGTTTACAACTGGATTGCTGTTTCTGCAAACCGATGAAGCCCCCGAAATGTTTGGCGCCGGCAGGACAGGTTTCAGTGTGAGATCTCTCGTTTGGCTTGTAGCTTTACAGTTAGATGCCGTAACACTTACAACACAGTATGAGTAGAAATTATTGAGTTGAACAGTAACCATATTGGTGCCTTGCCCACTCAGGATAATTCCTGCTGATACTTTCCATCTAAAAGTTTCGGCATTGTTAGAGCTGGTAGTAAAGGTATATGTGCCGCCTTCGCAATAGCCATAAACGATTCCGTTAAGACCACTAATTGAGGAAGGCCTTTCAGGTACCGAAATATTTTTCGATACATTAAAAGCAGGGCTTGAAGCACCATTTCCGCAACTGTTTATACCATATACATAAATGGAACCTTTGTTGAAATTCTGGCTTGTTTTAACTGTAATGCTATTAGCTGAAGTAGTCAGTCCTCCTGAAACAGGGCTCATGCCTGCCGGTAATGTCCATGCATAAGAAGTTGCATTGGCAATTGCATCTACAGTGTAAACAAAACCCGGTTGATTCCTGCAAACTTCTGCCGGACCGCTGATGTCACC
>Ga0079306_1001340_pt1 | contig 16690 bp, 15 predicted proteins | sample Methanotroph_Enr_FD_79181 | JGI IMG/M metagenome (GOLD analysis project Ga0079306, IMG submission 79181) | Enriched soil microbial communities from Old Woman Creek wetland in Ohio, USA - Methanotroph_Enrichment_5 | ecosystem: Environmental > Terrestrial > Soil > Wetlands | place: USA: Ohio...
AGAGCGCAGGGGCCAGGTTAGCAAAAGCTCCTCGGAGGACGAGGCTTGCGTAAGCGCCGAGTCCGAGAGATGCAGGCGCGCGCACGGTGTGCGCGACGCCGGTTTTGCGTTCTGGCCCCTGCGCTAGGCCCCGACTGGGCTTCTCGCGGTCTGTTCTTTTCAGTTTGTATCCTGCCGGAGGGGGCGGAAAAAGCTATAATATAGATAATATATGAAAAAGCTACTCAAGAAAATCGGCCTCAGAGCGCTTGAAACGCTCGGGCTTAAAAAAGAAGCTTCAGGCTTCTACGGGCTGGGTATAGCCCCTAAACTGATGGATATCCTCGATAAAAAGGGCTTTGTAATTCCCACGCCCATCCAGGAAAAATGCATACGCATCGCAACGGAAGGCAAGGACATGGTCGGCATAGCCCAGACCGGCACCGGCAAGACCATCGCCTTCTCCATCCCCATGATACAGCGCCTGGCCGCCGGGCCCGGCAAAGCCCTCGTCCTGCTCCCTACCCGCGAACTCGCGCAGCAGGTCGCCGACGTCTGCCGCGACTTCGCGCCGAACATGGGTATGGGCGTCGCCTGCCTTATCGGCGGCGAAAGCAAGGAAGGCCAGCTGAGGGACCTCTTCAAGAAAGCCCGCATCATAATCGGGACCCCCGGCCGGGTCTACGACCATATCGAGCGCGGAACCCTCAAGGTTCACGACGCGCGCATCCTCGTCCTCGACGAGGCTGACCGCATGTTCGACATGGGCTTCGCGCCGCAGATCAGCCGCATCATCCGCTGCCTGCCCAAAGAGCGCCAGACCATGCTGTTCTCGGCCACCATCCCCGACGAGGTGATGAAGCTGGCCAGCCAGCACATGAAGCTGCCCATCCGCATCGAGGCCGCCAAGTCAGGCACCGCCGCCGCCAACGTAACGCAGGAACTCTACGTCGTGCGCAGCAGCTCCAAGCCGATGCTCCTCTCTAAGCTGCTCGAGAAATACGCCGGCACCGTGCTCATCTTCGTGGAGACCCGCTACGACGCCGCCAAGGTGGCGCAGATCCTGGAGCACATGGGGCACGCCGTGGCCGAAATCCACTCCGACCGCACCATGGGCCAGCGCAAAGACGCGATGGCCGGCTTTAAATCCGGCAAATACCGCGTGCTCGTGGCCACTGACATAGCCGCCCGCGGCATCGACGTGACCGGCATCGAGCTCGTCATAAACTATGAGCTGCCCGCCGAGGACGACGCTTACGTGCACCGCATAGGCCGCACCGGCCGCGCCGGCCAGCCCGGCCGCGCCATCACCTTCGCTTCGCCCGAACAGGGCGGCGACGTGCGCAGCATCGAAACCCTTACCGGGGTACCGCTCACGCAGGTAACCCACCCCGAAGTCCCGGCCGAAACCCTCTGGGGCTACGACAAAGCGGCCTCGGGGCGCGGCTGGAACCAGCGCTCCTCGCGGAGAGTAGGCGGCGGCGGACGCCGGCGCTGAGAGACCCCGCGATAAAGGAAGAAGGCCGCCATCTGGCGGCCTTCTTATTTTCCGGAAGCCGGAAGCTCCCTTACTTGGGAAGAGTGGTCTGGATGAAGAGCTTGTCGAACTGGGCCTTATAGGGCGCGACGTATTCCGGCGCCGTGGTAAAGATCGTGTTCTCGGTATTGCTGTTCTCCGCGGTGGCGGTCCAGTTGAACGAGCCGTTGATCAGCAGCTTCCCGTCGAGGACCGCGAACTTGTTGTGCATCTGGCCCTTCTCGATGCGCCCGGTCTTATAGCGCAGCTCGATGCGCCCGGCCTTGGCTTCCTGCTCGAAAGGGAACTTCTGGTCGATGAACAGCATCAGCTTCACGCGCACGCCTCTCGCCGAGGCGCGCTTAAGCGCCTCCATGATGTTCTTCGAGGTAAAGGTGAACATCGCCACGTCCGCCTCGGAGCGGGCCGCGTCGATGGCTTTGGCTATCGCGGCCTCGGTGCCGCCGTGCGGTGAGAAGGAATAATCCGGCAGCATCGTCCCGTTGAAATTAACGTCGGGGGTGGGATCGGCGGGGGGGGCGGAAGGCTTCGCCGCGGCGGCCTCCGGCTGGCCCGCGGGCTTCGCCTGCGACCACATCCACTCGAAAGTCCTGCCGTAGCCGTCCACGATATCCGGGTCCGCCGCGAACATGATGTTCTCGTAGCTGAAGGTTTCCGCGAAGCCGCTCCAGTTGGCCGAGCCGGTCTCGAGCAGGGCGCCGTCGAAAATAGCGTACTTGCAGTGCATCGCGCCGCTGCCGGCGCGGCCGTTCATGGCGCGGGTCTCTATGCCGGAATCGATCACGGCCTGGATCTGCTTGCCGGCCAGCGGGTACACGTGGGCGCCGTCGAAGAGCACGCGCACCTTGACGCCGCGCGCTTTGGCCTTTACCAGGGCCGTTACCGCATCGTCTATCTGCAGGTTGTAAAGCGCCACGTCCAGGCTTTTTTGGGTGCGGTTTATGGCCTCCACGATGGGCTTGGCCAGCGCTTCCTGGTCGCTGAAAATATAAGCCGGCAGGCCGGACCAGTCGTAACCGCCCCTGCCCGGGGCCGGAGTATAGAACGGGAGCGGGACCGCCGGCGCCTCCGCGGGCGGCAGGGTCTTGACAGTAAGGGTTTCAAGCCCGGCGGGGGGGGCGGAAAAAACCGAAGGGACCGCAAGCAGGAGCAGCAGCAGGGAACTGAAGATTTTTCTCACGTAGGCCTCCGCGTCGCTAGGATATATATAGTCTAGCGTTCGGGGGCCGCCGGGAGAAGAGGCTTTAGCCCCAGGCCCCCCGCACTTTTGGGCCCAGACAACTCTGGGGCTTTAGGCCGATGGCGCGGCGCGCGCATTTCTGTATAATGTATCAGGTGATGAATACCCGCTCCGACATAACTATCCGCAAAGTGCGGCAGGAAGACGCCGACTGGAAGGCCCGCTTCAAGGCTTTCTATGCGGACTGCGATATCAAAAAGATGGGCAGGAAAGCCCACACGTACTTCGCGGCTTACGCCGGAGATGAGATAGTGGGGCACAGCGTGATCTACCAGGAAAAGGGCCGCTGGGTGATGGACGGGCTCAGGGTGAACCCGGAGTTCCGCGAGAAAGGGATAGCCAAACGCCTGACCGAGGCCCGGATACGCCACGCCGTCGAACTGGGGGCGCAGGAGGTCTGGTACGCCTGCGAGGACGGCAACCTGGTCACCATCTGCTGCCATTTGCGTTTCGGTTTCGAGAAAGTCTGCCCCCACAGCCGCTGCACCGCCGCCACAGCTCACTGGTACCGGCTGAAAATAACCCCCGAACTGTTCAAGAAATTTCCCGTGCTGAAGCCCTGAAAGTTCCGCTGCCGGCCGATAAAAAAACCGCGGTAAAGCGGTTTTTTGCTTTTCTGCCTTCGGGGTCTTCGCTCCGCGGCTTTTACTGCTCCGCCGAGTAGACCTCCTGTTTTTCAAGGGTGACGGTGACCTCCCGCGCCTTGACGAACTTGAGATATTCTTTCGCCTGGTCGCTCAGGATCCCCATGGTCACGTCGACCTTCTCGCCGGGGCCCAGCGGCTCGCTGTGGCCGTAGGCCTTGGACCAGATAACGGCCCCGTCCTCGTTCCTGAAGACCAGCATGCCGTTAAAGGCGTAAAAACGGCGGGCGGTGAGGTTCTCGAATTCAAGATAAAGCTTTATGCCCAGCTTTTGCTGGCCGACCACCTGTTTTTTGCTTATAAAATAAACCGCGATCGGGTTCGCCGGCTCTTTGCGCTTAACCTCGGCCGGCTGAGCCGCTGTCCGCGCGGCGCCGCCCTCCAGCCTGGTCACGCGCTTCTCTACTTTCGTCACGCGCTTCTCCAGCCCGGTAAGGCGTTTTTCGGTTTTCTCCTGCGCGAAAGACGGGCAGGAGGAAATAAGCAGGGCGGCCATTAACAGGAATTTCATTCAATATATTATTATACTACTGTGCACGCCTTCCCATATATGGGATAATGGTATATGACCGATACAACAACAACTCCCGCCGCGGGCTTTTACGGCCTGGGCATAGCTCCCAAATTACTCGAAGCTTTAGACAAACTTAACTTTAAAGTTCCGACTCCCATACAGCACAAAGCCATCCCCGTCGCCGCCGAGGGCAGCGACATGGTAGGCATCGCCCAGACCGGCACCGGCAAGACCATCGCTTTCGCCATCCCGATGATACAGCGCCTCGCCGCGAAAGAAGGCAAGGGCCTCGTCCTGGTCCCCACCCGCGAGCTCGCGCTGCAGGTGGCCGAAGTCGTTAAGCAGTTCGCGCCCGCCATGGGCATGCAGGTAGCCGTGGTCATAGGCGGCGAGAGCCTGGGCCGGCAGCGCCAGGAACTGTTCCGCAGGCCCCGCATCATAATAGCCACCCCCGGCCGCCTGATCGACCACATCGCCCAGCGCAACGTGATCATGTCCGACGTCCGCGTGCTGGTGCTGGACGAAGCGGACCGGATGTTCGACATGGGCTTCGCTCCCCAGATCAACAAGATCATCGCCGCGCTGCCCAAAGAGCGGCAGACCATGCTTTTCTCGGCCACCATGCCCGACGAAATAATGAAGCTGGCCGCCGCCCACATGAAGCTGCCCACCCGCATAGAGGTGGCCCGCTCCGGCACCATAGCGGATAAAGTTGAACAGGAACTCTTCATCGTCAGCCGCGGCGACAAACTTCACCTGCTCAACAAGATCCTGGAAAAATACTGGGGCAGCGTGCTCATGTTCGTGCGCACCAAGCATAACGCCAAGAAGCTGGCCAAAGAACTGCGCGACACGAAGTACAGCGCCGCCGAGATCCACTCGAACCGCTCCCTGGCCCAGCGCCGCGAAGCGCTGGAAGGCTTCAAGGCCGGCAAGTACCGCATCCTGGTCGCCACCGACATCGCCGCGCGCGGCATAGACGTGACCGGCATAGAGCTGGTCATAAACTACGACCTGCCCGACGAGGACGAGAATTATATCCACCGCATCGGCCGCACCGGCCGCGCCGGCCAGCCCGGCCGGGCCATCACCTTCGCCGCTCCCGACCAGGGCCGGGACGTGCGCAACATAGAGCGCCTTATGCGCATGCAGCTGCCCGTCTCGGTGCACCCCGACGTCATGCCGGCCAGTTTCGGCTTCAGCCACAACGGCTCCCAGCCCCAGGCGGGCGGGACGCGCCGCCCGGGCACAAGGCAGGCCCCGCGCCGCGCGCAGTACGCCCGGCCCGCGGAGCAGCCCCAGCCCGAGCCCCAGGCGGGCCCCATCTCCCATCTGCCGGAGCCGGGGGAAGAGATCTATAACCGCGAACAGCCCGCGTACAAGCCGCCCGCGCCCAGGCAGCGCTCTCCGCAGGGGCGCGGCAATTTCAGCCGCGGCCCGGCCCGCCCGCAAGCCGGCGGCCAGCGCCGCGGCCAGTCAGGCCCGCCGCGCCAGGGCGGCAACTCCCAGGGCAGGCCCGCGCAGCGCCAGGAAGGACGCCCCGGTTACGGTTCCAGGCCCGCAGGCGCGCGCCCCGGCCCCAACCGCTACGGGGTGGATACCTCTAAGCGCAGCGGGATAGTCAGCCCGTCGCCTTATTTCGACTCCGAAGAGCCCCGCCGCAGGCCGCAGCCCCGCGGGCGGCAGGAAACGCACGCTCCGGCGGCGGGCAAGCCCCCGGCCGGCGGAGGCTGGTTCTCCCGCTTCCTGAAAAAGAAAAAGGAAGACTACAAGCACGAATAGAACGTGCGCTGTCAAAACCCCCGCGAAGAAGAACGCGGGGGTTTTGCGTTCCCGGCATGTCCGGGATTTTTAATGGCGCGCAAATTTAGTATATTTGTCCCAAGGGCTGCGGGGGAATGCTTATGACAGACTACGGTACAAATCCTTACGAACGTTTTTTCAAGATCTTACCCACCATGTTCTGCACGGCGGGCTTCGACGGCCGCATCATAGAGGTGAACGAGGCCTGGGAGACCCAGCTCGGGTTCGGCGCCGCCGAAATGACCGGGAAGCCCTGTCTGGACTTCGTGCATCCCGACGAACGCGCCCGCTTTTCCGCCCACCGCGAAAAGATCGCCTCGGGAGACAGCCAGGCGCTCTTCGAGACCCGCTTCCTCTGCAAGGACGGCACGTCCAGATGGCTGTATATGCGCTGGGCCGCGGACCGTGAGCGGAACGTGCTGTACTGCGCGGCAACGGACATAACTGCCAGGAAGCTCACCGAAGACGCCCTGTCCGAAAGCGACACCACGCTCCGCAAGATAATCGACCGCGCTCCTATGTCCATGTCCATCGTGAACATGGACGGGACTATAGAATATATCAACCGCAAAGCCGAGGACACCTTCGGCTACGCGCATACGGATATTCCCACTATGGACCACTGGTGGAAACTGGCCTATCCCGACCCGCAATACCGGAAGGAGGTCGTGGAGCGGTACATGGGCCACGTCTACAAGGCCATCCGCGAAAACACGGAAGTAGAAGGCGGGGAATACGTGGCTACGTGCAAAGACGGCTCCAAAAAGACCTGCTATATCTTCGGCGTGATAGCGGCCGGCAAGGTTTTCGTGATGTTCGACGATATCACCCACCGCGTCGAAGCCGAAAAAGCCCTGAGGCAGAGCGAGACCACCCTCCGGCGCGTGATCGAACAGGCGCCTATCTCCATTTCGATCCATTCCCTGGAGGGCAAGCTGGAGTTCATAAACAGGAAATTCACCGAGATCTTCGGCTACCTCGCCGAAGACATCCCTACCTCCGAGCGCTGGATGGAGCTGGCTTATCCCGACGAGAAATACAGGAAGAAGCTCAGGGAGCAACAGCTGGAACTTCTGATCAAAGCGGTCCAGACCAACGGGGAACTCGAGGGCAGCGAATACAAGGTGGTCGCCAAGGACGGCTCCGTAAAGAAGGTCTTCATCTACGGCGTGGTAACGGCCGACAAAAAGGTGGTTTCCCTGCTGGACGACGTTACCGCCCGCGTAAAGGCCGAAAAAGAGCTGCTGGAGAGCGAGTCCCTCTACCGCGCGCTCATAGAGACCACGGGCACCGGCTACGTGGTAATAGACGGGCAGGGCAAGGTGGTGGACGCCAACCGCGAGTATGTCCGCCTGAGCGGGCGCTCCGACCTCAAGGAAATACTGGGGAGGAGCGTGCTGGAATGGACCGCCCCTCATGAAAAAGAAAAGAACGCCGCGGCCGTCGCGCAGTGCGCGAAGGAAGGCCGCATCTCTAATTTCGAAGTGGAATACGTGGATAAGTCCGGCAAGGCGACCCCCATAGAGGTCAACGCCACGGTAGTCACCCGCGGCGGGGTTCCGCGGATCCTTACCCTGTGCCGGGACATAACCCAGCGCCGGCTGAGCCAGCAAGTCATACGCCGCCTGAATAAGGGGCTTGAGGGCGGCCAGAACAGCCAGCCGCCCGGCCGCCGGGAGTCAGGCCTTGGCGGGCCTGCCCAAGATCTTCAATAGTTCGAACCAGAGCAGGCTGGCCGCCCCGCCGAGGAAGGTCAGGGCCAGGTCTTTCGCGTGCAGCGTCCCGAAATGGAACACCCCGCGCAGGAACGGAAGGTACAGCGACAGCAGCAGCACCGCCAGCGCCCCGGCGGCCACCCACCAGAAAGTTGCGTGAGCCTTCTTCATTATCTTCAGGAAATTGTCCTTCCACGACAGGTTCGTGAGGATCAGCAGCACGTTCGCGAACACCAGCGTCGTGAAAGCGAGCGCCCGCGCCTCCTCGTCGCCCTTGCCGAGCTTAAGCGCTATCAGGAAGATGGCGAACACTACCGCGAGCACGCTCGCGCCCTGCAGCAGGCTTAGTATTACCATGCCGCGGGAGAACAGCGGCTCGCCGATGCGGCGCGGCGGCCGGTCCATGATGTCGCTTTCCTCCTGGTCGGCCTCGAATACCACCGAGCAGGCGGGGTCGATGATCAGCTCGAGGAAGGCTATATGCCCGGGCATCAGAACTATAGGCAGGCCGAACAGCACGGGCAGCAGCGACATGCCCGCTATAGGCACGTGCACCGAAAGGATGTAGGCGATCGCTTTCCTGAGGTTGTCGAAGATGCGGCGCCCGAGCCTTATCGCGTGAACGATGCTCGAGAAATCGTCGTCCATCAGGACTATGGCGGAAGCCTCGCGGGCCACGTCGGTGCCGCGCTCGCCCATGGCTATGCCTATATGCGCGGCTTTCAGGGCCGGGGCGTCGTTCACGCCGTCGCCGGTCATGGCCACGATCTCGCCGTTCGCTTTGAGCGCGTTGACTATCGCCAGCTTCTGTTCCGGGACCACGCGCGCGAACACGCAGGTTTCCTTGATGCGCTCTTTCAGGACTTCCGGCGGCATGGCGGCCAGCTCCGGGCCCGTGATGGGCTTGTCCGGATTCCGGAGGCCTATCTGGCGGGCGATGAAGGACGCCGTCCCCGGATAATCGCCGGTTATCATCACCACCCTTATGCCCGCGTTGTGCGCCTCGCGCACGGAATGGGGGACCTGCGGCCTCACCGGGTCCATGAAACCGACCAGGCCCGAGAACTCGAACAGGAAATCGTGCTGCTTGTCGGGCAGGAGACTGTTCTCGAAGGTGGCCTTGGCCACGCCCAGTACCCGCAGGCCGCGCTCCGAAAGTTCCAGCACGCCTTTCATAATTTCTTCCGCCTTGCCGGGGGGCAGGTGGCAAAGATCTATGATGGCCTCGGGCGCTCCTTTGGCGGCTATTATAAAATGCTTGTGGTCGGGCGCCTGCCAGACGTGGGAAAGGGACAGCAGCTCTTTCGACAGCGGGTACTCGCGCACCACCTTCCAGTTCCCGTGCAGGTGCTCAGTCCCGGCCAGGCAGCAGGAGCCCACCCGCTTCAATTCTTTCTCTATCGGGTCGAACGGGTCTTCCTGGCTGGCCAGGATGGAATACTCGGTCAGGTCGTGGAACTCTTCCGGCATCGAAACGTCCTTCTCTCCGAGTTTATGGGCCCTCCCGCCGGCCCAGATCTCGCAAAGCCTCATGGTGTTGAGGGTCAGCGTGCCGGTCTTGTCGGTGCAGAGCACGGTGGTGGCGCCCATGGTCTCTATCGCCTGCATTTTCCGGGTAAGCACGTTTTTCTTCGAAATGCGCCAGGCCCCTATCGTGAGGAAGATGATCAGCACCACGGGGAACTCTTCCGGGAGCATGGCCATGCTCAGCGTCAGGCCGGCCAGGAAGCCTTTCAGCCAGCCGCCATGGGTCAGGCCGATAACGGATATTACCAGCGCGCACATTATCACGCCCGCGACGGCGAAATATTTAACGATCCTGCCGGTTTCCTTGTTAAGGGGAGTTTCTTCCTGCGTTATGCTCTCGAGGGCCTTTCCGATCTTGCCCATTTCAGAACGTATCCCGGTCGCGGCGGCTTTCACCAGCGCCCGCCCCTGCACCACCAGCGTGCCCGAATAAACGAAAGGCAGGTCGTCGCCGCCGGGGCGGGCCTGCTCCGCCTTGCCGTCCCAGGCCGATTTGCGCACCGCGATGGATTCGCCCGTAAGCAGCGATTCGTCGGCGGAGAAATTGACGCAGGCCAGCACGACGGCGTCGGCCGGCACGCGGTCGCCCTCCTGCAGGTAGATGACGTCTTCCCGCGCCACGCCGCGGCCCGGGATGCGCAGCTGCTTTCCGCCGCGGATGACCAGCGCCCGGGGGCTGGCCAGGGTACGCAGCGCGTCCAGCGCGTTCTCGGTCTTGCGCTCCTGGTAGAAGGTTATGCCGATGACCACCAGTACGAAGGTCATCAGCATCATCGCGTCCTTGGCCTCGCCCAGGACCAGGTAGATGGTCCCGCAGGCGAGCAGCAGCAGGAGCATCGGCTCCTTTAAGACGTTGAGGACGATATCGAAGACGGTCTGTTTCTTCTGGGAGGGCAGTTCGTTATAGCCCTCCTCTTCGAGGCGGGCGGCGGCTTCCTGTTCGGAAAGCCCCTGTATCGTGGCGAGCAGGTCGTTAATGTCGGGCATTCAGGCTCCGTGTTTTCCCGCCAATAAAAAACCGCGGGAGAATATAGTCCCGCGGTCCGGGGACCGCTGCGCTTGGGGTTTTAGACTTCAGTACCCCGGCCCGGCCGCGCCCTACCTGCGGAGGACCGCCTGATCTAGTGCGAATAGTTTAAACAAATCCCGCGCTTTTGTAAATAGCCTTGTGGCCGGCGGCTTACAGTTTCCCGCCGCACTCGGCGCAGAAATTCGCTCCGGCCTGGTTCTGCGCGCCGCACTTGGGGCACTTCGGCATGCCGAGGGGGGCGCCGCAGTTGGCGCAGAACTTGCCTTCGCCGCAGGGCTTGGAGCATTTCGGGCAGATCGTCTGCCTGGACTCCACCTTGCCGGTGAAGACCGGCGTAGCCTCGGCGGCCGCGCCGATGTCCTTCACCATTTTCTGGGCGCGGGCGGCGGCTACTTCCACGTTCTCGCGGGGGGCGTCCGCCACGCAGAGCCCTGCCTGTTCGTTCCAGCAGGTCTCGCAATGCCACTTATTGCATTTCGGGCAGCGCTTGAAGTGGCCTTTGGCCTCGTTCTGGGCCAGCTCGAAAGCGGTTTCATGCTCTTTGCGCCAGTCTGGGGACATCCCGTTGAACTTTTCGCTGATGGCGTCGGTGCCCCGCTCCAGGCTGGAGCCGAGGCCGGACTTGCCGGCCAGCTGCGCGACCACGCCGATCATATCGCCGAGGCCCTTGAAGAACTTTTTCTTCCTGTACGTCGACGATTCAGTGAAGCGGGTTTTGTAGCCTTCGCGGCAGGTATCGCAGAAGAACGTGAACTGGAAGCCGGCCTCGGTGCTGTTGTCGGCGTAGTTGCTGGTGAAGGCTATAAGCTGGTCTGACATCACTTGTCTCCTTTAAGCGCTTTTCCGCATTTCGAGCAATTCTGCGAAAGAGGGGGCTGCTCTTTGCCGCAGGCCCGGCAGACGACGGTCAGCCGGGCCCCGCAGGAACAATAATCTCCGAAAAAGACCATCTTGCCGCAGGCCGGGCAGGCAACTTCCAGTTTCAGCCCGCAGCCGGCGCAGGCTTTCCAGCCTTCCTTCACGGGCGCCCGGCACTTGGGGCATCTGAGGTCCCCGCAGGGGTTGACTTTCCCGCAGGCGGGGCAGGCGACGGCGTCGGCGGGAGCCAGCTCGCCGCAGTAGCGGCACGGATGTTTATAGCCCGGCATTTTTTTCTCCTTCGGGGGCGCGGTTGTACCAGCCCAGGATCAGCCCCAGCGCCAGGGACCAGACGGCGGCCAGGCCTATGCGGAAGTCCGGCGGCAGGAGGAAGGTCACTGTGTGGGCGGGGACCCAGAACCAGAGCAGGGAAAGGAAACCTTTGTCGAGGTTCGCCCAGTTGGGCCGCCCGTCGATGGCGTTGTCGATGAGCCGGTGGGCGATCACCAGGAAAGGCCCGAACTGCAGGTTCATCGCGAGCGAGACCGCGAAAGCCTTGCCGAAAGCGCCCAGTTCAGGCAGGAGGGCGTGGGCCGTAAGCCCGTCGATAAAAGCTACGAAACCGGTGAAAGCGTATTTGATGCAGACGGCCAGGAATGCCCAACCGAGCATCCTGAGCAGCGTTCCCCGCAGACCGAAGGGGAGAAAGAAGCGGCGCCCGGCCAGCCATTTGGAAGCCATTTCGCCCAGGGTGCCCAGCACGGCGAACTGCGCCATCGCGGTGGTTATGGGATGCGCCTTTACAAGCGCTATGTAGCAGTCTATCATAGGCATATCTTACAATTTTAGCCGCCCTTTTGCCGCGGCGTTTTGGCAGCCTGCTCTCCGGGCCGAAAACAGGGCGCTTCCTTTTTGTAAAATATCGCTAAGAGAACTTTACGTCAGACAGGAGCCTTCATGAAAAACAAGACACAGGGCGTTCAGTGGGACCTTACCGGTTATTTCCCGGCTTTCAACGGGCCGGAGATGCTGAAATTCAAGGCCAGGCTGGCCGCGGATATCTCGGCCCTCCAGAAAAAAGCTTCGAAGCTAGCGCCCCTGTCGCCGAAAACCGCCGCTGACTGGGAGAAGCTCCTGCTGGGCGCGGAGAACGCCGAGACCCGCCTGAAGCACATAATTTCCTACGTAGCCTGCCTCGAGTCCGCCAACGCGGCCGACGACAGGTACGCCGCCGAAAGCGGCAAGCTCTCTTCGCTGGCCGCCGAATACTCCAAGGTGGGGGTGGACGTGCTGCGCGCCTTCAAGGACGTCCCGGAGAAAGTCTTCGCCGCTTTCCTGAAGCGGCCGAAACTGCGCGGCGCCGAGCACTCGCTCAAACGGTCGAGAGAAGCCGCCAGGCGCACGATGACGCCGGCCGAGGAGAAGCTCGCGGCGGACCTGGGCGTGGACGGCTTCCAGTCCTGGGAGCGCCTCTATAACAAGATCTCGTCAAAACTGGAGTTCGACATGGCGTGGCCCGACGGCCGCAAAGAGCGCCTGCCCATCTCCCGCTGGCGCGCGCTGATGTCCGATCCCGACCGCGGGGTGGGCCGCGCCGCTTTCGAAGGCGGGAATAAAGCCTGGGCTGCCATAGAAGACCCCTGCGCGGCAGCTCTCAACGCGCTCGCCGGGACCCGGCTCACCCTTTACCGCCGCCGGGGCATAAAGCATTTCCTGGACCAGTCCCTGTTCGGGGCGGGGATAAAGCGAAGCACGCTGGACGCGATGTACGCCGCCGTCTACAAGAATATCGAGCCGGTGCGCGAGATACTGCGCGTGAAAGCCGCGGCCATGGGGCGCAAAGGCATAGCTTTTTACGAGCGCGAAGCCCCGCTCCCGCTGAAAGACAGCAAGCTCTTCACCTGGGAAGAGGGTTCGGCCAAGGTTTCCGCGGCCTTCGACCGGGTCTATCCCGCCCTGGGGCAATACTACAAGAAGTTCTTGTCGCAGAAATGGCTGGAGAGCGAGTCGCGCGGCGGCAAACGCCCCGGCGCCTTCTGCACCAGTTCGCCCCTTACCCGTGAGCAGCAGGTCTATATGACCTTCAACGGCGCGCTGGGCGACGTGAACACCCTGGCCCACGAAATGGGGCACGCCTGGCACAGCCACCTGCTCAAAGAAATGCGGACCTGGGCCACGGACTACCCGATGCCCCTGGCCGAGACCGCGTCCATCTTCGGCGAGCACCTCCTGTCGGAAGGCATACAGGCCGACCCCGCCGTGAGCGAGGCGCAGAAGCTCATCATGCTCGACGAGTACCTGACCGGCGCCGCGGTGACCATCCTGGACATAACCACCAGGTTCGAATTCGAGAAGGCGATGTACGAAGAGCGCCAGAAAGGCGAAGTGCCCGCGGCGCGCCTGAAGGAACTGATGACGCAGACCCAGCGGCGCGTCTTCGGCGACTCTATGAAAAAAGGCGGCGAAGATCCCCTGTTCTGGGCGTCGAAGATGCATTTCTATATCTCCGAAGTCTCGTTCTATAACTTCCCCTATACCTTCGGCTTCCTGATGGCCGCCACGCTGTTCACGAAGTTCAAGGAGGAGGGGCCTTCGTTCCTGCCCAAGTACGAAGCCTTCCTGCGCCTGACCGGCTCGGACACCGTGGAGAACGTGGCGCGGCGCAGCCTGGGCGCCGACCTGGGCGACCCGGCTTTCTGGGCCACCGCGATAAAGGGCCTGGCCGCCCCGCTGGCCCGCTACCGGAAGCTGCTTGAAAGCACGAAGGCAGCCGCTTAAGCGAACGCGCCCGCCGCGCTTACGGCGGGCGACGCGCTGAATTTCAGGGAGGAATATGAAGCTGAAACTTCCGCATGTACTGCTCGGGCTCTATCTCATCTACTTCGCCGTAATGGGCATCAGCCCGTACAGCCGCGAGGTCTGGGTGGCGGAGAACATCCCGATAGTGATCATAGTGCTGGTCCTGGCCTCCACCTACCGGCGGTTCGTTTTCTCCAATACTTCCTACCTGATGATGAGCGTCCTGGTGTTCCTGCACACGGCGGGGGGACATTACACGTTCGAACGGGTTCCCTTCGGCTTCATAACCGACCTGTTCGGCTTCTCGCGCAACCACTTCGACAGGGTGGGACATTTCTCCGTCGGCTTTTACGCCTACCCCGTCGCCGAGTTAGTCTGGCGCAAGGGTTACACCAGGTCGAAAGGACTGCTGGCCTTTACCGGCATCACGACTATCTTCACCGTGGCGGCTGTCTACGAGATAATCGAATGGTGGTACGCCGCCTCTGCCGCCCCCGCGGCGGGCATAGCCTTCCTGGGCAGCCAGGGGGATATCTGGGACGCGCAGAAAGATATGCTCTCCGACGGACTCGGCGCGATCTGCGCCGCGCTGTTCTTTTACCTTAATAATCCCGGCGACATAAAGGAAACCGCTTCATGAAAACCGTAAACTTCACTCTCCGGCCTTTCCGCAAGGGCGACGAACCGTCCCTGGCCGCAAATATAAACAGCAAAAAGATAGAGCGCTACACGCAGAACATACCGTATCCTTATACACTGGAGAACGCGAAGCAGTGGGTGAAATACAATATTTCAAACGATCTTAAGAAAGAAAAGACCGAGCGGAACTTCGTCATAGACGTCGACGGGCAGGTAGCAGGCAGCGTAGGCGTCTTCGGCATCAGGGGACACAAGGCCGAGATAGGCTACTGGCTGGCGACCAGTTACTGGGGCTGCGGGATCATGACGGCCGCCGTGAAGATGGTCACCAAGTACGTCCTCAGGGAAATGGGCCTGCGCCGGGTATTCGCCCGCGTGGTGCCGGCGAACAAGGCCTCGGCGGGCGTGCTGAAGAACGCCGGCTATAAATACGAGGGACTTCTGAGGAAGGACGGCGTGAAGCACGGCAAGATACTGGATATGCTGCTGTTCGCTAAAACTTATTGAGCCTCCGCTCCTGGAAATAAAAGAACCCCGGGCCTCCCCGGGGTTCTTTTGCTTTTAATCCGCTTAGCTGACGAGCTTGCCGGCGATCTCCGCTACGTGCTTGCCCTGGAACCTGGCCCCGTCCAGCTCGTTCTTGCTGGGCATCCGCTCGCCCTGGCCGCCGGCTATGGTGGAGGCGCCGTAAGGGGAGCAGCCGGTTATCTCGGTGACGCCCATCTGCCCCTGGAAGCTGTAAGGCAGGCCGACTATGACCATGCCGTGGTGCAGCAGGGTGTTATGGAAGGAGAGGATAGTGGACTCCTGCCCGCCGTGCTGGGTGGCGGAACCGGACATCACGCTGCCCACCTTGCCGATAAGGGACCCTTTCGCCCAGAGGCCGCCGGTGGAATCCAGGAACTGGCGCATCTGCCCGCACATATTCCCGAAGCGGGTGGGGGTGGCGAAGATCACGGCGTCGGCGGCGACCAGGTCGTCCGTAGTGCAGACAGGCACGGAAGCCTGGGCCTTCTGCGCGTCCAGCGCTCCCATCTTGCCCAGTATTTCATCGGAAAGGGTCTCGGCCACGCGCTTGATCACCACTTCCGCGCCCTTGACGCCTTTCGCGCCTTCGGCGGCGGCTTTGGCCATTTCATGCATATGTCCGTACATCGAATAATAAGCTATCAATATCTTCATTTTTCCTCCTGAGAATAAAGCGTCTGACCCGTGGAGTACTATAATCCTTTAATGCCCCTCGGTCAATAAAAAACCGCCCCCTGCGGGGCGGTCCTTCGGCCTGAATTGAAAACCTTAACGATCGTCGGTAGTCATGCCGTTAAAGAAATTGCGGTTGAGCACGGTAGCCTCGCCCGCGGTTTCCGCCGAGGCCTGGGGCATCACGCCGGTCCAGAATTTGGGACTGAACATCGTGCCGGTGTTAAGGTAAGTCTGGTCGGTAGAGTAAATAACGTTGCAGTCGCGCTTATACGGCATCTCCGGGCAGCCGAACTTGCTGAACACGGCGTAGCGGTAGTCGAAGCCGCCCTGGCCGGCTTCCTTGCCGCCCTGCGACGAGAAATACTTGAAGCCGACGACGGTGCCGTCGTACTTGGGGAGCACCTTGCCGGCCTGGTCGAGAAAGCCGATGAAGGTTACGGCGTGTCCCGTCCTGGTGGTGCGGTTGATATTAACGAAGTCGCCGGGCTCGAGGTTCTCGAAGACGCGGCGCTCGCCCATGCCGAAATTTATCAGCGCGTCGGCGGTGCCGTCGGCCTTGAAAGCGTGGTTCACCCAGATATGGCCTTTCAGGTCGGTGATCTCGAGACCTTCGAAGCTGCGCTTCGGCAGGTAGGAATAAACGGAATAGTCGCCGGTCTCTTTCGCGTAGATCTCGTAGGCGGTGAGTATGATCTCCATCTGGGCGGCCACGCACATCGTAAGCGGGGCGTGCCGGGCCTTGAGGGTGCCGAAGGTGTGGTACTCCATGTCGTGGGTCAGGATCGAATTGATATCGTAGCCCTTCAGGCCGTAATTGGCGCGGAGATAGTCTACCGCCTTCAGAATGTAAGCGTTGAAATATTTAACGTCAGCCCTTTTCTCGGCGCGCATCGGGATGGAAACGTCGGGCGCGGCGGGGAGGGAAAGTTCCCGAAGCGTATCTGCGGTGATCCTGTTAAGAGTGAAAGCGGGCTGGGCGGCATAAGCGCCGCCAGGCAGCAAAAACAAAAGGGGAAGAAGAAGTTTGGTCATTGACATTCCTCAAGTCGGCTAACTATCCCAATTATACAACTTCAAACGCGCCTGTCAATATAGTTTTATGCCGCCGAATGTATCCATCCTCACCTTGAAATCCGCCACCGGGCTGGTATACTATATATGGCAAGGCCTCCCGCCCAAAAGTGGAGGCCCAATTTTTTATC
>Ga0079306_1001341_pt1 | contig 16669 bp, 10 predicted proteins | sample Methanotroph_Enr_FD_79181 | JGI IMG/M metagenome (GOLD analysis project Ga0079306, IMG submission 79181) | Enriched soil microbial communities from Old Woman Creek wetland in Ohio, USA - Methanotroph_Enrichment_5 | ecosystem: Environmental > Terrestrial > Soil > Wetlands | place: USA: Ohio...
AGAAGATTTTCGCTCTCGACGATGCGAATGTAACCCCAGCCGTTGAAATGAACGATGGGATTGACTATGTGCCCACAGATGCCAAATTCCTCTCGGGTCAACATTTTTCAGCTATCGCTGCTGCCGGCCCCGTCACAGGCCCAATCATCGCTGGATTGGCATATGGCTGGGTGCCAACGTTGATCTGGATCCTTGTAGGCACCGTCTTCATCGGCGGCGTCCACGATATGGGCGCCCTGGTTGCATCGGTGCGTAACAAGGCGAAATCCATCACCGAAACGGTCAGGACGAACATTTCTCGGCGTGCTTGGATCCTTTTCAACCTGTTCATCTACTTCACGCTGGTAATGATCATTGTTGCGTTCACCGATATCACGACGTCTGCTTTCGTGAATCAAATCGATATCGGCAATGGTCAGATGGTCGGCGGCGGTGCAATAGCAACATCATCTCTGCTTTACCTGGCACTGCCAATCATGATGGGATTCCTGCTCAAGTACACCAAGCTCAGCCTGCTTTGGGCTACAGTAATTTTTCTCCCATTAGTGGGTGTTGCGATCTGGGTGGGTCAATTCATCCCCTTCAACCTGCAGGCCATCCTCGGGCTTGAGACGCCCGCTGCCGCACAGAAGATTTGGAACCTCATCATCCTGATCTACTGTTTCGTAGCAGCTATTGTTCCGGTTTGGGCACTTCTGCAACCTCGAGGTCACCTGGGCGGATACTTTATGTATGCATCCCTCGTCGTAGCCTTCATCGGCATCATCTTCGGCGGCTTCAAGATTCAGTACCCTGCCTTCACCACTGTATTTGGTGGCTCAAAATTCTGGTTCCCGATGTTCCCAATGCTGTTCATCACTGTGGCATGCGGCGCCTGCTCAGGTTTCCATGCACTGGTAGGTTCAGGAACTACCTCCAAACAGCTAAAGAAAGAAAGCGATGCCAAGCCCATCGGTTACGGCATGATGCTTGCAGAATCTGTGGTGGCAATGATCGCCCTCGCGACAGTCATGATGCTCACAAAAGACAATGCCCTTGTAAAAGCATCACCAAACTTCATCTATGCCTCAGGTCTCGGCTCCTTCATGCAATTGATCGGCATCAGCCCCGCGTTCGGCATTTCCTTCGGCTTGATGGCCTTCACAACCTTCGTCTACGACACTTTGGACATCTGCACACGACTCGGCCGCTACATCATCCAGGAACTCACGGGTTGGAAAAACTGGGGTGGAAAAATCCTGGCTACCCTACTGACCGGTGGAATCCCCCTGGTTCTGATGTCCATCACCCTTACCGATGCTGCAGGTGCTCCGCTCCCCGCCTGGAAGCTCTTCTGGACGACCTTCGGTGCATCGAACCAACTGCTGGCCGGCCTTGCTTTAATCGGTATCAGTGTCTGGCTGCTCAACACCGCCAAGAACAAGAAAGCCTACCTCGCCACCCTTATCCCGGCGGTTTTCATGTTCACCATGAGTTCATGGGCTTTGATCCGGATGTTCATCACCTACACGGTCAAAGAGGGCGTCTTCGCCTTCCCCGCTGGAGCCAATATGATCGTCCCGATCATGTGCCTCATTTACATCGCGCTGGCTGGCTGGATGGCTGTCGAAACCGTCCAAACGTTTATCAAGCGAGCTCAGCGACCTGTTGAACCCCTGCCTGCCTCTGCAGACTGATTATCTAACAACGATATAGAATGCTCAAACCCGCCTTTCTGGGCGGGTTTGATTTTAATGGGCTAACTTCTTGCCGGTGTCCTGTATTCCTGTCGGTTCTAATGCTTTCTTCATCTTGTTATTGCACAATGATATTAACGTGAGGGATGGATATGGACGAGAAACAGAAGGAAGAGCTCCAGATACTACTCAGATCTCGCAGACGATCAAAGAAGATAATGGCAAAGCAGCGGGCATTCGAACGCGAACGGCTTGACCGTAGCAAGCGCCGGGAAACCAACCTGACTTTGATGAATGAATACACTCAGAAGCTCACTGAAATTGCTGATCAAAGCAACTTACTCCCAATGATTGAAATCGCAGCTTTGCAGCTTAAGGCGCACATATCTCGCCAGGTTAATTACTATCTCTATTACGGTCTTGGCGCAAGCAGCCTGCAACAAACGGAAGAGGTTGCTAGAGAAGGTCAATTGCGTGCAACTTACTTGTCACTTAAGGTCACCTGGGAGGTACCCCAGATCATCAATGAAGCGGAAATACGTGTGCACATGAATGGATTGATCACCTTTCACAACAGCCTGATCCCCATCTTTCTTTTCGTATGGCGGCACAACCCTGAGTTACTACAGAGGATGCTATCCAGTGCATTGGAACATCCGCATCAGCACCCTGTACCTGCAAGCACACACTCTTGATTCGAATGTTTTCATTGGTGTAAACCCCTTTTACTAAAGAGCGCGTGTCGGGTCCATAATCAAAAGAAATCCCATAACCTCCTCTTTTTTGCTCCAGTAGAGCATCCCCCAGATCATTAACGATGAATCTGAAAACCTGTCGAGAATTGACTGCTATGCATTAATTCGATACGGTTGATATTGACGGGTGATGGCTGGTTTACTACCCAAAAGAACGCGCTGGGAGAGCCTGCCCAGCCACAAGTCGTCCCTCGCGAATTGCATTATTGACTTGCTCCGCAATATCACCGGAAAGTCTATACTTGCCTACTGCTCGGAAGAATCATTTTGTTTCCTTATGCCCATTCCTTTGTCGACCATCATTTCGCGTGGCAGCTCGAAAAAAGGTTTTGTCAACTGGCAAATTATGTTTGCCAGTTGTTCAGAATGAGATATGAGCAGCTTCTTATTTTGAAAAGCGTAGTGCTATCTTGCCTGCGATCCAAATTACAGCTTTTCAAGGCAATGCGCACGTTTACCATCAAGGGCATTGCCGTCATGGAGTCGTATATAATAAGTTCATTCTGTCCATGCATTTATTTCAGGGAAATCAAACGGTCTACCAAACCAATTGATAAACCGGGGAAAAATGTTGAACCTGCCTCTTGTCGCCCATGATATAAGCAAGAAATACGAATCATATCAAGCTCTATCTTCGACCTCCTTCGAATTGCATGCCGGAGAGATCACCATCTTGTCCGGCCCAAACGGTTCAGGAAAGACGACCTTGCTTTCCTGCCTTTCGGGTCTCATTCGCCCTACAAGCGGAGCAGTCACAGTTGCAGGTTTTGACCTGTACCGAAATGAAGTTGAAGTCAGGCGCCGCATGGCTTTCGTGCCCGATGTTCCCCGTTTCTACCTGGAACTCACTGCCTATGAGCATCTGCGCTTTATCGCCATGGCATATGAATCAATGGATGACTTCGACATACGAGCGGAAAGACTTCTGCGAAAATGGTCTTTATGGGAAGCGAGGAACCTTTTCCCCCATCACTTTTCGAGAGGGATGCGGTTGAAGCTGGGGTTGGCGCTCGCCCACATTCGCCCCTTGGAAGTACTGCTCTTGGATGAACCCACCTCTGCTATGGATGTTGAAGGCGTTGCACTACTGATCAGTGAATTACGCGGCTTGCGCGAAAACGGTTCTGCCATCTTGCTCTCAAGCCATGACCCACACTTGATCGAACAATTAGGTGATCGCAACCTGGCCATTCAAAATGGCATCGTTGAGGAAAAGTAGATGCGCGCAGTGGATTGGGTGCGGTCCCGACAGGAAGAGCGTGAACTTGATTATTGGCTTTCATTCGTTGCCTACGAAAAACAGGATCGCTCATTTATTAATCGGCTTTACCTTATCTACCTCGTCTTATTCTTTAGCGTATGGATCTTTGCGATGTTGACCTTTTTTGCCAGTGGAGGAGCAGCCGTTCTACGGCTTTTGAGTGCGACTGACCCTTCTCGCGCTGCTGTACCAATCGAAGTAGCATTGTTAGGCGCATGGAACGTTTACGCTTTATGGCAGGCTTGCAGGTGCAGCCCGGTGGTCTTTACTGAAGCAGACCAGACTCTGATATGCCAGACGTCTGTGAATCGCCGTTTCGTGACCATTCGCTGGCTTCTGATGCCATGGTCGAAAAGCGCTATAGTCTTCTGGATCGCCGCCATCATCATTGGCTTTTCCGTAGCCGAGATTTCCATCCCGGGTGTCATTGGCGCTGACCGCATCCTGGAATATGCCCGTTATGGGTTTCGCCCCTTTTCAGTAATACTTCCCATACAACTTGGACTCTTCATCTTTCAATGGGTCATCGGAATCTATCGCCTTCAAAGAGATATATCAAGGCGATGGTTGGGTTGGATAGTCATACCGGCATCTGTCTTGTGTTTATCCTACCTACTGATGTTTGGAAATACTTCAGGACCAGCATTGTTGTTTCCCTGGACTACAATCGCACAAGCGATCACCCATCCGCTTGGGTCAGGTTTTGGGGAAGGTTCACTGTTCCTGCCAATACTTGATGGGGTGCTTTTTGCGCTGCTCATGTTCGCGATCATGACCCGGGTATCCGGTCCGTTCAGTTTAACCCGAGCAGCACAGGAAACCGTGAGGTTGGAAGCGCTCAGCATGGCGCAGAGATACGGGTTCGACAAGTACGCCGAAGATATTCGCACCCAGCGGAGACTGGGGGTTGAAAGAGCACCTTCAAGATTGCCGGCAATCCACGGAACGGGAAGCTTGGTTTGGAAAGGTCTATTACAATCACAGCGCTCTTTCCACCTTTCGTCTCTATTGACATGGTTCAGTATGTTCATCCTGATGCTTGGTCTTCCTTTACTCCCTGACATGGGCAGTCGTATCCTGGCGATTGCCTTTTGGGTGATCCAACTTGGCCAGGCATCCGTGGTTCGGCTTCGCAGCGACCTGTCACTCTGGCCTTTGTTGAGGCAATTGCCAATCTCTTCCCGAAGATTTCTCCTTGCCGACTTAGGTCCAGCCTACTTCCTCTCGATACTGGTCAGCCTGTGCGGCTTGACTGTCGGATCGCTGCTTTCCACGAAGCCTTCAGATCCATTTGCGTTTCTAGTTCCAGGGATCGTGGCGGCAGTTGCTGGGATTGCTGCATTTGACGTAATGCAGCGGTCAAACAGCAATTTGCTCCTTGCCGGTTCAGTCCCAGCTGTCAGTGGCAGGGGAATTGCGCTCGGACTGCTAATTACAGCAATCGTCCTGGTGGCAAGTTTTCTTCTTCCCGGGTTCTTGGGCATCATCATTGCGATAGTTTTGAGCCTTGTCTTGGGATGGATGGCGTTTGCCTTGGCAGCCAGGAGCTACCGCAATATCGGTAGTTCTTAGCAGTGTTGTCTTTCCGACGAACACTCACAGACTCAGTACTAACTGCTGAAGAGCTCACAGATTGAGGGTAAATCATATCGAGTGTACAATTTATCGAGGATCTTAAATACGTCAATGCTCATTATAAGAATACACAGAACCTCGATGCACGTATTCGGCATCACAGAAATGCTGCACCAATAAATATGGCTGGCAGCGCTGGCTTTTCGATCAGTGAAAATCTCCCCCGGGAGATCTTGTTCTCGAATTAGGTTGCGATGCAGCCAACAATTGGCTGGATAACCTCGACCGTATGCCAATAGGACTGGACATAACTATTTCCGACTTCTTGGTGGGAATGGCGGAGCAAGTTCAGCACATCCCTGCAACCTCCGGCTGTCATTTTGAGTTCAATGCAATTGACGCTCAGTCTATCCCTTACAATACAAACGGTTTAGACATCGCAATCGAGAATGATATGCTCTATTCTCTTCTCGCCTGTTACCAATCGTTACTCCTAAGGGAGAACGGTACCCAAACGGAATTCTATTACGCTAAAGACCACACCTTTCACGCCCTTTTCCTGTATGCATTGATTGATTATGGTCAATCCTCCTTACTGCAATCTTTCTTCTGATACAGATTTGCAGATCTAAAGTCCTAATGATTGACATTTCCAACAATCTTGGATATAGTTAATTATATTAACTATTAATAAACTTAACTAAAGGATCTCTAATGGCATCAGATAATCTTCTACAACATACTATCGAACGCGTTTGGGATACCCTCCCCCCTGTCTGGGGCCGCATTCGAGCGAATGTACGCGAAAACGCCATCAAAGACTGCAACATCACACTTATCCAGTTCCATATCTTGCGGCATATCCGGCACGGAGCGCATACAGTAGGTGAAATTGCTCAGCGGCAGCAGATCAGCAGACCTGCCATCAGCCATTCAGTCGACCTTCTGGTGGATAAACACCTAGTAACCCGAGTACAGAATGCTCAAGATCGTCGATACGTATTTATTGACCTAACCCAGGATGGAAGTGAACTTCTCAACAATGCGTTTAGGAAGAGTCGCTTATGGATGGGCAAAAAGATGACTTCACTCGGACCAAATGATCTTGAGACGCTCAACCTTGCCATGACCATTCTCAAGGATGTCTTCGATACATCCGCATGACCCCCAGGATCGCCATGACATCTAAGAGCATAATTAGTAAGATTTATCGATTCGTCAAACCGTACTGGAAGCTATCGGTTCTGGCTCTGCTGATGATTTTCATCCAGGTGGCTGCCGACCTTTCAGTCCCCCGCTTGATCGAGCGGATCATCGACCAGGGAATCCGCTTGAAAAACCTGAACCTGGTGCTGTCAACCGCGGCGATCATGATCGGACTTTCCCTTGTCAGTGCAGTAGTTGCAGTCCTTAATAACATATTTTCTGTGCGTGTGGGGGAAAGTGTTGGTCGAGACATCCGGCAAGCCATCTTTGTCAAGGTTCAGAACTTTTCATATGGCAACCTGGATCACTTTTCCACCGGGAAGTTGATGGTCCGGCTTACCAGTGACACCCAGGCAGTACAGCGCATCGTCCAGATCTCGCTGCGCATCGGTACCCGTGGCCCTCTGATGATGATTGGCAGCATCGTTCTCATGTTTGTCACAAGCCGTACCCTTGCACTGACCATGCTGCCTATTCTCTTTCTTACAAGTATAGTCATAGCCATCTTTAGTATCAGGATGGAACCAGGTTTTCGCGCTGTCCAGCAGCGTCTTGATCGCTTAAATACAGTACTGCAGGAAAATATATCTGGAGTGCATCTGGTGAAGTCATTTGTACGGGCAGAAAAAGAGGACGAACGCTTTGATAATGCCAATCAGAACCTCGCCAAAAGTACGATAAGTGTTATGCAATTCATGTCAGCAATGTCGCCGCTGTTGACCTTCTTTGTCAATTTAGGTGTGGTCATTATTATTTGGATCGGGGGTACCCAGGCAATTCAGGGCACCCTGTCAATTGGTCAAATCGTTGCCTTCACCAACTATCTGCTCACCACAATGACCCCGTTGCTTTTGATGGTGCAGCTTTCGAACACCTTCGCCAATGGAATTGCCTCGGGTAAGCGGATTTATGAGATATTGGATACGCAACCTGAAGTAACCTCCAGTCCAAATCCAAAGCAATTGCCCGAGAAATGGCTCAACAGGGTCATTTTCCAAAATGTAGACTTCCAATACGACGGAAACGGAGGGTCCGGAAGGCAGGTTCTCGAAGACATCTGCCTTGAAGCCCAACCTGGAGAAATGGTTGCCATTTTGGGTGCTACCGGCTCTGGCAAGAGTTCAATGATCAATCTTATTCCTCGATTCTACGATACGAGTTCCGGCCAGGTGCTTGTAGATGGGATCGACGTTCGTGATCTTGATGAAGATGCCTTACTCGAACACATCAGCATCGTCCCGCAGGAGACCATTCTCTTTACTGGCACGATTCGAGAGAACATTACATATGGTCGTCCGGAAGCCAGCGAGGAGGAGGCTGTTGCAGCCGCAAAGATAGCACAGGCACACGATTTCATCATGAGCTTTCCAGAAGGATACGATACCCGTGTGGAAGAGCGCGGAAGCAATCTCTCAGGAGGTCAGAAGCAGCGCATTGCCATTGCGCGGGCAATCATTACCCACCCCAATATCCTGATTTTGGATGATAGTACCAGTTCAGTCGATGTGGATACAGAAACGAAGATCCAGGCTGGTCTTGACACAGTGATGCGGGGGCGAACCAGTTTTGTGGTGGCACAGCGCATTAGCACTGTGCTCAACGCGGACAAGATCGTCGTCCTTGATCGTGGGAAGATTGTCGCTGAGGGCAGGCATTCAGAGCTCCTGAAGTCAAGTCCAATCTACAAAGAAATCTATGACTCGCAACTCGGAGGCGGCATTCGTTGAAGCCGGTAATGATTCATATGTCATCCTACAACCCTCCAGCTTCCGACGTTCGCACGACGTTACAACGCCGTCCAGCCGTTCCCGGTCGCATCGAAAAGGCACAAAATCCGAGGCAAGCCCTTGCACGTCTTGCGGGATACTTGAAACCCTATAAGTTATCCCTTGTGATGGTACTGGTCACAGTGCTCATCTACACCACCCTTGGCCTTGCCGGTCCGTATTTGATGGGCGTAGCGATCGACAAATACATCGGTGGAAAAAACATTCCCGGCTTGATCAGGTACGCCAGCCTGATGGCTGTAGCGTATCTCTTGAGCAACGGATTCAATGTTGTGGCAAACTGGATCATGGCGCGCATATCCCAGTTTGCGTTAAGAGAGTTGCGCCGCGATTTGTTCACCCATTTGCAGACACTTTCGATGAGCTTCTTCGATACTCATCCCGCCGGCGGTCTGATGAGCCGCCTGACGAACGATATCGATGCCATCAATCAGGCGGTGTCTCAAAACGTGACCTCGCTGATCGCGAGTGTGCTTTCGATGGGCGGTATTATCATCGCAATGTTCATATTGGATGCCTGGCTGGCATTAGCGAGTCTTCTGGTGATCCCCATCATGTTGTGGTTTACACAATTTGTGGCGAAATATACAGTCAAGGGTTTCCGTGACCTGCAAAGAGAGTTAGGTGTCCAGAACAGCATCACTGAGGAAACCTTTAGCGGTCAAAAGGTGATCAAAGCTTTCCGCCGCAACGAGTCGGTGATTGACAAATTCAGCGCCCAAAACAAGGTGGTGTTCAAGGCTGGTGTGTACGCCAACTCGTATGCCCTGCTGCTAATGCCTTTGACAACCGTACTCGGCAATTTCTTCGTGGTTGTGCTGGCTGGCTTTGGCGGCTGGCTCGCGCTGCAAGGTCTGGTAAGCGTGGGCATCATCGCTACATTCATCAACTACGGTCAGAACTTCGTCTCTCCGCTGCGTCAATTAGCAAACCTGTACAATAGCATCCAGGCAGCGCTTGCAGGTGCAGAGCGCGTCTTCGAGATCATCGACACCGAGCCTGAGACACGCGATGTTGACGATCCGCTTCCGTTCGGTAATGTCAAGGGTGACGTACATTTCGAAAACGTCAGGTTTGAATACCAACAGGGCGCACCGGTGATCAAAGACTTCTCCCTTGACGTCAAAGCCGGGCAGACCATTGCCCTGGTGGGTCCAACCGGTGCAGGCAAGACAACCATCATCAACTTGCTTACGCGTTTCTACGACATCCAGGGCGGCAGCATTACGATTGACGGGAAAAACATTGCGAAAGTTCGGAAAGCGGATCTACGCCGCAATCTTGGCCTGGTGCTCCAGGATACCTTCTTGTTCTCTGAGACGGTGATTGAGAATATCCGCTTTGGCAGGCTGAATGCCACGGACGAGGAGTGCATCTCAGCAGCCAGGCAGGCGGAAGCAGATCCTTTCATTAGCCAATTGCCTCTGGGCTATCAGACAAGCCTGCTTGAACGCGCAAGTAACCTGAGCCAGGGGCAAAGACAGCTCTTATCGATATCCCGTGCCATATTGGCTGATCCCGCGATCTTGATCCTTGACGAAGCTACAAGCAGCGTCGATACCCGTACCGAAGCGCGCATTCAGGCGTCTCTACTGCGATTGATGAAGGGACGTACGAGCTTCGTCATCGCACACCGTTTGAGCACCATTCGCGATGCGGATAAGGTGGTAGTAATCAATGATGGGGAGATCGTTGAGCAGGGTACTCACCAGGAGTTACTCGACAAAAAGGGCTTTTACTATAACCTGTACATCAGCCAGTTCAAAGGAAATGCAATTTAAGTACATAAAGAACTCCGAACGCTAAGCGTTCGGAGTTCTATTATATTATTTATCGGCACCATCTTCCACCGTTCCTACACTCCTTAGTTGGCTTTGGTGTTTGCGTAGGCGGCGGCGTTGGCGTGAAGGTGGGAGGTAGCAGCGTGAGTGTTGGCGTGAGAGATGGCGTAAGGGTCGGAGTCGCAGTTGTGATTGTAGGCAGCGATGTCGGCGAAACTACAGAACCGCTGGCAGCGGACTCGAATGCTCCAATATCCGGTGAGTCCCCAAGGTATGCCAGGCTCGAATCGACCACTGTCCCCATATCGATTGCAGGACTGGTATCTTTCAATGTATAGTCGTTGTTGAACTGTGGATCAGTGTTCACGATCGAACCGTTCCCAGGGGTATATCCGATGTAGCTGCCTCCTCCACCTGACTTAAAGAACAGATTGTTCCCGTCACTTTGAAGCACTGTATTGCTCACCCTGACAAAGTAATTCCTGGGGTTGTAAGCGATATTGTTTCTGAACACAGTGATCGTCTGAGTCGGCGTTGATTGGTTGTATGTCATGTCGAAATTGTAGGCATTATTGCACCCTACGGTAGTGTTACTATAGACTTGAGCCTTGCGCACATTGTTCTCTGCATCGTGCGTAAATGCCTGGAAGCAATTGTCAGGTTTCTCAACGCCGGATGTGTATTTTCCTGTGTCGACAATCAGGTTATACCTGTAGATTCCATCAGTATTGATCTTGATGCCGTTCGTGCAATCCTGTGCCTTGTTGTTCTCAAACACAATATTGGATGGTGCAACTGCATTCAAAGCTGTGTAATCGCTGGTTGCCAGACAGGCTTTGCCGTGCGAGTCGTGGACGAAATTTCCCTTCACCAGGATATCGTGCGTTGCGGCAACATTTGCCTGCTGAAGCACATGAATCCCGTGTCCATCACCCGTGTAGCTCGGATTAGCTTTTCGCATATCGTAAATTTCATTGTTCAGAATCTGGATCCCGTAGTTGGCACCACGAAGATCGATACCATCTCCGTTGGGCGCTTCAATGGTTAATCCTTCGAGCACAATATTATTGGCTCCCACACCTGCAGTGATGCCGTCTGACGCACCGTCAGCATTCAGAGCGGATCCCTGTGCAGCAAGACGCATCTTCAAACTTGAAATCTTCCAATAGGAATGATTTCCAATATTAATGTTTGACACGTTGCCTAGATTGCTGCCGTCGATCCAGACTGTGCTTCCCACTTTTGCGCGCAATGTAATCCAATTGCTTGATGTACCGTTCGTCGTAAGGGAAACCGATTCAGAGTAGGTACCGTCTTGCACTTCGATAATCTGACCGGGTTTGACAGCGTTCACAGCCGACTGGATTGTGGAATAGGCGCAGCCTGATTTGCATACAGAGAGCACATTGGATGTCGAAGGTGTGGTGGATGATGGAACAGGCGTAGAAGTTCCAGTTTGGATGGGCATCGGAGTGCCGGTTTGAATGGGCGTTGATGTGTAGGTTTGGACGGGTGTTGCAGTGCTGGTTTGGATGGGAGTTGGCGAACTTATGGCAATCGGTGTCCCTGTAGCAACGGTTTGAGCCGAACCCGCAAACTCGAACGAACCTACATCAATTCCATTTCCTTGAGGTCGGGGGTTTCCGTCAAAGTCTACGCTGATACCATCAGCATAACCGGTATCAATCAATGGCGAGATATTTTGGAGGTGGAAATCGCTGCCCGAGTTGAACTGAGGATTTTTCATCCAGAGCGCAGTGTCACCCGGATATGCTCCTCCTTTGGGAGGTGTTCCTTTTGAGTTATAGACAGAATTGTTCGAAATAGCGATGCTGTTGTTGCCCCTGTCTTGATAGATATACGAGTACGAATCATTTCCAAAGTTGTAAAACACGTTGTTACGGATTGTGGCTGAGTTGGTACACCGTAACAGGATCCCAAAGTCAGCAGCAACATCACCCGGATGAACGAATGTATTGTTTTCTATGGTAATGCTCTGCAATGGATACGATGTGGAACACGCTTCGTTCCCCAACTGGATCGGAGTCCAAAGGAGAGTAGTTGCCTTGGACACAAATATATTATTAACGATTTTGAGACCGCTAACAGTCGACGTTGAGCTTGATCCCCGTTCGACCATAAAGAACTTCTCCATCGGCGAACTGTAGGAAGTCGGGTTCTCAAGTTCACAATAGTTGCGATCGAAAGTGATGTCGTTCGCGCTGCCCCAGGTTTGGAAACAATCCTGGTGCGGAGCATCAGCCTCAGGGCTCTCATCCAGGTAAATGTCCTTGATCACATTGCCGCGAACGATCGAACCGCTGCCAAAGAATCTGATTCCATCCGGGTCGGTCGAACCGGGTAAGGCTACCCTGTCGGCAGGCCGCGTGACCGAGTGCGTGATGGTGTTTCCCTGGATAAGATGGTTCTGACCGTCAAAATAGATACCGGAGACGACAGCGTACATGATTTTGTTGTTCAAAATGCGGTTGCTGCTCGTCCCGGCATTGACCGATATGCCCTCTTTCCATGAGTTATGGATGAAATTACTGCTGACTTCATTGTTGCTGCCTTTAACTGTGATTCCAGCAACGATCCCTGGCTTCACTGGAGAACCACCAACTTCCATGTTCTTGAAAGAAACCTGGCTCGCCACGATCATAACCGTGCCAAGGATACAAGAGTTACCCGAACCCAGGCAAGCAGTCGTAGTCGGCGTTGATTGAACGACTGTTGGTGTGTTTTGACCCTGGAATGTGATTGGCGCTGAAGTTGTTCCAGACGTCGAAATCGTTACATTTTCCTTGTAAGCGCCTGAGGCGATGATGACCGTGTCACCTGCTGCGACAGATTTAGCAGCATTTTGAACTGTTTTCCAAGGTTGAGCCTGCGTACCAGGATTGGCATCATTGCCTGTTGTGGCAACATAGTATGTTGAGCCTGTGGCAGCTTGTGCAGGCAATATGGGAATAAGGCTTATGGCTAAAGCCAAAGCAAGTACAAGAAATTTTCGCATTTGGCAATCCTTTTCAGTAGAGGTATTTTCGGCATTCTAATGCCTTTATTGAAAAGTAACAAATCAAGAATTATTAAATGATGCAATGGTTTTCTCATGGTAAATTAACATTTCGTAAAAGTCAAATTACAGAAAGGTCAACTTCGTAGGGTTTTTCCATAAAATGCACGTAAAACCTGCCTTCTCCTTTCAAATATGAAAGGTCGCTTGCTTGCGCCGGCGACCTATTTCAGGTTAGGAAATGGGAAATTCACCCTCCTGTTTATTGCCTCATTGCATCTTCAATAGGTGTGCCAGAAGGTGATCTAATTAGCGGATCGCTTCTTCTTGTACTGAAACAAAAACCCGGTGAGCGTCACCGGGTTCGAAAGAAGAAATTCTACTTGCTCCACATCAAAGGAGAACCTTTAAGGCATGCGATTACAGTCGGATTTTCCGTTTGAACAAATACAGCGTTCTTTCACTACCAGGAATTGACTCTTTCCTTTCAATCGTAAAGAATTCAGAAAAGGCTAGTTCAAAACCTTGTTCACTGTACTGGGCAAAGATATCCTTGCGAGTCGCCAGCAAGCGCTTAACCTGTGAGTCACTCTTGGGCACAAACTCTACGATTGCCCACTCGCCTGCTTCAGCAAAAAAGCCAGCAACCGACGAAAAAGGTACATTGTTTGAAATCGCCAGGTGATGGATAAGCGCCAGCGCCATGACTAGGTCGACAGGACCCCGCTCGAGGAGAGATTCGCGTTCCCGGTGAGCCCATCCTATTGCCGGACTTGGATTAGTCAAGTCGATGACCAGCGGAAGCAAATTCTTCTCTTTGGTTTGCTTGATCGCCAGGTAATCCTGTTCCGCGGCTGCGGGATCAATATCACTGGCAGTAGTGATAACACCTCTCCGGGATGCTTCGCGGCTGAACAAACCGTTATTGGCACCCAGGTCCCAGGCTGTTCTAGGCGCCACCAAGTCTATCATCCGCCCGACCAGCTCGCCCTTTTGTTTCAACGATTCGTCAGAGTAATTCGTAGCACCGTAATAATTTCCCCACTCTGTGCCCATGGGCTGCCATTTCAGAGTCTCCACTGTCTTTTCCAGCGATTCATAAAGATTGAGCAGGGATGCTTTGCCCATCGCAAGACCGGACGTCGGCACTTCAGCCTTGTCTGCATACCGCTTCTGAGCATTCGCATGTATGTGAATGTGCAAAGCTAATCCCGAAAGACCGATCTTGGTTTTGCCGGGTAATAATTCGCTTGCAAGATCGAGCGGAATGCCATCAATATAGACGCGGAGCAATTGGATCAATCGAATGTCCACCAGAGAAGCAAGCGACAATGGCGCCAGGAAGTGCTGGCAAAATTGGCGATAGCCGTCCCACAATTGTCCCTCGCGATAGACATCAAACGAGAGGGTATCGATCAATACCGGCCTCCCATCCACGAATTGGATGTTGTAGGCACTGGCATCTTTAAGAATCATGCCTTTTTGGAGAGCCTTGCGTGCAATCGATAAGGTGATAAGGGCTGCATCTTTGAGTTGCGAGAATGACCATTCATACGGATAAGAAATGGATGGAACAAGATCAGGACGAATTACCTTATACGCTATGGACGGGTCGACTGCTGACTCATTCGTTTCCACATGAGGGATCAACATCCCTTCCGCCTTCAACGAATCGTAAAGTCCGCTTGAATGCAAAAAATCATATGCCTTTCTGTACGATCCATTAACCTGACGGTAAAGCACACCATCTCGCCTGAAGATGAAGCCGCTAGGGTCGCGGAACGAACCGCCAATACGCACAGATTGATTACTCATGTTTAGCTTCGCCATCACCAGATTGTGATCCAGGAGCAACATATTTTTCATGCCTGATGAATGCCATAATCCGTCCCCAGAATATCTTAACCAACAGGCCTGCACTTCCAAGCAAGCCGGCTGCCAATAACTGCACAAGCAGACTCCCGGAACCAGGGTCCAGGTATTTGATTCCTAGCAACACGTGGATCATTTGCTCTCCTTCACATTTTTACTCAGAGGTAAATTCCCTAATAGTGAATGCTTGGTAATTCTACAATCGCCTCCCACAGGAGTGAGCGGTACCGGTTTTGGTCTGCCAGCCGTTCATGTTCTAGAATTCAAAGATCTATTGCCGGGAGAGGACAGTTATCATATTTACTTCGGTCTCCTGGTCCCTGGAAATGCAAATTATACCCTGAATATGTTTGCACCTGAGGAGTATGGTCTCAAGGAATGGATTTGCCAAACCGTACATCTAGCGGGAAGCAAGAGAGCTAAGAGAATGTTTCTCTGGACATGCCAACCTCACCCGGCTCATGAAAATCGTGAGTTGGGATAGAATTAAATGAAGGTATCAGCGCTAGTTCAATTAACAAACGTACCAATGGATGCGCTATTGCTGGTTATTTCGAAGTGACATAAGCCTACACTTGTACGGATACTATTACACATGCAGAAATCTCCTCGGATCAAACAATGGTGGATCAATGCAATTGCCTTTGTCCTCATTCTAACGGGCATCATTGCTTTCCGTGAGATTTCCATTCCAGCCTACGACTGGATCGCCGGCAACGCAGTTGGCATGGGTCAGACGGTATCTATCTCTCCAGGGGTAACCTTTTTTCAACCGTTTGAGGCGCCGAAGGGTAATTTGTCTGGCCTGCAAATTATGTTCAATAAGCAAAATCAGTCTTATCCCGAGGATGCATCGGTCATCTGGGCATTGGCAAGTTCGTCCAACGCTGGAACCATTTTGGCTGGAGGTATGATTCCAGTTTCCGAGATCAACAATCGCGAATTGTACACCGTCCATTTCGCTCCCATTGCAGGTAGTGCATTTCAGGATTACGTGCTGTTGATCAAATCCGACACGCTTCAGAACGGCGTCTCCTTGGGCATGTCTGCCCAAGCTCAATCTACAGACCTGGCATATGGTATCAATGGTAATCTTCAACCGGGAACGCTGATCTTCAATATGGGCTTCACGCGATCTACCTTCAGTTTGCGCATCCTGTTATTTGAACTCTGCATAACGCTTGTGTTCTGGGTACTGTTCCTGCTTCGGAGGCGCTGGTGGAGTGCGGTCAAGATTAAAGCTCTTTATGTCACTGTGCCGGTCGCCATTTTTGTTGCCGGATTATGCTTCATAGTGATCGAACCTCCTCTGCAGATGTACGACGAACCGAACCACTTTCGCCGTGTATGGGAGGTGAGTACTGGAACTTTGGTACCTGCAACAGTGGATGGTGTGGTTTCCACTCGTCTCCCTGAATACATTCAAAACACATTCAATCGCATCTCCCGGATTGCAGGGACGTCTCAGAACCCCATACAATTAGCGAATATGATGCAGGAAACACCCGGTGATACTTCTCAACTCAGCCAGGTGACTGGGCAAAGTACGTCCTATAATTTCTTCGCCTATCTGCTTTCGGCGCTATTTGTTCACATTGGAGTTCTGCTCGGCAGCAGTGCTCTCGGACTTATTTACCTGGCAAGGCTGGCGAATCTCATCCAATACACCGCGTTGACTTACTGGGCATTGCGCAACGCGAAGGTGGGAAAGTACACCCTGGCGGTAGGTGCAATGCTGGG
>Ga0079306_1001342_pt1 | contig 16664 bp, 13 predicted proteins | sample Methanotroph_Enr_FD_79181 | JGI IMG/M metagenome (GOLD analysis project Ga0079306, IMG submission 79181) | Enriched soil microbial communities from Old Woman Creek wetland in Ohio, USA - Methanotroph_Enrichment_5 | ecosystem: Environmental > Terrestrial > Soil > Wetlands | place: USA: Ohio...
ATTGAAAGTCCTGCCATGCGGGGTTTGTTATCAAAGCTCAAATGCGACAACTACCTGACCCTGGTGGCAGCCAGCAGCATCATCCGACCGGGAGTGGCCCGGTCGGGAATGATGAAGGAATATATCTGGAGATTCCATAACCCGGATAAATTCAGCTACATACACCCCATCATGGAAGAGCAGTTGAACGAAACCTATGGGGTGATGGTGTACCAGGAAGATGTGCTAAAAATCTGCCACCACTTTGCAGGAATGGACCTGGCCGATGCCGATGTGCTGCGTCGTGCCATGAGCGGGAAATTCCGGTCGAGGATTGAATTCCAGAAGATAGTGGATAAGTTCTTCGACAACTGCCATGAACGGGGCTATACCGAAGAGATCACGAAGGAAGTCTGGCGCCAGATTGAATCGTTTGCAGGCTATTCCTTTTCCAAGGCCCATTCAGCCTCCTTTGCCGTGGAAAGTTACCAGAGCCTCTATCTCAAAGCCCATTACCCTATTGAGTTCATGGTTGCCGTGATCAATAATTTCGGCGGGTTCTACCGTACCTGGGTGTATGTGAATGAAGCCCGGCGATGCGGTGCAATTATTGAACTTCCATGCGTGAACCACAGTCAGTACACTACATCCCTGAAAGGGATCACCATCTGGCTGGGATTTGTGCATGTGGCTAATCTTGAATCGCAAATTAGCCATACCATCATTGAGGAACGCAACCGGGGAGGAATCTATCAAAGTCTTGAAGATTTCACCAACCGGATCAATATCGGGCTGGAACAGGCCATCCTCCTGATCCGGCTCAATGCTTTCCGGTTTACAGGCAAAACCAAGCAACAATTACTGTGGGAGGCACATAACCTACTGCGGAAAAGTGCTCCGCCTCCCTCTACCGGCTCCCTGTTTACAACACCGGCCCACAGGTTCGAATTGCCTGTGCTTGTCCGCTCAGATAAGGAAGATGCCTTCGATGAAATCGAATTACTTGATTTCCCGGTGACCATGAGCTATTTCCAATTGCTTCAGACTGAATACCGCGGGGAACTGAACGCCAGGAATATGCGCGCTTATATCGGGAAACAGGTTAGGATGGTGGGTATGCTGGTCACCATCAAATATGTGCGCACCACACGAAATGAGATCATGAATTTCGGGACCTTTTTTGATATTGAAGGTGAGTTCTACGATACGGTTCACTTCCCCCCCAGCCTGAAACAATACCCGTTTAAAGGCCGAGGCGTCTACCTCATCATGGGGAAAGTGGTGGAAGAATTCGGATTCCCGAGCATCGAGGTTGAAAAACTGGCTAAATTGCCATTGGTGAAAGACGAACGATATGTGTAAGAATTCTCCATTTCATTCAGAAAAGTAATTCCTCCTTTCGCAAAATAAATTCACAACTCTGCATTCAAGAAGAAATCTAAAAATTATTATCTGTCCGAATATTTTTACTTTTTAGTTTTTAGTATTTCAAAATACGTACTATTTTTGATTCTTAGGAAGCCTTTTCAATGTTTTCTATAAACATAAATAGTTGGTATATTTTCATGCCAATGGCATAAGCCGGATTAGATTGCTGTTAAATTTACCTTTACCTAATATATTACTCTCTTAAATCACTGATGATATGAAACAGAACGCCCTCCTTATCATTTTTGCTCTTGCCCTAATGAATGTTTCAGCCCAAACAAATGCTTGGCAGCAGAATGAAACCCTACCCGGTTTTTATCTTGGAATTCAAAGTGGTGTAGAAAGTTTTACAGGGCTCATTGGCTTAACGGCAGATTTCAGGTTGAAGGACAACTTTTTCATACGTGCAGGTGCAGGTATTGGATCCTGGGGAGGTAAACTCAGCGTAGGAATAAGGAATGAAAAGTCTTCAGGAAAAGGCATTGGGTATGGCATCTATATTTCACAAGCAACTGGCCTTAAAGATTTTACAACTAAATTGGAGACTACTGATGGAAACAAGGATGTGAATATGGATTTGCAGCCCGGTCTTACGCTAAATCCGGTTATCTCTTATAAATGGATGATAAATAACAAAAACAGGTTCTTTGTCGAAGGTGGGTACGCTGTCCCTTTACAGAGTTTGCCCTACAAGATAAGGGACGGTTCAGAACTGACTGATACAAGCAAGCGGGTTATGAAGATTCTTTGTCCTGGGGGACTATCCTTAGGACTCGGTTTCCAGTTCGCTTTATAGGGAATTTATCGTTTCGGACGCAAATCCTGGCAAAAAATCTATTTCATACCCCTCTGATTGTAATAGGCCAGGATAATCTGATTTATAATATTTCCGCGAGCCTTATCTTTACGGCACTAATTACTAAGTGAAAATAAATGCATCCAAAGCTAACCAAATACCTGGTTTCTATCTTGGCTTCTATCCTGGTATGCTCCCAAACACTGGCTCAACCCAATAGTAGCCACAACCTGAAATTCGATAACCTCCCTTCAGGCTGGGATGAAGGTATCCCATTGGGAAATGGAATGCTGGGAGCACTGGTCTGGCAAAAGGACGGAAAACTCAGAATCTCAATCGACAAGGCTGATCTATGGGATCTCAGACCAACGAAGGAAATAGAAAAGTACACCTATAAATGGGCTTATGAACACAGGTTATCAGGCGATTGGGACACTGTTTGGAAAGTAGCTGATGAACCCTATGACAGGGATGCTACACCAACAAAAATACCCGGAGCCGCAATCGAATTCGACATCAGTAAACTGGGCAGGGTGTCTTCGGTTATCCTGAATATTTCCTCAGCTATATGCTGCATTCAATGGGAAAATGGTGTTTCAATGAAGATATTAATCGATGCTGCCGGAAATACAGGCCGATACCAATGGCTGGGTACCAAAATTGCACCCATTTTGGTTGCGCCTTCTTATATTTCTACTAATTCTGGTCAGCAAGGGAATGAGGTAGTTGACGGACAAGATTTAAGGCGGCTTGGTTATAGCAAGGGTTCGATTCTTAGCAAGAAAAATCTTATCGTTTATAAACAAACCTGTTGGGGGCCATTAAAATACCAGGTCGCTATAGCCTGGAAACACCTGGTTGACAAAAGTGAAGGCGTTTTCACCATTAGTTCTCATTATAACAATAAACCCAAGTCAAAAACGGCATCCTCAATTGTGAAAGATGCTATCAGGCAAGGGTTTGATGATGGAATAGCACTTCATAAGCAATGGTGGAAGCAGTATTGGGCAAAATCATCTATCAGCCTCCCGGACTCTCAACTTGAGAAACAGTGGTACCTTGAAATGTACAAGTTTGGCGCTGCATCACGCAAAGGGTCACCGCCCATTTCACTTCAGGCAATCTGGACAGCTGATAATGGAAAACTCCCACCCTGGAAAGGTGATTTCCATAATGATCTGAATACTCAATTAAGTTATTGGCCGGCCTATAGCAGCAACCACCTGGAGGAAGGATCGGTATACACCGACTGGCTGTGGGAAAACAAACCCTATTTCGAAGAATATACTGAAAGGGTATTCGGGACGGATGGCCTCAATGTGCCAGGGGTGGCCACTCTATTCGGGCATGAGATGGGAGGATGGCATATGTATGCTATGTCTCCAACTGTAAGTTGCTGGCTGGCTCAGCATTTTTACCTTCAATGGCGCTATAGTATGGATAAGGATTTTCTTAACGAAAGAGCTTATCCCTGGCTCAAAGGTGTAGCCACATACCTGGAACAAATCACCCGTTTAAAAAATGGGATCCGTACTCTTCCCATGGGCTCCAGCCCTGAATTCCACGATGGAGGTAAAACAGCCTGGTTCCTTGAAATGACCAACTATGACCTAGAATTATGCCGGTTTACTTTCATCAAAGCAGCTGAACTCGCAAAAGAAGTTGGGAATAATTCCGAAGCTCTTCACTGGAATGAAGTTGCATCCCAACTTCCTGATTTTGATATTGACCCATTAGAGGGGCTCACTATTGCGCCTGGTTTTCCGTATCATGAATCCCACAGGCATTTTTCCCACCTGATGGCACTATATCCTCTTGGTTTACTAAGAATGGATGCTGAACCTGACAGGCAGATCATGCTGAATAGTGTTGCAAACTTAGAGAAACAAGGAACTGACTGGTGGTGCGGTTATTCTTTCAGCTGGCTTGGGAATATTTATGCCAGGATGAAAATGGGAGATCAGGCCGCTAAAACCTTGCGTATTTTTTCATCTTGTTTCTGTTCACCAAATAGCTTCCATTTAAATGGAGACCAGTGTAAAGCGGGAAATAGCCAGATGACCTACAATCCCTTTACCCTAGAAGGCAATTTTGCATTTGCAAGCGGAATCCAGGAAATGTTACTCCAAAGCCATGCAGGGTATATTGAAGTATTTCCCGCAGTTCCATCAAACTGGAAAAACATTTCATTCAGCAGTTTAAGGGCAGAAGGCGCATTTCTTGTTTCAGCCAGGAAAGAAAATGGGATTCCTGCCAGGCTCAGGATTGAATCTGAAAAAGGTGGAACCTCAACAGTAAAACTCCCGTTCAGGACCTATGTAATAAAATCAAAGTCCGGATCAGAAATAAAATCTTCAAAACCCGAACTTCTGACCATCGAATTCAGCAAGGGTGGTTATATCGAGATTGAGAATGGCTATGAATAATGGATACGCTGTATTCAACTCTCTTCCCATCTCTCAAATGCCTGAGTGCATTTTTTATTTCATACTAGAATTCCACCCTGGAATTGCCAATATTTTACTTCCTAGGTAATTTCCTCTTAAGTATACTCTAATTTTGTTATCTGAATTCATTTATCTTCTAAACCAGATGAAACCCTATTTCACAAAAAAAGTCAACACAGGATTTGAAGAATCCATCCAGGTAATAAAGGACATCCTGAAAGATTATGGTTTTGGGATACTTACAGAAATTGATGTAAAGGATACTTTCAAGAAGAAGATCGATGCCAATTTTCACCCTTACAAAATACTTGGAGCCTGTAATCCGAATTATGCGCTGAAAGCCTTGACTAAAGATGATAAAGTTGGGATCATGCTGCCGTGTAATGTAATTGTCCAGGAGCACGAAGATGGTTCAGTCGAAATTACAATCGTAAATCCCGAGGTTGCAGTGAAGGCGCTTCATAATGCAGACCTGGAAGACTTTGCATGTGAAGTCACAGGGGTAATGCGTAAAGTAATGGCAAGGCTCTGAGATTCGCTTCCACAACTCTTCAATTTCTCCAAGGAAACGTGCCCAACATACTAATTTTAATACGAATAACTGACAACTATTAACCTATAACTGTTAATCTATAACCATAACCTGAAATCACACCACTCGACTAAAACGAAAGTTTCATCGAAACATTGAATGTCCTCCCCTGGGCCCAAAAACCGGAAAAAGTAGATAATGTATGATCTGCGCCATCATTTCCCCTCGTGATAGCTTCATTATCAAGCAAATTCTGGCAGCTTAACTGAATACTGGCAGGAAATTGCCGGACTTCAAAATCATATGTTAGATAAAGGTCCGCGATGCCATAGCCTGGAATTCGGAATGGCTGATTCTTGTCACTAGGTATAGTCCGGTTTGCCGGATCGAAATTGGCATATAGCCGGTCATAATAAACCCAATTTGCAACAAGGTTAAAATAATCCAATATTGTATAATCTACTGATAATCCAATTTGTGTCTGGGGCGCATCGCCAACATATAAACCTTTGGTATAGATCCTCGTTGAATCGACAAGTACATGGTTATCATCATATATGCTGGCAGTCACATCATTTTTCCACTTCCAGTCACCCAACGAAAATGATGCTGCAATACTAAGATTTTTAAGTAATAATATACTGCTTTCCAACTCAATGCCCTTATGGAGAGCTCCCAGTCCTTTTACAAGCGAACGGGTAAGAGTACTGTCGGCAAGTTGTATATTTTCCCTGGAAAGCATGGCTTTATCCTTCCAGATCGTATAATATCCATTCAACCTGGAGCTAATTCGCCCGTTATTGAACTCAAGACCTGTTTCAGCAGCTTGAATATGCTCATTTCTCAAATCCCGGGCAACTGCATTCGAATAATTTACATAAATAAACTTGAAATAGGGTTCCCGCGAGTAATAACCAAGATTGGCATATGCATTTAAATGCGTCAGGAACCTGAAGCTGGCACCGGTTTTTATATCAAAACCAGACTTTCGGACTTTCTCACTGTATGGGTCATTTACATAATTATAGGGATCCTTGCGCTGATAACCGGTAGAGGATAATGTAGAAGCCAGGAAGCATTGCATCCTTTTGGTTTTATACTCCAGTTGTCCAAAAAGGTTCCCATAGTTCATCATGGAAGAATTATCCACATTGATCACATCCCCTTTCTTTTTGATCTGGTTACGGCCAGCAACGCCACTCAATGACCAGGCATATTTTTCGATCCAGAAATCTCCTCCCATCAGGTCATCGACCTCTTCATACAGCCTTGACCGGAAAGTACGAAAATGAATTCCCGAAGTAATTTTCAGTTTATCGGTGAGTGTATAGTTTAGTGTGCTGAGCATTCCTGCCCAGTAGTGATTAGCCTTGTAATTGCTGAGTGTGTTTTTCGAATAGTTTTTGTACCATGACCCATCACCCACATCGGTTGAATCTGTATTGTCCAGGTTGTTCTGGTATACTGCATCAAAATCGATCTGGTTATTCTTTCGGAAATACCATACGGAAGGACCGTAATTAAAAGCTTCACTATATCGTCCTCCTCCATATCCAAATGAAACATAAGCAGAAGTAGCCAGGAAAGCCTTGGGATTAATAGCCCAGTAATGATTCAGGTTGATTTGAGGCTTATGGTAGAAGTTTTCCGACAGGTTGAATATTTTCCCCTTGTAAACTCCCCAACTGGGATTATACTTATTACCATACTTATTATATTCTTCATTTGATAGATAGTAATTCTGCTGTCCATGGTGTTCAGGTGAACCAACAGCAGTAAGCACTAACTTGTGCCTGGAGTTGATCTCCCTGCTAACTGATAAAAAATATGCCCATCCATTCACATATGTGCCGTCTACATAACCGGGACCGGTAGTCCGTGAACCCAGGAAGGTAACTGCGGTTCCATTTTTCAGCTTCCCGGTTGACAACTGCAGGATGGTTTTCTGGTTTCCGTAACCACTTAAACTATACCGCATAGAACCACCTTGCTGGGTTTCAGTGTTTTTTGTGATAATATTTACTGTTCCCCCGACAGAGTTCATCGCAACCATAGATGCACCAAGTCCCCGTTGAACCTGGATAGCTTCTGTTGCATCTGTTAATCCTATCCAATTGGACCAGTAAACTAGTCCATTCTCCATGCTGCTTACAGGTACACCATTTAACAGCAATGCTACATTTTCCTGTTGAAACCCCCTGATTGTAAGCCGGTCATCTCCGCTTCCCCCGCCTGATTTTGTTGCATAAACCCCAGGTGTCAGTTTCATTATTTCCGGGTAATCCTGGTTACCAGATTGTCGCTCAATAGTCCTTGCACTTATGGTCGAAACAGCAACAGGTATGTTTCTTTCAGAAACGAAGGATGATATGATATGTACTTCATTCAAACCGATTACTTTGGATTCCAGAAAAATATTCCCAAGATTAACGGTTTTACCTTTTTGGGGAGATATATGAATTTGCTTTTCCTTGAATGAAACATGGTTTAGATTGAGCTGGTATTCACCTTCCTGCAGTTCAATGATGAAAGTACCATTTGCATCAGTTACCAAACCAATACTTATATCCGGAATTGTGATTGTTACGGCTGGGATGGGTTGATTAGTGGATAAATCCCTCACAACTCCCTTGATGCTGCATGTTTGAGCTGAAGCTGATAGTGTAGGAACCGACAAGGTAATTACAAAGAATAAACTTTTGATCAACGCATTCATATCTTTTATTTTAGGCAGTTTATCATGTATAAATTCCAGGCATAAAAAAACCCGGGTATTCTTCCGGGGTGGATGTAAGGAATATAACATGCAACAGCAAAAGGAACTGCAATTGCAGTCCAATATCCTGAATACGTGTCATTCTTCTTCCATCCAGACTTTACTGTCGGTACCGGAATCAAACCGGTTCAACCCTGCATAAGCAGGGGTCGCGGACTCTACCGCCGGTCGGGAATTTCACCCAGCCCTGAAGAATGCTGATGGCTACCTGTTAATCAAATAACAACCAGAGCATGCAAAAATAGCGAATTATATTAATAAACAGCATTTCAAAAAAAATAATTCATCTGTCTATTATCAGGATTCCGATTGCTTTATTTGAGTTAAATGGCTACTTGTTATTGGTTAGTAGTTACTGCTTACTGGTAATTGGTTTTTATTGGCAAGGAGAATGTGATTTGTAGTAAAAAGTTTAGACTTAGTCATCCAATTCAGTTTTTGATCTCTTCATAAATCCAAATTCTAAAATTGGAAATCTTACCTGAAAAGCCTCCCGGTTTTTTCAAGTTGAAGAGTAGTCCCTGGCACAGGAATATCCCCAGGAATTAGATTATTATATTTACAGAGCAATCTTAACTTGATACCATATAGTTGTGAAATAGAAAACAGAGTTTCATCCTCCTGAAAGACATGACTTTTGATATCCGATCTTCTTTTTTTGGGTTCAAGATAGATTATTTGACCAATGACAAGTTTATCTGATTCTTTCATATCATTTTCATGATAAACCTGGTTTGAATAGATCCCGAATTCAGAAGCAATACTAAACCAGGTATCGCCTTTATTAATAAATATAAACGGGATTCCATTATTTTCATAAACATTTCGACCGTGTTTTGAAACGCTATGCAATTGATAGGCTGAAGGATCCGGCATTTTATATTTCTTATTGAATAATCTTGCCTGCCCCGGTATCTGATTCTTGTTTCCATTATCATTTCCTTTAGCCTCTTCAGTATTCTTTATGTAAGTATTTATGGCAAGATTGTTTGAAGTTGTATCATCATACAGAAAGAGTTTATTATTTTCGATCATCCGGATCAGTAATTTTGGATAATCCGGGTTGGTTGCATAACCAGCCTGTTTCAGCCCCATGGCCCAACCGGTATAATCCGTCAGGTCCAGTGAAAAAAGGGCGGCATACCTCTGTTTATTTACTAGGAACAATGAATGATCGCGGAATGATTCTTCTGCAGAGGAATATTTCCTGAAACACTCTCCTTTTTCATCATCATCAAATAGATAGGTATCCCCATTCCAGTCTTTATGGCATTTTACGCCAAAATGATTGTTAGCTTCTGAAGCCAAAGGGCTTTTACCACAGTTGCTTTCAATTATTCCCTGAGCAAGTGTTATACTTGCAGGAATGTGGTAGATTTTCATTTCTGAAACGGCAATATCCTTATATTTCGCAATATAACCGGCATAATTCGGGCTATTTGCCTGCTGAGCTGCAACAAACAAGGGAAAAATGATGATCCGGAAAGCCAAAATAAATAATTTTTTCACCATTATTTCCTTGTGTATCTGCTTTAACGCCCAGTAAGACCCGGCAAATTTAATAACTCTGTAAATGAAATCCTTTGCTATCCTTGTTTTCAAACATTTTTTAAAATTTCTGATTTATTTTTATAAAAATGTACTTATCAATCAAATCTTATTGTATATTTGCAGCGTAAAACTACGAGTTACTAATAAATTTTACAAACACTTGTCTTTACTCAGTAATTCTTTGGCAAGCATAGCAAAGAATTAGAGGTTATCTGGTTAATATTTGGTTAATACTTTGGTTCTGAAAGCCTCATTCAATATGGGGCTTTTAGTTTTTTTACTGTTCTTAAATAAAACATATCTCGACTACCAAATACTCAACTGCATTGAAAAGCTCAAACGGTGATAGGGCGTAATTCCGTATTCTGCAATAGCTCTTCGATGTGCAAGCGTGGGATACCCTTTATTCTTAGCCCAGTCATAGTGTGGGAACTCTCCTGAAAGCTTATCCATGTATTCATCCCGGTAGGTCTTGGCCAATATGGAAGCTGACGCAATAGACAGGAAGAGGCCATCTCCTTTAATAATGCAATTGTGCGGAACCTTTAAATAGGGTTTAAACCGGTTGCCGTCAATAAGTAACAAGCCCGGTCTTACTTTTAGTTTGTCTATTGCCTGATGCATGGCAGTAATGGAGGCATTCAGGATATTGATCCTATCAATTCCCTGGTTATCAATCATTGCTATAGCCCAATCCAATGCGTCCTTTTCTATAACTTCCCTCAACCTGAATCTTTTCTTTTCAGATAACTTCTTTGAATCATCTAGTTCCTTATTAATATAATCTCCAGGCAGGATAACAGCTGCGGCAAAAACCGGTCCAGCCAAACATCCCCTGCCAGCTTCATCACAACCAGCTTCCGGCAAACCACTGCCAAAACTACTTCGTAACATCAAGCCAAGAGTATAAATAACCGTAATGATGCAAGAAATACCAGGTATGTAACCATCATGATATCAAGTATTAATGTCCTTTTTAGCATTGCCAGGCTTGCAGCCATGAAAAAAGAAAGTGACATATATAGTAACTGGCTCACGAGTAAAATGGAAGAACCTGAAAGAAGTATCATTACACAACAGGCAATTACAAAATTGACCATGATAAATGATTTTCTCCTGATACTTATCAACTTATCCTGGATTGCATTTATTACTGTGATAAGTGTAATAATTAAAAGAAAAGCGGTGATGATCATCCAGGCGATCTCATAGGACTGAATTCCTTCCAGGGAGATACCGGGATCATCCACTGATGTTAAGATCTGATGCACACCCTTTGTGAACTCATCGTTCCAGAAGTACCAACTGATAAGATAAATGAAAGGAATAAGAAACCCGATCAGTGCAATGATCCATTCCCTCCAGGTGGTTATACGATAGGTAACCAGCGAAATCCAAATCATGATGAGGAAATATATGGAAGGCAAGTAAAACAGGGAAGAAAGACCAATTAATGCGGATGCTGTGAATACCTGCCGGTAAGGTTCTGACTGTCCATACATTCGCATCAAGGTATAAATTGATAAAGTGATCAGTATTCCTGATGGAAGCAATGGATTCATAGCTGATAAGCCGGTATTCCAGCTCATGAGGAATAAATAGAGGATTGCAGGAAGAAAATTCTCCCTTGGAAGAATATCATTCACCGATCCGATAAAATACAGGATCAGGCTGAGTCCAATTACAAATGCAAGCACCAGGCTAACCGATACTAAAGTATGAGAAGCGAGCAAACTGGCAATGAAGGAATAAAGAGGCCCTTCAGAGGCAATTCTTACCGCAGCCTTTGGATGCATAAACTCGGGCACCCACATCAAAGCAGCAATACCTATATAGATAAGGAATTGAATTAAAAAAGTCAGTTTAGATATTCTCCTGAGCATAATTTGTCCGGTTATATTCCAGATTGCATCAAGTCCATGCCTATATCCCGCCGATAATACATACCATCAAAATGAATCCGGGAAATATTATTATAAGAAACCTGTGTTGCTTCGTTGATTGTATCACCCTGTGAAACAACGGCAATAACTCTTCCCCCTGAGGTGAGGACATTGTCGGAAATTGGGTCCGTCGTTGTACCGGCGTGGAAAATAAGGCTATGTTCGACTGGCAAATCAACAACAACAGGCATTCCCTTTTTGTAACTTCCCGGGTAACCTCCCGATACCAGCATTATACAGGCGGCCGTGCGGGGATCTATCACCGTCTTGATATCCCGGAGGCGTCCTGTAGCTGCTGCTAACAGAATTTCAAGGAAATCAGATTTAATACGGGGCAATACAACTTCAGTTTCAGGATCACCTAACCTCACGTTATACTCGATAACCATTGGGGAACCTTTAACGTTCATCAGGCCTGCAAAAATAAAACCGCAATAATGAATTCCTTCTGCCTTCAAGCCTTTGATGGTCGGCATAAATACCTGCTCTTCCACCTTTCTAATGAATTCTTTATCTGCAAAGGGAACCGGAGATATTGAACCCATGCCACCTGTATTAAGACCAGTATCTCCTTCTCCTACCCTCTTATAATCCTTTGCTTCCGGTAAAATAATATAATTGTCCCCATCAGACAAGGCGAATGCAGAAAGTTCGATTCCATCCAGGAACTCCTCAATTACAACATATTCAGAAGCACTCCCAAAGCGTTTATCTATCAGCATTCCCTCCAATTCTGCTGCTGCTTCATCAAAGCTGCTGCAGATAACTACTCCTTTCCCTGCAGCTAGCCCGTCAGCCTTCAGTACATAAGGAGGATTCATGGTTTTGAGAAAGGCTATTCCCTGTTCGAACTGCCTGGCATTGAATGTTTCATAAGCCGCTGTGGGTATGCCATGCCGTTTCATGAAACGCTTGGCAAAATCCTTACTACCCTCGAGAGCGGCTCCCTTGCTATCGGGACCGATGATAAGCAATTCATTGAATTGATGATCGGCGCGGAAAAAATCATGAATACCTTTGACAAGTGGTTCTTCAGGCCCAACAACCAAAAGAGTAATTGATTCGGAAAGAATAAAACTTTTAATTTTATCAAAATCAATAACACTGATGTCCACATTACAACCTATATCTTTTGTCCCTGCATTGCCGGGAGCAATAAAGAGTTTCCCTAGCAGGGAGCTTTGAGCAATCTTCCAGGCAATTGCATGTTCCCTGCCCCCTGAGCCCAAGATCAGGACATTGATCTTTTCTATGGTTCTTTTATTACTATTCATAGCTCACTATGCAGAAATCATTTAAAGCAAGGATTGCATTTTGAATTTAACTCAGGATCAGGTTGAAAGGGCGCCGATAATTTCCTTAACTGACTTGAAGCCATGCCGATTAAGGTATTCTTCAATCCCATCAATAATTTTTGAACATACTGACGGGTCGATAAAATTCGCTGTCCCGACCTGAATAGCAGTTGCCCCTGCAAGCAGGAACTCGATTGCATCTGTCGCATTGGAAATCCCACCCATTCCTATCACAGGGATCTTAACAGCCTGAGCTACCTGCCAAACCATGCGTAAGGCTATTGGTTTGATTGCCGGGCCCGAGAGTCCACCGGTAATCGTCGAGAGAACCGGTTTTCGCTTTTCGCTGTCTATGGCCATTCCAAGTAAGGTGTTAATCAGAGAAACTGAATCTGCCCCTTCATCTTCAACGGCGCGAGCAATTTCCACAATATTCGTAACATTGGGGGAAAGCTTTACAATCAAGGTTTTGGCATAAACATCCTTAACTGCCCGCGTGACAGCTGCTGCCATCGGACAGGATGTCCCGAATGCCATTCCCCCTTCTTTTACATTCGGGCAAGAAATATTTAATTCAATTCCGGTAATTTTTTCAAGAGGGAACAGTTTCTCAGCTACCTCGACATATCCCTCAACCGTTGAATCTGAAACATTTACGATAATATGCGTATCATACTTAATGATCCTGGGATATATGGATTCAATAAAATAGTCCACTCCTTTATTCTGTAAACCAACTGAATTCAACATGCCCATTGGTGTTTCAGCCATCCGGGGATACTTGTTCCCATCCCGGTTTTTTGAAGTGCAGGCCTTTGTAAGAATACCACCCAGCCTGTCAACTTCCATAAAGTCATCAAATTCAAGCCCATAGCCAAATGTACCTGAAGCGGACATGACAGGATTCTTCAGATGCAATTTGTGAATATCAACAGAAAGATCCAACATTATTAAATCATTTTTCAGGTTGTGCTTTATATTTTTTAGAATTCATTGCTTCCACCAGGCTCTTTTTCAAATATCCGGACCTGAAACAATTGTAATGCACAAAATATTTATGCATCAATGCCAGCCTGAGAGCTTCCTGCTATCAAATACGGGGCCTTCCACGCAGGTTGTTTTATTTCCTTCATCAGTTTCGACAATGCAACACAGGCAAGCGCCAATTCCACAAGCCATAAGGTTTTCAAGCGATACTTCACATGGAATCCCCATCGAATATGCCAGGCCAGCAACTGCCTTCATCATAGGATCAGGACCACAGGCATAAACCCTGGAATACCCAGCATTCCCACTGAATATTGAATGCTGGGTGACTATTCCCTTTTCTCCAAGGGAACCATCATCAGTGGCAATGAAAACATTTGCATAGGGTGAATACAACCCAGGTTCGAGGATATCATCTTTTGTCCTTCCGCCAATCAGCACATCCACTATAGTCCCCTTCGATTTCAGGAATTTGGTTAAGTAAAGCATAGGGGCAATCCCAACTCCTCCGCCGACCAGCAATACCGTATTTCCATCAGGCAATGAAAAAGAGTTACCCAAAGGGAAAATTACATTCAATATATTTCCTGCTTTAAGTTCAGAGAGCGAATTGGTGCCATTTCCGACGGTTTTGATAAGCATTTTGAGAGTATTCATCTCATAATCAACATCATATATTGAAAATGGTCTTCTAAGGTAGGTGGAGGCAGAATTATTGACGAGAACTTCAGCAAATTGCCCTGGTAATATCTCTGGCAATTTTTCAGGGCATTCAAGATCCAGTACAAAATAATTGGTTGAGAGCCTTCTGTTTTGCTGAACCCTGAAATCATACATGTATTTTTTCATTGAATTTTATAGGGTTTCAGGGTTGCTAAAATAGGTAAAAAAAAGTCCGCCTGAACGACGGACCCAACTCTTATTGAGCATCCTTTGTTTCTTCATTTTCCCCTGGAGAGCCAGCGGAATCACTTCCAGCGTCTTCAACTAGTTCCGAAAAATCAGTGATTCCTTTTTCAAGAAGGATATTATACCATCCAACCAATTTGCGCATATGAGATACATAGAAACGTTCCTTGTCATAATCCGGCACTATTCCTTCAAAGAACTGAAGTATTTCTTTATCACCAGCCTTATTTCCCGGAGCAGGAGTATCCTGGTATTTTTCCTTGATCAGCCTGAAGACTTCCCGCAATGCCATATCCTCACCAGTCGTATAAATGCTTATTTCTCCCAGGGCGCTGATTTTATCGCTTGCAAAAACCTGGAAACGCTTTCCGTCAGTCAGGGATTCAACAATGACACCTGATTTCGATTGTGCAATATTCTTGTACAAACCGGGTTTTCCCGAAATCGACATAATATCTTTCAAATCCATAGCAATTCTATTTTTAATGCAAAAGTATAAAAAACGAATAAACCAATCCCGGATTCAGTCCGGATAAAGAATTAAAACCTCCAGGTTACTAAAGTTTGAACCTGCCGGTATAATTTTCAGGAGTTATCTTGTGTAACTCTTTCTTCACTTTTACATTTATGTTTAGCTTCTCAATCAGTTCATAAATACTTTGCTGGTTGATCTTTACATTTGTACGGGTCAACTCCTTGAGGGTCTCATAAGGTTTCGGGTATCCTTCCCTGCGAAGTATCGTTTGGATTGCCTCTCCAACTACGGCCCAGTTATCTTCCAGATCTGCATGTAATTGTTCCTCGTTCAGGATGAGTTTATCCATCCCTTTGATAATTGAACGTAAAGCAATGAAAGAATGAGCTATAGGCACACCGATATTTCTTGTCACTGTAGAATCAGTGAGATCCCGTTGCAGGCGGGACAATGGAAGTTTGGATGAAAGATGTTCAAAAATGGCATTGGCCATCCCCAGGTTTCCTTCAGCATTTTCAAAATCAATCGGGTTTACTTTATGAGGCATTGCAGATGAACCCACTTCATTGGGTTTAATTTTTTGCTTGAAATAATCCATGGAGATATACATCCAAAAATCACGACTTAAATCCAATAAAATAGAATTAATGCGTTTCAGGGCATCAAACATGGCCGCCAGGTCATCATAATGCTCAATCTGGGTAGTAGTTCGCTGCCGTTCAAGCGAAAGATGTTTTTTAACAAATTCATCAGCAAACTCAATCCAGTCAATATCAGGGTAAGCAGCATAATGTGCATTCAGGTTGCCGGTGGCCCCCCCAAATTTTGCAGTAATAGGCACAGCTTTAAGCAATTTGACCTGATGCTTGAGGCGTTCGGCAAATACAAAAATCTCCTTGCCTAAAATGGTTGGAGATGCCGGCTGACCATGAGTATGAGCAAGCATAGGGATTTTCTTCCATTCTTTGGCTCTGCGTGTCAGCTTTTGTATTATATCCTCAAACAACGGGATCAACACTTCACTAAGGACCAGGTTAATGGAATAGGGAATAGCTGTATTGTTGATATCCTGGGAAGTAAGCCCAAAATGAACAAACTCTCTGAATTTGCCCAACCCCATTTTATCAAATTTCTTTTTTAGATAGTATTCAACAGCCTTGACATCGTGATTTGTTACAACCTCAATTTCTTTTACTTCCAGCGCGTCAGTAAAGGTAAAATCCTTACAGATTGAACGAAGTTCTGAAATACGCTTTCGATCAAAATCCTTTAATTGCGGCAAAGGAATATCGCAAAGTGCAATAAAATACTCAATTTCTACAAAAACCCGATAGTTAATGAGAGCAGCCTCTCTGAAGTAATAGCTTAACCGTTCAACTTGTTTCCTGTATCTTCCATCAACTGGAGAGATGGCATTAATCATGGTAAGATCCATAGCAGTGCATAAATTACAAACGTTCAAAAGTATGAAATGAATCAGGTCAATTGCAAGTTTTACCATCAAACAATTCCGGGTCGGTCAGAATGATTTGTCAATCTTGCTCAA
>Ga0079306_1001343_pt1 | contig 16650 bp, 16 predicted proteins | sample Methanotroph_Enr_FD_79181 | JGI IMG/M metagenome (GOLD analysis project Ga0079306, IMG submission 79181) | Enriched soil microbial communities from Old Woman Creek wetland in Ohio, USA - Methanotroph_Enrichment_5 | ecosystem: Environmental > Terrestrial > Soil > Wetlands | place: USA: Ohio...
ACAGCCACTCCCTGTGAGAATTCGGCACGTCGCTGACTATCCCGGTTGCCACGACTACTTCGTGTTCTTCTTGCCGTACTTCGCGGTCAGTTGCTTCACGATCGCCTGCAACTTGGCGTTCTTCGGATCGAGCTTGAGCGCCACTTTGTAGACAGCGAGCGCGCCCTTGCCATCGCCCCGCTTCACGAGGATCTGTCCGTGAACGACGGCGGCTTGCGCGTTCTCCGGGTCGAGGTTGCGAGCGATGAGGATCTTCTCGAGAGCCCCCTCGATATCGGTGCTCATCATCGACTGGGCCTCCTTCACTAGATCCGCGGGGTCGCCGAACTGCTCGAGGTCCTTCTTGGCCTGCTCGTTGTCGGGCAGGATCGTGGCCACCGTGTGGTACTCGTAGGAGGCGTTGATCAGATCCTTCTGCTCCATGTAGATCTGAGCCAGCAGGTAGTGCGCCTTGACGAACTTGGGGTCGAACTGAATCGCCGTGTGCAGCTGCTTGACGGCGGCTTCAGTGTCGCCATTCAGGTACAAGGCCTGGCCAAGATAGTAATACGTGTCAGACGCGTCGTTGCGAATTCGCAGAGCGGCCTTCAGCTGCCCGATCGCATTGTTGTAGTCCTTGTCCTGGATCGCGATGAGACCGAGGTAGTAGAAGGCAACCTCGCGTCGCTGGTTGACGTCCTGAAACTCGCTGTCCTTGGTCAGCTCGAGCAGCTTCTCGAAGTAGCTGCGAGCCTCGGCGGACCGGTTCTGCGACATGGCCAGCATACCGAGGTCCTGGAGCGCACCGGTGTGCTTCGGGTCGATCTTGAGCGCCGCATTGAATTGCTCGATCGCGTCCTGCGGCTTGTTCGCCGCTGCGAGCGCCTCGCCGAGCCGCACGCGCAAGGTGGCGTCATTCGGGCTCTGCTTCACCTGAGCGGTGAGCGTCTTGGCCACACGCGCAGCCGCGCTCGACTCTTCGGCGTTCTTGCGGTCGCGGTAGACCGAGTATCCGAAGTATCCAGCGAAGCCGAGAGCGGCCAGCAACATCACCGCGAGCGTGACGGTCAGAACTCGGTCGAGTCTGTTCGAACCAGCCATATGGGACGTACCCTTCTGTCGTGCCGGCGACGGGCACCTATGAGGTGAGAGACGAGCCGAGGCACACAAGCTCCGGCCCGATCCCGAGCGGCGAGTCAGCGAGAATCGTGCCCTCGATGATGATCGCTAGCGAGGTCTGGGCCGACTTCCGACGTGATTCGCGTCTCGGCGAGTCAGTCTACCAGCTCATGGATTGTAGGCGACTAGCTCCACAAGAACTCTAGAAGTTGAGGTTCGTGTGGCAGCGGAAGCAGAGGGATGAGCCTCGATACTTCGCGATCTGCTCGTGCGTAACGGGATCGAGCGCCCCGTGGCAGCTGTAGCACAACCGGAGGTCATGGCCCTGCTGAGCTTCGAGCTTCTGGGCATTCGCGGTGTTGCCGAACTCGGTGTGGCACTCGTAGCACCGGTAGGGGTGGCCCTTCTGCTTGGCCACATTGAAGTGGACTGCATGCTCGGCGAAGCCCTTGTTCTGAATCGCCGTTGGAGGCTTCTGCGTCATCTCGACGTGACAGCCCCTCAGCCCCGGCCCGCGACCGCAGTTCGCCTCGGTGAGGTCGCCGTTCTTGACGCTGCCGTGGTGACAGTTCTGACAGCTTGACCTGTCTCGATGGCAGATGTTGCAGTCCGCCGCGGTGATGCCTGCGGGCGGGCGGTGATTGCTGATCCAGTTGGCCGGATGCGGCACAGGTGTCTTGTGGCAGCGCTGGCACGAAGGCCCATCGTGGCACGCCCCACACGAGCCCTGCTTGGCCATGAAGAGCTTGCCGTGCTTCCCCTGCCACCCGGAGCTGAGGTGGTCGGTTGGGATGATGGGTTTGGGCGAGGCATTCGGGCTCTTGCTCTTGCCGGTGTGGCACAGCACGCAGAAATCAGCTGTGTGGCACATGCCGCAGTACGAGAGATCCTTGTTGGCGAGATCCTTGTGTTTGCCCTTCTTGAAGTCGGGCGTGTGGTTGACCGGGATCAGGTCGAAGCTCTTGGGATGGCACTTGAGACACGCATCACCCGCGACCAGACCCTGGCTGCCGTGCTGGAGGCCATGGCAACGGTAGCAGGAGAGCATGTCGGGCTTCACCGGACCATTGGCGGTGTGCCCGAACTTGGGGTGGCAGGCGGTGCACTTGTAGTCGCGCTGCAAGTGTGCGGCGTGAGCGAAGATCAGGCGACCCGGGGTGATCTTGTCGAGGTCGGGGTGGCAGTAGATGCACTGAGCCATCGTGGTGGGGCTCTGCGGATACACCTTGATCGACGGGGGCTTGGGCCGGTCCGTGATGATCGAAACGTAGGTGTTTGGCATCTTCGCGATGTTGAGCTTCTTGCGCTCGTGGCACGCATCGCAGTCCTTTGCGGCCTTGTGGCACATCATGCAACTGTTGACGCCCAACCGCTTGGTCTCATCGGCGTGGGGCTTCTCGGCGTAGGTCTTGGCCTTGTGCGATGCCGGAAGAAGATCGAAGGATTTCGTGTGGCACTTGGAGCACTCCGAGACCGCCAGCTCGCCCTGCGGGCCATGCTGCACGCCGTGGCACGCGAAGCACACTTCCATGGGGACGGTCTCGGTGTGACCTTCCACATGCGGCATACGGGAGTGGCAACCGTCGCACGACACCATGAGGTGATTACCGTGACTGAAGATGAGCCCGGGCCTGGTGACAGTCCCGAGATCGAGATGACACGGCGCGCATTGGTTCTGATCCACCGAAGCCGAGGTGTCGATGACGGGCACAGGAGGTATTGCCGCGCCCGCGGCGCGCGCGAGCTGGGGCGCAACTAGGAGGGCGGCCGCCAGAAGAACGGCGGCCACCCCCCATGACATTGCACGTGTGCGCGTTGTCGTGCGCTTCACCTCGTTGTCGTGCTCCTCACGCCCCGATGCTAGCTCTTCTTCTTGAAGAGGTTGTTGAAGAACTCAATGATCGGGTTGGACGCCTGGGCCTCGACCTTGCGGTGGATAAGGCTACTCGCCTGAGCGCCGAACTCCTCGGTCGAGCCCTTGTGGCACCCGGTCTGCCCGCACGTCACACCGACGTTCGCGGGGTTGACCGAAGAGGAAGCGTCGGACGCGGGCAGGATGTCGTGCGATGCGTGGCACTGCCAGCAGGCCGGCGAGTCCGCCGCCCCTTCCTTGTAAGCGCGACCGTGATAGTAGTCGTTGTAGGACTCGTACTGCTCCGTGTGACAACGGGCGCAGACACGAATGGCAGAGCCGTGCATGCGCTGTTTAGCGGCATCGGTATCGAGCGCGTAGATGAAGTGGCCGCCATGGCACGATCCGCACGTGGCTGAGTTGTAGTCGCCTTCGCGGATCTTCTGCGCATGAACCGACTTCTCGTACTGCGCTACGACAGTCCGGTCCTTCTCCTGCTTCACAATCTGGTCGTTCTGGTGACAGGTTGCGCAAGCAAGACCCGCGTTCACGGTCCAGAGCTTGGTTGCGGACGGCTTGTCGTCATAGCGGAAATCGGAGTGGCACTGCTGGCAGGTGATGCCGCGGTGCACGGAGTCTTCAACGCCGTTCACCTGGAAGGACTTCGCGATTCCGCTGTTTTGCTTGAGCAGGTTCGAGCTGGCGTGGCACGACTGGCACCCGTCGCTAGAGTCGTAGTCCCAGCCGGTCTTCGGCGACCACACGACGCCCTTCTCCTCGTGGCATTTGGTGCAGTTCGTGGAGGTGTGACACCTCATGCAGTCGGTGTTCAGCGACGAGTTGGAGAGCGCGACGTGGCCCTTGCCCGCCCAATCCGACGTGGTCTTCGCGTACGGGCAGCTCATCTGCCACCGCGGCGTGACGTGGCACGCCGTGCACTCGCCCTTGGCCAAGACGCCCATTGAGCCGTGGCGCAAGCCATGGCAGTCGAAACAGCCTTTCATCGTCGGCTTCTGTGTGCCGTTGGCCTGGTGCGGGAACTGCGTGTGGCAGGAGCTGCACTGGACGATGATGTGGTTGCCGTGCGTGAACTTGATCGCCGCCGCGTAGTTCTTGGTTGCGGCGATGTTGCCGTGGCACAGCGTGGTACAGACCGCTTCGTCTACCTGCGAGCTACCGAGCTGCTGCAGCAGTTGTGCCGTGGCGGCGGTATCGAGCTGGGCGTTCGGGTCAGCGGCAAACGCGCTTGTAACCTGCACCGTGATCGCAGCAAATACGACGGTCGCCAATACGATGGCGAGCAGTCTGCCGGAACGTGCTCTGGACTGGCGGGACATTCTTTGGTTCCCCTTCTCCCCGTCGGCGCCCGTTGGGCTCCAACCGCTTACGAGCTGCTCTTGCGGAACACCGATCTGAACTTCTCCACCCACCCCATGACGGTCGTCTTGACCGAAGTCAGAACCGTGTAGGCCGGGTTGGCCTTCAGCACATCCGACTTGCCGTGTACGAACTCAGCGTAACCGATGTAGCCGTCGCCTGGGTCCGTGTGGCACTTGTGGCACGTGTCGTACAACTTGTCCTTGTACACCATCGACTGGCGGTCGGTCGACGGCAGCTCCTTGTGCGCACCGTGGCAGTCCCAACACGCCGGAGCATCGGGAGCTCCCCGCCGGTACGCAGCACCATGGTAGTAGTCGGCGTAGTTGTCGGTGTCTCTCGCGTGGCACTTACCGCACATCTCGAGTCCGGTGCTGTGCAGCTGTGCCATCGCTTCCACATTGTTCGATGCGGCGATGGAGTGTCCTCCATGACAGTCGCCGCAGAGTGGCTTCGCGATGCCTGGCGCAGAGGATCCCGGGGCACCCAGGGCACCCTTGGTCTGGCCAGGCAGCCCTGTGGGTGAGTGCGAGCTCGCGGAGTAGTCCGCGAACGCCGCGGCATGGCAGTTCTTGCACGAGAGCTTGGCCGTCTGGCGCCACTCCTCGCCCGTGGTGGAGACGTTGGCGTGAGGCACCTTGAACGCGAAATCCGTATGGCAGCCGGTACACGGAACGTCCTTGTGAGCAGAGCTCTTGAGCACGTCGGTGTTGACGTAGAGGCTCACGATCTTGCCGGCCTGGATGCGCTGGAGATCCCTGTCATCATGGCACACCGTGCAGCCGGACTTGCCGGCAGACGGCAGCGTCCACGACAGGTCGTAGGTGACCTTGAGCTTGGTGCTACCCGTCGTAGTGGTGACGAGCGAGGGAGTTGCTGTGATGGAGGTTGTGGGAGCTGCGACCGCGTACGACGCAGCAGACAGCACGAGAGCAGCCGTCAGCATCGTCGCGTAACAGGCGGAGCGCAGCGTCATTCAGTTCCCTTCGGTCGATCGGCCTGCCTAGAGAGGTTCGGTCGACGCAATCACAGGTGCCACCTCGGGTTCGGGGGCACCGTGCTCATCATGGTCCTCCCCGTGACCATGGTCATCATCATGTGCCGGGTTCAGGAAGCTCAGTCCAAAGAAGTCCATGAACGCTGGGAAGTCCTCGGTCACGGACAGGTACACGTGGATGGTCGTGAGCACGATGAAGAGCCAGTTGATGAGGTAGTGCGCGGTGCGTGCCCACCAACCCGCCATGTCAGTCGAGCCGAGCATCGCGCCGAGCCACCAGCCAACGAGCAGGTCGCGCGGTGAAGCGTTCACGTATGGCATCTTCGCCACGATCAGGGCCAAACCTGTGAACGCCTGCACGATGAGAAGCGGCACGAACAGGATATACGTCATCTTCTGCATCACGTTGTACTTGCCAAGATGCGGCTTCGAGGGCTTCACGAAGATGTAGTAGAGGATGACCTTCGGTGCGGTGGTGATGTCGCGCTTGGTGATCGCGAACTCGCGGTAGTCGCGGCGCGTGGAACCGAACGCGTACCACAGGCGCATGACGAGGTTGACGACCACGATCGTCATCGCCACGTAGTGCACCCAGCGCATCGCGGTTCGACCGCCATTGAAGAACGGGAACCGGATGTACATGCCGGACACGCCGAGCGCGATCATGGCTGCGACGTGCTGGAAGTGCATGATCTTCGGAGCAACCGGGATCGGACCGCCCTCGTGCTGGGGCCATTCCCAACCGACGAACCTGCGCTTTGCACGACCCGTAAGAATGTTGCCGAGGAAATGACCGGACAACGCAACCACGATGACCACGTAGAGCACCGTGAACACGATGTCGATCCACACATTGAGCTGCACCAGTCCGATCAACTGGCACCCCCTACTCCCTGGTAGCGCCGCCGGCTCGCGGCCAGAACGGCATGAGGCATCAGTACGTGCACAAGAAAGCTCCGCGGGCGACTGCCGGGCACCAGCGGCACGTCCTTACACCTTGAACGTTAGTACCACGCATACTAGGGTCCCCCTAGAGGGGGTGTCAAACCGCAGACCCAATGCTCAGCGGCCGTTTTGCTACACATCTTCGACCGTTCCGGAAGAGCCGACGACGATGCCAGCACTGCCGAGGAAGTGCAGCGCCCGCCCAGCGTCCGCGGGCTCGAGCCGCAAAGCGATGCCACACAGCGCGCCGAGGGAGCGCGGAGTGGGGATTGGAGCGACGTCGATCCCCATGTCGAGCAGGAGTGATTCGGCATCGAGTGCCGCGTGCGTGGACTCGAATCCGAGCACGGCGAACTGCCGAGGAACGCGAGGCGCAGCGGGTGGCGTCGACATTGATGACGAGTCCGTGTTCACGGTGTGGCCTAACCCTCAAGCTCGACGTGAAGGTGCGACTGGAACGCCATCGCGGCTCGCGTGGGCGTGCCCTTCGGGAGAACCGTGAAGAGCGGCCGCAGGATGCGCGTATCACCGAGGTCGACGCGCGATACCGTCCCGAGCGCTAGCGCCTTCTCGGCGACGAGGAGCGAGAGCATCGCGACCCCGAGCCCGCCTTCGATGGCACACAGCACGCCCTCACCCGTCCCGAGCTGCGCGGCAACGCGGAGGCGGCCAGGGTCTATGCCGGCTGCGACTAGCTCGGCTTCTGCGACCTGGCGGGTCCCGGAGCCACGCTCCCTGATGACCCAGTCCTCCTCGGCGAGTCGGGCCAGGCCGACCCTGCCGGTCGCCAGTGGCGAACCGGGCGGGCAGATCGCCACGACCTCGTCGGTGATGAGCGGCTCGAAGACGACCTTCGCGCCTTTGACGATCGCACCGCACACGCCGACGTGTGCGCGGCCCGATTCGACGGCGTCCACAACGCCGGCGGTGTCATGCGACGTCAGCACGACGTCGACTGCCGGGTACGCCGCAGCGAACGAACCGAGTACCCGCGGGACAACGTACGAACCCGGGGTGGAACTCGCGGCGATGGCTAGCGCGCCCGTGACCTCGCCGGACAAGGCCGCGAGCTCGTCGCGAGCTGCTTGGACCTCGGCCGTCGAGCGCCGGGCGTAGGGCTCGAGCACGGCGCCCGCCTCGGTGAGGTCGACACGCCGGTAGCTGCGATCGATGAGCGTCACCCCGAGATCGGCCTCGAGCGACTGGATCTGCATGGTGACCGCCGGCTGCGAGATTCCCAATGCCTTGGCGGCCTCGGAGAAGGAACCGCAATCGACGACGGCGAGGAACGTTCGAAGTTGCGAGATGTTCACGTAGACCGCCTTCCGGCTGCGGATTCGACACGCGGCGGGCACGCCGCGACCACTCACTACCATGACGCATTCCCGGCTTCGAGTCTCGCACTCGGACGCAAGTGATAATGATTCTCAGGTACCGGATATACTCCAACAGTCAGCACCGACCCGCCAATGGCACGGGGGCAACTGAGTGACGGATGAGATGAACACCGCATACGGGAGCGGCCGTATGACGCCGCAGCGCCGCCTGATCGCCGAGACTGCCGCCACGATGCCCGGCGCGTTCTCCATCGACATGCTCGCCGACGCGGTCCGCGTCCGCGACAGCGCGACAGGGGTGGCAACCGTGTACCGGTCCGTCTCGGCTCTCCTCGCGAGCGGCTGGCTCGAGCGCGTCGGCGAACGTGACGGCAGCGCGCTGTTCGCCCGGTGTCGCGAGGGTGCTGCCCACCATCATCACGTGATCTGCGAGAGCTGCGGGCGCGTCGAAGCCACGGCGTGTCCGGTCGCAGTCACCGCTGAGACAGCGGGCCCGGAGGCCTTCGTGATCACTCGCCACGAGGTGACTCTCTACGGCCTGTGCCCGCAGTGCGCTTCCGAGACGAACGGGCGCGTCTAGATGTCACACATCCACATCCCGGACGGCGTGCTGCCGCTGTGGCTCTGGCTGAGCGGCTGGGTGGCGGCGCTCGTTCTCGTGGGCATCGCTGGTCGTCTCGCCGAGCGCACCGAGGTGCGACGCAAGGTCCCGTTGCTCGCGGTTGTCTCCGCGTTGATGCTCGTGGCGATGTCGAGCGAGATCGTGCCGCTCGCCTACCACATCAACCTGACTGTGGTCGCGGGCGTCTTGCTGGGGCCGGTGCTCTCCGTGATAGCGGCGTTCATCGTCGAGGTTGTGCTCGCGATGCTGGGGCACGGCGGTGTGACGGTGCTCGGGTTGAACACGCTCATGATCGCTACCGAGATGATCCTGGGCTGGGCGTTGTTCCGCGGGCTCGTTGCGGTGCTGTCGCGCCGGCGCGTCCGCTGGGCCGCCGCCGTCGCGACCGTGATCGCGCTCGCGTGCACGACCACACTGCTGGTGGGGCTCGTCGCACTCGCGGGAGGCGGCGCGGCGACCACGCGCGAGACCGGCGCGCTGAACCCGGCGTCGCTGACGTTTTCCAACCCGCTCTCGGGTGGCGTGTTCCGCGCCGGGCTCTTCGCGGGCGGCGGCTCTGAAGCCGCCACCGCGCCGCAGGCGGGCTCGCTGTCGGTTGCACGCTTCGCCGCGGTCGTCTACACGCTCGGGCCGATCGGCTGGCTGCTCGAGGCGCTCATCTCGGCGTGGATGCTCGGCTACGTGGCGCGCGTCCGGCCGGGGCTCGTCTGGGAAGGCGCGCTTGGAGCACACCCTCACCACGTGCCCGGCGACGAGGGGGTGCGCTAGTGAACATCGGCTCGATCGACCGCTCGGCCACCAGCGACCTCGGTTGGATGCACCGGGTCTCCCCTGCCGCCAAGCTGGTCGCTTTCACGCTTGCCCTGGCCTCAGTGGTCGTGACGTGGAACTTGCTGGTCGCGCTGGGACTGCTGGTGACGATCGCCGCAGCGAGTGTCTCGGCCCGAATCGACCTGCGGCTCGCCTTCACGCTCGCCGCCTATCCGTCGCTGTTCGCGCTCATCTTCGCGCTCGCCTCCGCGCCCGACCCGCTCACGGGAGCGACGATCGTCGTCAAAGCGGTCGCCGCCGGGCTGTGCGCCGTGACAATCGTGCTGACGACCCCGTACCCCCAGATCTTCGCGCCCGTCCAGCGCATCGTGCCCGGCATCGTGGGCGACGCGCTGCTCATGACGTACCGGACGACGTTTCTTCTGCTCGACAAATTCGCGCATCTCCTGCGGGCGATTCGCCTGCGTTCCGGAATCCGCGGCGTGCACCCGGTGCGCATGGCACGCGCTACCACGACGGCGCTCGGCTCGCTTCTGCTGTACGCGCTCGACCTCGCGCAGCGCGATTACGACGTCATGTGGCTGCGCGGCTACTCGGGCCGTCTGCGCGTGCACATGCCCAAGAGCCACACCCCCGCTCTCGACGCCGCGCTCGTCGCCGCGGCACTCCTTGCGCTCGCGGCCAGCGTGACGTGGCGCGCCGGCTGGCAGGCGCTCAACCGGTACAGCTGGCTCGTCCCGATTCCGGCGCTGCTGCTGCTCGCCGCGGCGCTGTTCGCTCGCTCACGCCCCCAGGAGGACTCCCGATGAACGCTCCCGAGCACGGCACGCCAACCAATCCGTCCTCAGACGAGGTTGTACGCGTCAGCTGCGTGCGCCACAGCTACGAGGACGGCACCAGCGTGCACCTGTGCGGCATCGACTTCGTCGCGATGCGCGGCACGCGTACCGCCCTGCTCGGCCCGAACGGCTCCGGCAAGACGACGCTCATCTTCCACGTGCTCGGACTGCTTCGCTCGCAGGAGGGCACGGTGCGCGTCTTCGGTGTGGACCCCGCGATCGAGTGGCCGCGGATTCGCCAGCGCGTCGGAATCGTGCTGCAGAACGTGGACGAGCAGCTGCTCATGCCCACCGTCTACGACGACGTCGCTTTCGCGCCCAGGCAGTACGGCCTCGCCGAGGACGACGTGGCTCGCCGGGTCGCGGCCGCGCTCGACCTGCTCGGCATCGCGAAGCTCGCCGAACGGGTGCCGCACGACCTGTCCGGCGGCGAGAAGCGCAAGGTCGCGCTCGCGGGGGCGCTTGTGATGGAGCCCGAGCTGCTCGTACTCGACGAGCCGTTCGAGGGGTTGGATCCGGCGGCGCGCGTGGGGCTCGTCGAACTCATCGAGCGGCTGTCGCGCGAGCGTGGCGTGACGGTCGTCATGTCGACCCACGATATCGACTCGGTGCACGAGCTTGCCGACTTCGCGTACGTGCTCGCGCCGGGAGGCGAGATCGCGCTTCGCGGCACACCCGAGGAGGTCTTCGCGAACGCCGCGGCGCTCGCCCACTCCAACATCAAGCCGCCGATCCTGGCCGAGCTGTTCTCGGCGCTGCGCGAAAGCGACCCCACCGCACCGGCACCGGCGCTGTCGGTTGACGACGCCGTGCGCGAACTCGCCGCGTGGAAGAGCGCCGCCGAGCGAAGCTAGGCCTGCTCGGCGCGACCCTTCGCGACCACGCGCTCGGCGAAGGTGGCGCCCCACGCCTGCGCGGCGGCGATCTCCTCGGCGGTGGGCTTGTACTTCACGGTGAAGTCGGGCTCGGGGAGCTCGAAGCCAATCTCCTCGAGTCGCGTGGCCATCTGCTTGGTCGCGCCGCTCGACCACCCGAAGCTGCCGAAGACACCCGCGAGCTTGTCTTTGGGCTTGAGGCCGGCGATGTACTGGATGTAGGCCGCCGTGCGGTGGTGCATCTGGCGGTGCAGCGTCGGGCTGCCGAGAAGCAGGGCGCGCGCGTCAAGCAGCTGCGTCGTGATCGTCGCCAGCGGTGTCTCGGCGAAGTCGTAGAGGCGCACGTCGACACCGGCGCGGGCGGCCCCGTCGGCGATTTCGCGCGCGATGAAGTCAGTAGCGCCCCACATCGTGCAGTAGGCGACGATGAGCTTGTCCTCGGTCTCTCCAGCCGTGAGCCGGTCGTAGGCGTCGATGACCGTGGGCACCGTGTCGTGACGCCAGATCACGCCGTGGGACGGTGCGATCACATCGCACGTCCAGCCCTGCTCGACGACCTTCGCCACGGCTTTGCTGACCGGGCCCGACACCGGCTGGAGGATGTTCGCGTAGTAGTCGGTGAGCTCGGCGACTGCGCGCTTCAGCCCGATCTCATCGGCGAACCGCTCGGAAGAGGCGACGTGCTGACCGAAGGCATCGTTGGGCATGAGCGTGCAGGACTCCGCGCAGTAGGTGAACATCGAATCCGGCCAGTGCACCATCGGCATCGGCAGGAAACGCAACGTCTTGCCGCCGAGGTCGATGACGTCCTCGGCTCCGACCGCATCGACCTTGGACGCGATATCGTCACCGTGATAGCCGGCGATGCCCTTCACTCCACCGGCGCTGGCGACCACCTTTGCCTGCGGGATCGCCTCCATCACGGCGCGAAGCCCGGAGTTGTGGTCGGGCTCGACGTGGTTGACGACGATGAGGTCGATCGACTCGAGCGGGACCACGTCGACGATGCGCTCGAGCAACTCTGGCACGAACGGCGTTTTGACGGTGTCGATGAGCGCGGTCTTCTTGGCTCCCCTGACGATGTACGCGTTGTAGGTGGTGCCGCTGGGCGTTTCGTAGCCGTGGAAGTCGCGAAGGTTCCAGTCGATTGCGCCAACCCAAAAGATACCGTCGGAGACGGGTACGGACTTCACGGTGTGGGCCTCCCTACGTGTTGCGCTTGACGAAGAAGTCGGCCATGGCAGCGAGCATGTCTCGCGCCTTGGTGCGCGGCAGATCCCTGATGAGTGCCGCCTTGGCCTCCACGACGAGCCTACCCGCGTAGGCGTTGGCGTACTCTATCGAGCCTGCCTCGCGCATGATCGCGACCGCCTCGTCGAGGTCGGCTGAATCTGCGGTGTGCGCCGAGAGGATCGCGAGCAGCCGCTCGCGGTTCTCGGAGTGCTGGAGGGCGTGCACCGCGATGAGCGTGCGCTTCCCCTCGGTGATGTCACTGCGGAAGTCCTTCTTTGTCGCCTCGCGCGTGCCGATGAGATTGAGCATGTCGTCCTGGATCTGGAACGCGAGGCCCGTGGCCATACCGAAGGCGCGCAACATCTCTATCTGCGACTCAGAGCCGCCGCCGACAATCGCGCCCACAGCCAATGGCACGGCCCCCGAGTAGAACGCCGTCTTGTGGTTCGCCATAAGGAGGTAGTCGTCGACCGTCAGGTCGAAGCGGTCGTCGCGTGCCCAGCCGATGTCGAGCGCCTGGCCCTCGATGGTACGCGTCGTCATGTCGACGAGCTCCTTGAGAACACGCAGCTTGGTCGTGTCATCGAGGTTGGGCTCGTCGACGACGGTGCCGGTCACCAGCGAGAGCGCGAGGTCTCCGGCGTTGATCGCCAGGCCGTCACCCTCCTTGATGTGCAGGCAGGGTTCGCCTCGGCGGGTCTGCGAGGCGTCTTCGATGTCGTCGTGGATGAGCGCGGCGGTGTGGAAGTGCTCGATGGCCGCTGCCGAGGAACGTGCGCGCTCCGGATCGCCGCCGACCGCCTCGCACGCGAGCAGGCAGATGAGCGGGCGGTGGCGCTTTCCGGCGTTGGCGCTGTACTCGGCCAGCGGACCGTAGAGGTAGCGCTTCATGTCCGGGTGAGTGCCGTCCATGAAGAAGGTCGCGAGGTAGTCGTCCATCCGCTTGGAGTTGCGCTTGAGATAGAGCTCGAACCCGATCAATGGCCCTCCCGGGGGCGTGAGCGGTGTTCTCGGCGATGCGGGTTCGCGGGGCAGGTCGGGGCCGCCCTCGCCGAGGGTATTCTCGGCTGACATGGTAGCAGAGGCTACGGCGGCGCGGACGGGGCTACGAGTCCGGTCGCATGCCCTTCTCGAGGAACACGCCATCGGGAGTGAATCTGCGGCGGTAGGTCAGCACAAGCGCGACTACGCTACCGAGCGCGGTTGCGGCCGCGACCATGAGCATGACGACGATCTGGTAGCCGGTCGCCGTGACGGGGTCGGCGCCCGCCAGGATCTGGCCCGACATCATTCCCGGGATGAACACGATGCCGGCTGCCGCCATCGAGTTGATGGTGGGAATGAGACCCGCGCGCAACGCGAGCCGAATCGCACCGTGCGAGGCCTCCCACGGAGTGGCGCCGAGCGCGGTGAGTGCGAGCACCTCGTCCTTGCGGGCGTCGAGGTCCGCGAACATGCGCTCGAGCGCGAGCGCAATGCCGGTCATGGAGTTGCCGATGACCATGCCGGCGAGCGGGATGACGTACTGCGGCAGGTACCACGGCTTCACCTGCACGATCACGCCGGTTACGGCGAACGTGACGAGAAAGCCGGTGAGCGCTTGGGAGATGAAGACGCTCGCGAAGATGCCTCGCGGCGCGTCGGGGCTGCGCTGGATGAGGATCCGGCTCGCCATGAGCACCATGAGCAGCAGGATGCCGAGCACGAGCCAGGGGGAGTTGATCCCGAAGACCCACCGCAGCACGAATCCGAGCGCGAGCAGCTGCACGTAGGTCCGCACGGTGGCTATCGCAAGGTCCTTCGTGATACCGAGCGCGAGCCGGACCGAGACGATGCCGACGAAGACGACGAAGAGCGTGGCGAGCGCGAGCTGCCACGGCCCGATGACGATGACGCCGCCCGCGGCCTCGTTCACGATACGACCTCCTCGCGTGCGGGGCTGGCTGTCCCGGCAGACGAAACCGCGAGCCGGCCGCCCTCAAGCAGCAGCCGGCGCGCGGCGAGCCCGTCGCTACGGTGGTGGCGGACCCGTACGACAGCGCCGCCCTTCTCGGCGAAGGCGCGCGTGAGCGTCGCCACCGAGAGCGCGGAGTCGTCGTCGAGCGCGGCGTCGGGCTCGTCGAGAAGCAGCACGTCCGGGGTGGTGAGCGTCACGCGCAGGAGCGCGACGCGCGCGACCTGACCCACCGAGAGCCTGGCCGCATCGCGGTCGAGCCCGATGTCATCGAGTCCCACGCTCGCGAGCGCCTCGGCAAGGGCCGCGTCACTCGGTCGAGGCCGGCCGTGGCGGACGCGAAGCGTCCACGGGAGCAGCAGGTTCGCGCGCACGTCGCCTTCGGTCAGCGCAGGCTTCTGGGGCTGGAGCGCGACACGGCAGCGCCATTCGGTCGCCGGGATCTTCTCGGCGGGAACGGAGCCGAGCAGCAGCTCGCCGGACGCGGCGGGCAACAACCTCGCGAGCGCACGCAGGAAGGTGGTCTTGCCGGAGCCGGACGGACCGACGATGTCGACGATCTCGCCTGCGGCGACGGACAGCGACACGCCATCGAGCACGCGGATGTCGCCGGCTTCGCTCGGCAGAACCGCAGTGATACCACGAGCTTCGAGCAGTGCGCCCGCCTCCCCGCCTACTTCTTGGGAGCGATGGTGTACTCGATCGTGACCGGCTTGCTCGCGATCTCGCTCACCGTCACGAGCCCCTCATTGGCCGAGTTCGAGATAGTGAGGATCGAGGCTGACGCGTCGGGGCTGCTCACGTCGGCCACCTCGACCTTCCAGCCGGCCTTCTTCAAACCCTCGCCAAGTCCCGCGACGACGTCAGTGAACGGATCGATCGTCGAGAACGTCGCCGAGAAGGCCGTGCCCTGCGCCGTCTTCGTGGACCTCGTGCGGACGACCTTCGAGCCGGGCCACAGCGGCAGCGTCTTCGTGAAGTCACCGGTCAGCGTGCCGACTACGGAAGCGCCGACGGCGGCGACGGTGGCCTCCTGGGTGACGACGGTGGGGGGCGGCGTGAACTTCGCGTCGAGGGTGTTCTTCACCGACGCGCATCCCGGCACGCCGAGAGCGAACAGCGCGATCATCGCGAGAAGCGCGAGGTAGGTGTGACGACGGCGCATGACATGTTCCCTTTCACGACGCGGAGAGTATTCCCGCTTCCGTTCGGTGCGTGAAAAGCGCCGGTGTGTCCGGACACCTCGTATGCATGATGGCGGAGCCGTGTGCGAATCGAACACACCCAGGAGGCTCTTCACCCCCCACTACGGTTTTGAAGACCGCGGGCACCACCAGGCACCATCCGGCTCCATCCACGGCATTCTCCCGACGCCCCCCTGCTGTGTCAAACGAACGCGTGCCGACACGTGGCTCGCAGCTGCGCGCATGAGGAAGTTCTCACGACGCTCTCACCAACCGCTCACCTGCCAAGCCGATGCTACAGAGCGGATGGCACTGCTCCCGACCCGAGGATGACCCGATGTCGCGGATGACCACATGGATGGGTTCGCACAAGCTCGCAGCCACATTGGCTGGTGGAGCTGTCGTACTGACGATGCTCGTCGTCGGCTTCCTTGCCGTCGCGCAGGCCACCGACCGGCCCGCCTTCTGCGGCTCGGCATGTCATGAGATGGGCCCCTTCCACGCCGCGTGGACGACAGGGCCGCACAAGGACGTTGCCTGCGTCGAGTGCCATGTTGACTCGGGACAAACCGCACGCCTGACGCACAAGTTCGAGGCCCTGGGCGAGGTTGTCTCGCACTTCTCGGGCAACACGATGTTCCCGCGCGCCACACCCCCGAAGGTTCCCGATGAGCGCTGCATTCGCTGCCACGCGACCGTCACCCCCAAGACCGCCGGCTTCGATCACGTCGCGCACGCCAAGCGCGGCCCATGCGTGTCGTGCCACGCCGACGCCGGCCACGACGTCACCACAGCAGCACTGCAACAGGCGGGGGTCTTCAATACGTCACTGGCGACCACCGCGACAGCGTCCGCCGAGACCAGCAAGGCGGTCGTCGACGGCGGCGCCGCAGACCTCGCCGGACACGTGACGGTCGTGTGCTCGCAGTGCCACAAGATGGCCGCCACCGCGTGCTCCGCGTGCCACACCTCGAAGCATCCCGCGCGCGGCGAGTGCACGACGTGCCACAAGCCGGGCGTGAAGTTCGTCTTCGTGCATCCGCAGGGCGGCGTGGACTGCGCCTCGTGCCACAAGCCCCCGGCGAAACACACCACGGCGACCGACTGCGCGCGGTGCCACGAGAAGGTCGGCGTCACCTGGACCCACACGCACGTCGCCGCCGCCGGCTGTGGATCGTGCCACGCCCGCCCGGCGAAGCATCGCGACGGCGAGTGCTTCGGCTGCCACAAGAGACCCGGCGTGGCCTGGGCGTTCTCGCACCCGAGCGGCAGTGCCGACTGCGCGAGCTGCCATACCCGTCCCGCTCAACACCGTGCGGGCGCCTGCCAGTCCTGCCACCGCAACACCGGCAAGAGCTGGGCCTTCGCCCACCCGAGCGCGGGTGCCTCATGCGCCAGCTGTCACGCGCGACCCGCGGGGCACCGCGCGGGCTCCTGCTCCTCGTGCCACCGCCGCGCGGGTGTGAGCTGGGCGTTCTCCCACCCGAGCCGCGGAGCCAACTGCGCGAACTGCCACAACCGACCCTCCAAGCACCAGTCCGGCTCGTGCTCCTCGTGCCACCGCCG
>Ga0079306_1001346_pt1 | contig 16615 bp, 15 predicted proteins | sample Methanotroph_Enr_FD_79181 | JGI IMG/M metagenome (GOLD analysis project Ga0079306, IMG submission 79181) | Enriched soil microbial communities from Old Woman Creek wetland in Ohio, USA - Methanotroph_Enrichment_5 | ecosystem: Environmental > Terrestrial > Soil > Wetlands | place: USA: Ohio...
ACCGATAAGCCCAGGCCTGTTCCCTGCCCCACCGGTTTGGTAGTGAAAAACGGATCGAAGATCCTGGCCTGATTCTTTTCCGGAATGCCGCAACCGGTATCCCTGACCGTGATCAGAATACTGTCGCCTGGCATACTGTCGCTTGGGGCGGCAAGACCTGTCTGCAGATAGATAGTGCCGCCGGTGTCCTGCATGGCGTGGTGGGCATTGTTGATCAGATTGACGAAGATCTGGCGGAGTTTCTCCGGGTCGCCGCAGATAAGCGGCAGGTTCCGGTCAAATTCGCGATGGAAGGCGATGCGGCTGAGGGAGAGGGTATGCTCCGTTACCGCCACCACGTCGGCCAGGATTTCATTCATGTCGATCAATTGGCGGGAGCTGCCCGACTGGCGGGAAAATTTCAGCAGATCGGCAACGATCTTGCGGCTGGCTTTGGTCTGCCGTTCGATCACCTGCAGACTCTCGTGCTGTTCGCCACCCGCCGGAAAATCGTCCATCAGGAGTTGGGTATAGCCGAGGATGATGCCGAGCGGCGTGTTGATTTCATGGGCGACACCGGCCGCCATCTGCCCGACCGAGGCCATCTTTTCGCTCGCCGCGAGTTGTTCCAGCATAGTTTTGACCTTGGTCAGATCCTTGGCGATAGCCTCCGAGCCGAGGATCTCCCCACCTTCGCCGAGAATTGCAGTAGCCGAGAGCAAAACAGAAATGACCGAACCATCCTTTCGGGCGAATTCCAGGTTGAGATCCTTGATATAGCCGTCGCGGGCCAGCATGGCGTTATAGGTCAGTACCTGGTTCTCATCGGCAAAGAGGTCGGTCAAATGCAGCTCCCGGGCCTCATCCCGATCATAACCAAGCATCGCGAAGCCGGAATCGTTCATATCCACCAGCCGGCCTGTACTGTCGCTGAAGAGAACCATGTCTTTCGAGGCCGAGAAAAGGTGACGGAATTTCTTCTCCGACTGGGTCAGTTCCTCGGTTCGCTCCAGCACCTTGTGCTCGAGATTCAGATTCAGGTCCCGCAGCTGGTTGGCCGCTGCCGCCAGGTTCTTGTTGGCGTTTTTCAGTTTGCCCGCTTCGTGTTCGAGCAACTCATAGGCCTGAACGCCCTTGTGATAGAAAATCATCACCGCGGCCACGGAGATCATGAACAGGGTATTGAAGCCGCCGGAATACGGGGAGATCGCATGCCATATATCGGGCCTGCCGCCGATCATCAGAAACTGCTTGACCAGATGGCCGACGGCCCGCGAAATCGCAAAAGCCCCGATGGCGAGCGTCACGTAATGCAGATAACCCCAGACAAAATTGTCGGGCTGCTTCTTGGCCAAAAGATAGGCGTATCGCCAGGCGAGAAAGGAGAAAACTATGTTTGCCGCTGAGCCGACCATATCGATGGCTATAGTGGGCAGAAGGGGAATGCCGCTCATTATTTCCCGTCCTCCCCGGTTTCAACCTTCAGCGAACGATAGAAAGACCGCATGGCCAGATAGAGAAAAAACAGGGCAGGCGCACAGAGCAGGTGATCGAGTGCAGTGATATAATAGATCCATTTGCCAAAGGAAAAAGGCAGCAGCAGCAGAGCCGAGAGATACCCGTCCTCGGTAGTAACCGCTTCATTCGGCAGGGCCACCTGGGAAAAGTGCCCGAAAAAGGCCAGGCAATTCCAGAACATCATCAGCCAGCAGAATCGTTGAAGGTAGATCCAGCCGATGCCGGCAAAGGAACTGCGCCGAATATCCCAGAGCAGATAGCCGAGGGCGCCGAGGTACTGGATATGAGCGAGTTGATGGACTACTACCCCCTCGACGCCGTCATGGGTCTGCAGCGCCCAGGCATTCCCCGACAACAGGGCGATGAAGACCAGCTGGGCGAAAACGATTCTGCTGACAGTTGCCGGTTTCATTGGACCTTTTTCCTGGTGCAACAATTTTGCTGCATCGTAGCAAGTAATCTTTTTGTCATATGTCGGCGTCTTAGTCGGTTGTACCGGCTTCTCAAATTTCAGGACAGCGGCAGCAGCTGCCCTTCTCACTCCGTATATGCACTTTCGATACCATTTTTGCGACATCGAGCCGAAAATCTCTTTATCGCCCAACTATTCTTTTTTATTATCGATATTAAGCCATCAATTCAGTAGCACCAGAACACCGAGCCACGTCAGGGCTGCAACCGATTTGCTGCTTGTGCAGCATTTTTGTTGCACGTGGAATCTGCTATGCAGATCGGTCGGCGGCTTAAGCAGAGACGGCAGATGGGGGCTTCTTCACCGGAATGAAGCGCAAACGTGAGGGGAGGCTGGATAAACCGAAGGTTACTGCAGGTGGTAGGGGCGAAAAATTTTTCGCCCTTACGGCGCCTCGCATACACGGCAACCTCGGCTGGTGAGAAATCCCGGGCTAACGAGGCGTAGTGAGCTTATTGATTTCTGGAACGGAAGGCCTCGACGTCGATCCGATACCGGCGCAGCAGACGCTGCAGGGCCTGCCGTTCGATGCCGCAGTTCTTGGCGGCAAGGGAAACATTGCCCTTGGTCCGGTCGACCGCCCGGCGCAGGTAAAATTCGGTGAATTCCTTCAGGACGGCCGCCTTGGCGGTGTTGTAATCGAGATGTTCGATCGCCGTGAGGCTGGCGGCAGTCGGCTCCTTGCCCTGTTCCGCCGGCGGCCCGTCGCCGCCAAGCATCAGATCCTGCCGTTCTACCCTCTTGCCGCGGCCGAGGAGGACGGCGCGGTTGATGGTGTTCTGCAGTTCGCGCACGTTGCCGCGCCAGGCTTTGTGGAGGAGGGCCTGCACCGCTTCCGGGGAAAACTCCAGCTCGGGCCGGTCGTATTCCTGCCGGTATCGCCGCAAAAAGTGCTGAATGAGGAGCGGTATATCGGCGCGGATCTCCTCGAGCCTCGGCATCGTCACGGTCACCACGTTCAAGCGGTAAAAAAGATCTTCCCGGAATTCGCCCCTGGCAATCTTGGCCTCGATGTCCTGATTGGTCGAGGCCACCACCCGGACATCCACCGGATAGGTCCGGGTTTGTCCGAGCGGCTGGATCTCCTTTTCCTGCAGAACCCGCAGCAGCTTGGTCTGGATCGAAATGGGAATGTCGGCAATCTCATCGAGCAGCAGGGTCGAGTGATTGGCTTCGACGAACAGGCCGACCTTGTCCCGGTCGGCCCCGGTGAAAGCGCCCTTGCTGTAGCCGAACAGCTCGCTCTCCAGGATCTGTTCGGGCAGGGCCGGGCAGTTGACCGTCACCATCCGCCTGCCGGCCCGGCTGGACAGAGCGTGCAGCGCCCGGGCGGCGAGTTCTTTACCCGTCCCCGATTCGCCGCGGATGAGTACGGTCATGCTGCTCGGCGCCAGACGCCTGATCAGATCCTGGACCTGCGCAAGGCGCGGCGACCGGCCGACAAAGCCGTAAAACTCGCCAACGCCTGCCAACTGAAGCCGGAGGTCGTCGAACTTCTGCTTTTCCCGCAGCAGTTCGGTCCGCTCCATCGCCTTGGCCACTGCATGGATGATCTGCTCGTTGTCGAAAGGTTTCTGGAAGAAGTCATAGGCGCCGGCCTTCAGCATCTCGACCGCCATGTCCACCGTGGCGTAACCGGTCATGATGATGGTGGTGAGCGACGGATCGAGCTCCCTGATCCGCCGAAAAAACTCCACCCCGTCGATCCCCGGCATTTTAATATCGGTCAGGACCACATCCGGCTGCCAGAGGGCGAGGACTTCGAGCCCCTGATCTCCGGAGCCGGCCTGCCGGACCTCATAGCCGCATTTCTTGACCAGGATCCTGGTGAGCAAGGTCAGCATGTCCGGCTCGTCGTCGACAATCAGGACACGTCCGCTGGCGGTTGGTTCGGTCATGGCTTTCCCTCTATGAAGAGGAACGAAACATTTAAATTTTTCGGTTCTTGTTCTGCGACATCTGAGGCTTGACATGACACTAGCAGAGTTTGCCCGGGTTGGCCAGTCCTCATCAAAAGATAGTTCGATCTCTTATTAATCTTGCATTTACTAATTCATTCGTATTAGGATTTGCTACGTCCCATTACGTATGACAGAGAGAGAAAAGCAGCAGGAACGACTTCAAATTCATTAAAGGAGAAATCTCGATGATGTCATTGAAAAGGTTTTCCACCCTCGGGCTCGGCATGATGCTCTTGACGGCGGGAACCGCTCAGGCAGACAGTACAGTCCCTTCGCCGGCGGCGCTCGACAAGCCGGTCCAATTCACGCTGGCAGCCGGTGCAGAAAGAATGGAAGGCGATACCACCTATAAGATAGGATATCCGATCACCTCACCGTCTGGAGTCACTTTCGATGGCTATTTCCCGTTCAGCGAGCTGGAATGGCCGCTGGACATCTGGCTCGCCAGGATAGACGGCAGCATGGTGATCAAGAAAAAGATCCGAGTCAATGCAACAGTGAAAAAGGATCTCTCCGATCCCAATGACAATATGATCGATTCGGATTGGATCACCGAGAGCAACCCGAGCCAACTGGACATCTATTCCGAATCGGAAATCTCCAGTTTCGATGCATTGATTTACGATATCGATGTGGACTGGATCTTTGTCCGCTCGGAAATGGTCTCAGTGTATGCCGGTCTCGGTTTTCTGTATCAGGATTTCGATTACGATGCGAAAATCATCAGCCAAACTTCGCCGTCAGGCATCCCCGGCTTCGAGGCTGAAGGAGACGGTCGGGTCGCCATCGAGTACGACATCACCTACACCATCCCTTATCTCAAAATCGGCACCGATTTCACGTTTTCGCCCAAATTCTCGATGGCCGGCAGTTTCTCCTTCTCGCCCTTTGTCGAGGCCGAGGATACCGACAATCATCGGTTGCGGGAAAATGGCGGCAAAATTGCCACAGGGGACATGGACGGCGATGCCATCATGTTCGATCTTTCCGCAAAGTATAATTTCACTCCCGTTATTTACGTGAAGGCAGGCTTCCAATATCTGAAGATCGAGGTCGACGGCACTCAAACGCAGGTGTATGGCAACGGCCAGCCGATAGGTACCGTCGCCGAGGAGTCCGAGTCCTCCCAAACCTCCGGCTTTGTCCTGGTCGGCTTCGACTTCTGATCCTTTCTCACCCGCAGCCGATCAGATTCTGACAGCGGTTTCAAAGACTTGCGCAACAGCTTCGGCAATAAAAACAGCCACTGGAGGCCAAGGTCCGGTGGCTGTTTTTTTGGATCACGTCCCCTCAATTGAAAACAGAGGGCACAAGATGTTTATATGGTCAGACAGAAAGATCCATCCAATCGATCCTGTTCAATAGCATGGAACCTGGACTCGCCGGGTTACCGGATAAGCATACTCCACCCATACCTGCCGGCCATCATACCGGCTGTATTGCCACTCTCCGCTGATCACCTGATCTTCCACGCAGATTCTCGGCTGGGAGTATCTGGGGGGAGGCGCATAGACCACCGCAGGCGGCGGCGCTGCCGCACTCACCAGAGCCGAGCCGAGCAGAAGGCCGCCCACCACGCCCAGGGCAATGCCAACGCCATCGTTGCGATGACTGCCATAGTGCCTCGATCTTTCATGATATCCATTTCCGTAGCCGTTATATCCCCCGTGGCGGCCGCCATAGGCGAATGCCGACGATGTTCCTGCCAAACACAGCATTAAGACGAACGCGATTATCTTTTTCATGATGTACACCCCTTTCCTCTTTCCGCCCCGTCAGGATCCGAACCTGTTCCGGATAATCCTGTCATGCGGCGAAAACAATTTACCGACTCTTTCGGACACATCCTTCCCACCGGGGAAGAATGGTGCCGAGACACCTTCTTTTTCTTTCTTTATATCCTTTGCCGCGAAGAAAGTGCAGAGGACATCAGGGGGAATGGGACACCGGGTGGCCTGATATCGGGGCCATGTCGGGTTCATGTCGGGTCAGTTCGGAGGTTCGGACGGCCTCCACGATCAACCGTAGCCGAACGACTCCAGTTCTTCGTCGCTGAAACCGACAAAGTGGGCAATCTCGTGGACGATGGTGATTTCGATCTCCTCGATCAACTCCTCGCGGCTCAGGCAGAAGGCCTCAAGGGGTTCCTGAAAGATATGGATGGTGTCCGGATAAAGGGGAGGATCGGTCGGACTGCGCTCGGGCAGCGGCACCCCGGAATACACGCCGAACAGTTCTTCATCGGGTGGAAACCCCAACTCTTCCAGCAACTCTTCGCTGGGGTAGGGCTGGACGGTAATCAGGACGTTGTCCAGATGCCTGCGAATCCCGGCAGGAATGCGGGCGATGGCTTCCTCCACAACCCGATCGAAGGCTTTGGGACTCAGTTTGGGGCGGCTGGCGGTCATATTTCCCTCTGATAAGAAGAGCGTAGTGAAATTGGCTGGGCGTAAAGTGACAACCATCAACAAAAGAGCTGGCGATTTTCATCCGGAAGCTTACGATAATTGATAGCGAAACTATAGGTTCGAAAGAAAGGAAAGTAAAAAAATATTGGGTGAGCCCCTGCGTCGCGAAAACTTATCACCCCAGTCGGCCGTCGCTCCTCATGCAGATCAAATGATCCGTATCGAAAGAAACATTGTCCTGGCCGCACGCGTGCGCTACCGGATCGGCGGCAGGGCCAGGTATTTCTGCGAACCGCAGAATCCGGGCGATATCGAGGATGCGGTGCGTTGGGCCATTTCCGAAAATGTTCCTTTTTTCTTTCTCGGCGCCGGCACAAATGTGCTGTTTCCGGAAACCGGCTATGACGGATTGGTCATGCAGTATGCGGCAACGGAGATCCGCGAGGAGCCGGGCGGCATCCTTCTTTCCGCGGGAACGCCGATGGCCGAGGCGGTCGATTATTGCACCGAAAGGGGCATACGCGATCTGGCCTGGGCCGGCGGGCTGCCGGGCACCGTGGGCGGCGCCGTATTCGGCAATGCGGGATGTTTCGGCGGCGAGATGAAGGACTCGGTCTTAGAGGTTGAAAGCATAGCCTTTGACCGGGCCTCGGGAAACATCGAGCGCCGGGTGAGAAGTGCAGCGGCTTGCCGGTTCGGATACCGGGAGAGCGTGTTCAAACGCCCGGACGGCGAAATCGTTACCGCCGTGCTCATCCGGGCCACGCCGGGAGACCCGGCCGCCGTGCGGGCCGAAGTCGATAGTTACATCGAACATCGACGTCGTTTCCACCCCCTCGATTATCCCAGCGCCGGCAGTACCTTCAAGAATATTCCTCTCGCCTCGGTTTCCGACGAGATCCGGCGCGACTTTGCGGGGGTGGTCAAAGTCGATCCCTCCCCCATCATTCCCGTTGCGGCGGTCCTCGACCGGCTCGGTTTGAAGGGAACGCGCATCGGCGGTGCCGAAATATCGGCAAAGCACCCTAATTTCTTCATCAATCGTGGCAAGGCAACCTTTGCCGACATCAGCCGGTTGATCTCTCTGGCAAAAACGATGGCCTGGCAACGCTACGGGATCGTCCTGGAGGAGGAGATCCGCATTGTGGGCGGCTCGTCCTCGTTCATCGGCGGCGAAAACCTCGACAAATGAGGTTTCGCCCCATGCATAAATCGTGATTCAAGCCGAATCCTTGCTTGTCACTCCGCCTCACTTTCTCTACTTATTGGAACTTATAGGCAGTAAAACAGTAAATGTCGATCCTTCTCCCGGCTGGCTCTCGACACGGATTTCCCCCTGATGGTTTTGGACAATACCATGGCAGACGGAGAGGCCCAGGCCGGTTCCCTTGACTGCCGGCTTCGTGGAGTAAAACGGCTGAAATATCCGATCAATATTCTCGGGCTTGATGCCTATGCCCGTATCCGTGATCGCTACGGCGACTCTCTGCTCTTCCTGCCAGGTGCTTATGGTAATGACCCCGCCGTCCTGGCAGGCGTCCGCCGCATTGTTCAACAGATTGAAAAAAACTTGTTTGATCTGGTCCGGAATCGCCATAATCTGGGGCAGTCTCTCGGCATAGTGAGATACCGTGGAAATCCTTTTTTGCTGAAAATCGCTCTTGCACAGCAACAGCACCGAGTTGAGGGATGCATGTACATCCATCAGAATCTTCTCGCCCGAGGTCGGACGATGGAAATCCTGGAGACTGCGAATCAAAATTTTCATTCGGTAACTTTCTTTGACAGCCAGGTCCAGCAGCTCTCTGTCCTCCGGGTCAAGTATGATCCTGTTTTTGAAGCTTTGCAGTATGGTCATAACGCTCTGCAGGGGGTTGTTGAATTCATGGGCGATAGAGGCGGACAATTTGCCGATCGCCGAAAGCTTTTCAGCATGCAGGTACTGAGATTGTGCTTTCTGAAGTTCGACGGTACGTTCCGCAACTCTTCTTTCCAACTCGTCATTCAACTGCTGAAGCTGTTCTTCGGCCTGCTTTCGGGCGGTGATATCGACAAGAGTGCCGATGATCGCGGGTTTGCCTTCATAGATCGTCCGGGAGTTGTAGACTTCAAGGTAAATGACATCCCCGTTCTTTTTTATTCCCCTGAACGGATAGTGCCCGGACTCTTCATGCTGCAGAAGGCGCTTGCGGACGCATTCCTCTATTACGGGCAGGTCGTCAGGCAAGACGATATCGGCATAGCTCTTGCCCGTCAATTCCAGGTCCGTGTAGCCGAAGATCTCGGCAAAGCGGGGATTTATATATTTGAATTTTCCCTCCTGTAAGACATAAACGCCAACCGGAGACCGTTCCGTCAAATCTTTGAACTTTCGTTCGGATTCGGATAACTCCTTGATGCTCTGGCTCAACTCCTCGGAGAGAATCCTGTAGGAGCGCTGGCTTTCTTCCAGCAGTCGTATCTTGTGCTCAAGCTTGATGGCGACTACTTCCGAGTATTTCCCCAGGTAATCTTCCTCTTCCTCAATCAGCTCGGTCGGAACGACTTTCCTGTCTCCTACTTTCAGAACTATGTTCTCCACCTCCTGCCACAGTTCCACGGGGTCTTTCGGTTTGACGATATAGGCCTCCGCCCCCAGGGAGAGGCAAAGCTGCACGTCTTGCTCTTCGGTATATGTTGCCGAGTAAAATATGAAGGGTATCGACTTCAAGGTCTCGTGCTTTTTCAGATGTCTCAGAAAATGAAAACCATCCATCACGGGCATCAACGCATCGGAAATTACCAGGTCGGGCATGGAGGCCACAGCCATCTCAAGCCCTTCCCGACCATTTTGAGCCTCCATTACCTGGTGGCCGTTTCTCTCTGCGAGATAGCGCAACAACTTTCTGTCGTCGTTATTGTCGTCAACTATCAGAATTTTCATCGGTCCGCCCTCGGAGAATTTCATGAATTTTTTCCATGATGGTAAGAGGATCTATCGGTTTTTCAAAATAGGCATCGACGCCAGCGGCAATGATCCTCTCCCTGTCTCCGGCCATGGCAAAGGACGTCATCGCTATGATCGGTAATTTTCTGTCTCTTTCGGAGCTTCGTATCCTCCGGGTCGTTTCCAGCCCGTCGATGCCGGGAAGGTTGATGTCCATAATGATGAAACACGGCCTTTCCCTCAGGGCGAGTTCAAGACCTTCTTCTCCGGTCGCAGCGGCGATTACCTCGTATCCACTCCGCTGCAGCGCATAGGAGATGAGCTTCAGATTATCTTTGTTATCCTCGACAACCATGGCTTTTTTCATTGCGCGGCCTCTCACGTGCGGTGTTCGGAATAATGTCATAATAATTATTATTTACACTCCGCACTTCGCATTCAAGGGGGGGTGGGTGGATTGATAGGCATTTACTTGCAGGACCTCCACTACGGCCATTCCATTTCAGGGAAAATTGCGTAACCTTGAAACGCCTCCGCAAATCCGGATCGCGCTTCAGCAGAATCGGCGGTTCCCGTGTGAAGCAGGCGAAGCGTCTCGCTATCTTCGTCCTGCAATTTGACCGACATCGAACAGCCCATGAATGGCTCCCCAGGCAGAGGCTTGGGCACGATCATTCACTCCTATTTTACTAAAAATGTGAATGACATGGCTCTTGACGGTATGTTGAGAGATTGCAGATCGGCTGAAATTTCTTTGCCGTATCGAGGCAAAAGAGGAAGTCGGTGCGTCCCTGGGGATAACTGTTATGGATGACCGATATCGGATTCCGTTTTTCAACCGGACCTATACCATCGCAACCGACAAGATTGTCGATGCAGACGGAAAAACCGCCACCCACGTCGCATCGGTCATTCTGTGTAAATACTTGCTCCTCTGTCCCCATCGGCAGGCGGACGACTTCCGCCTGGTAAAAGTGAGATATCAAAAGGAAGGACTTTATCATTAATCTGTCGCTGACGGCGGCCCAATTCGCTGGCCCATCCGAAAGGCATTGAACTACCTCCGGCTTGTTCGCTCTCCCTTTACGCGAATTTGACCTGGAGAGGTGTCGAATTGCCGATGGTATCACAGAGCGGACACCTTGCAAGGAGTTCCTGGCGAAACTCCTCCTTTGCGCTTGCCGAAAGATCAGAGGAAAACTCCACCTGCACCGACAATTCGGAAAAACCCGCCCTGGTATCCGTGTCCAGACCAAAGGCTCGGGAAGGGTCGACATCCCCGGCAACCGATACACGGAGATCCTTCGTCTCAAGCTGCTTCTCCATTGCCATAATGCGGCAGAGATTAAAAATGCATCCCCCCAGCGCTATTGCCAGGCATTCCACCGGAGTCGGGCCGGCATCGTCACCTCCCCATTCTTTGCGTCCATCCATAAGGATTTCATGACCGCGGCTCGTAGCAATCATCCGGCGATTGGTACCTGCAGACAATGTTGTAGCAATGTGGATGAGTTCCATTTTACCTTCTGTCTCGTTTTGATCTGCCTTCATGGTAAGTCTCCTTGGATTATTGGTTGTGATCAATTCTGTATTTCGATTAAATTAAGTTGTTGAGAATTTTGTTGTATATAACGATGTACAAACCGAGCCACAGCTCGTCCAACGATTTATTTTCATATACTTATCGTGAAATTCGATTAGGAAAGGAGCAATTACCATGGACCTGCAGCGCCTGCAGACCTTCCGGACGGTGGCTACACTGATGAACTTCAACCAGGCGGCCGACGTGCTGCACTACTCGCAATCCACCGTTTCAGCCCAGATCAAAACCCTGGAAAATGAAATCGGCATTCTGTTATTTAAAAGGATTGGAAAATCCGTCCAATTGACCGAGGCCGGGGCCAGGATGCTCGTCTATGCCGATAAGCTTCTCGCCATCAAGGAGGAGGCTGTGGCCGAGGTAACCGGCAAAAACATGGTCTCCGGAATGTTGACAATCCGGATGCCTCAGACCGTGGCTACACACTATCTGCCGCGTATCCTCCGCGATTATCAACCACGCTTCCCGGGGATGCGGCTGGATATCACCAGTTGCGCCATGCATTCCCTGGAGCATGAACTGCGGATCGGCACGGTCGATCTCGCGTTTTTGTTTGCGGATACCATCGGCGCGAAAAATCTGACATCTGAGTTGTTACGCATCGAGCCCCTTGCCATTGTCACGCACCCGAGTCATCCGTTAGCCGCTCGCAAACCTGCAGATTTCAAAGACCTCGAAGGCCAGGTCCTGCTTTTGCCGAAAAGCGATTGCGGGTATCGGATGGTTTTTGAACAGGCCCTGGCGACGGAACGGGTAACCCCGGCCACCATAATCGAGATGAACAGCATCGAAGGGATTAAACAGACGATAAAAGCTGGGATTGGGGTAACCATTATCCCGGAGATTGCGGTGCGGACCGATGTTAATAAAGGGCAAATGGCCAGAGTGTGCTGGGCGGACAACCTGGAAACAGGAGTCCTGATGATCCACTATAAGAATAAATGGCGGTCCCCGGCGGTGGAAGCCTTTATGGCTGCAATGAGGCGCCAGCTGGATGATTCTGCCACAAAATCTCAGGCAATAGAGCAAGCAGGTCAGCACAGTCCTTCGCCTGCCAGCGCAGCCGTCGGGAAGTAGTCTTCTGGCCTGCGCGGTGCTTCGTCCGTACTGCGTTCACGCAGATGTCTCCTCCTTCCGTAAACTTCACCGCGTGACTCAAGAGGTTGAAAAGGCGGAGCAGCTCGCCGATCCGTGCACATCTGCGCGTGGGCCGCATCGATCTTGAGTTCGAGCTTTTTCTCCCGTATGTCTTTTTCGAATCCCTTGACCGCCTCGGCTATGACATCATACGCATCGAATTTCGTGTTTTTTGAGAAAGAATTTTTTGAAGGCATTTATCGCCCCTTGCGGGGGTTAGAATGGCATTGCCTGAATATAGCATTTTGTGGGATCAAGTTTATACCTTCGCCCGGAAATAGTCTTCTCAACTTTCAGGGTCCGGTTACCGATCTGGAGTAAGGTGCCGGCAAAGATAGTTCCATGGACGTCTATGGATATCCTGCTTATGTCGATCCCTTCCCGGCCTGGTTGACTGTTCTGAGCAGTCTCGGGTGTGGTCTCCTCCGGAGAACACGAGTAGAGGCTGGTGCCGGGGATCATGTTTATCCGCAATTGCTGAAGTTTCATTTTTTCAAGTCCACTTTTGAGAATGCGGAGCTTTTTGGCTCTGGCTATTCCTGTGTGCCCCTTGAGCCGCTCTATGATCGATGCCTTATGTTCTTCCAGCCGCTGTTCGAGCTTTCTATATTGGTAGAGCCTTTCGGCGACGACCCCTGCCGCAATGAAGGCGGGGTCGGCTCCCGTTGTTCCGGCATCGCCCAGGGAAATGCTGCCTTCGCAAATGAGCTCTCCACCGACAAGTGTGCTGTTCTCTTTGCAGCGTATATTCCCCCCGGAGGAAATGTAACTGTAATAGCTCTGTTTACGAATGACACAGTTGCCGTTGCAGTGAATATGGCCCTGTTCGATGAAAAAGATGTCAATGTCCCCGGAAGCCGTAACCGAGCTTGAATTACCGGTTATGCCGCCGTTGATGACAATGTTGGCCTGACTGGAAACATGGGCGGACATGACACTCCCCTTGATTTCCAGGTCTCCCTGCGTTCTCACCTGAAAGCCGGGGAAGACCGACCCGTGAATGACAACGCTGTTTCTCGACTCGATATTGCCGGTTGAGTAATCGATATCCCCGGAGATATCCTGCTTGCTGCAGACCATGACAACATTGTCCTGAACAACAGAAAGCACTCCGTCGCTCGTGGCTGAGACCTCGAGTTTTGCCGGACAGTATACCGCATCTTTTAAGGTCTTTACTTCGATGTCCAGGCCATGTCGCGGTTCCAGGAGTTCGCCCAGAACCGTAATTCCGGGCAGGCCTTGGTTCGCCGGCACCTTAGTGGCTATCACCTGGCCTGCGGAAACCGGCACCATGATCTTTCGTTCTCGAAAGTCTATGGTGCCATCTTCTAACAATTTTCCCGCAACCGGACCGATTTCCATTTCAAAATTGAGATAGGCATTGGTCCCTGCTACGGGCTCCCTGCCTTTGGCGACCAGGATGTGATCCGAGTCGGTGGATTTGTTGCGGATGCAGCTTTTGACCAGGTGCAGCTGCTTGAACTCCACTCCGAAAACAATCCCGGACCGGGCAAGCAGCTGGTACAGGTCTTCGCTGGACAGGGTGTGGTAATTGAAGAGCAACGGTTTAATGACGATGGATGCCTCCATCCTGTCGCCGGAGAGATGAAAAAGCGGCTCGATCGATACATGAAGCACATTCTCTTCACTCTCCTCGACAGGGCAGAATTCAATCCTGGGGTAACCGGTCACGGCCGCAAGTACTTGGTTTTTGTCCTCGGAAAAATAGGTGTTCAAGCCTGCGACCACTTCTCTTCGCAGCAGTTTGTCCGTTTCCGGCAGATCCGGATCGGTAAACTCCACCAACACCTGATCCATTTCCGCAAACGTGGTTACCGGCAGCTTCTCAAGGGGATAATTCTCGCCTATTTTTATTTTTTCCGTAGTAAAACATATTGTTGGCTCGATATATCTTGGCGAGATATATCCGGTGTAAGGCGGCGTAGAATTCATTGCCCGAAAAACCCCTTGTCGGTTGAATATGAATCCGGAGTGTAAATATTTTAATATTTTTTAATTCGGGAACATGCAAAGGATCGGGCAAAGAAGGCAGAACCCCATGTTCCTCATTCCACAATCGTATTTACACTGTCTCACGATTTCAACCTTATCCAAAGTTTTTCATGAATATTCTTGGAATCAGGATCGAAGCACTGAGTTTTCAGGGGCAGAAGGGGGTTTTTACTTTTTCTCGGAGTGGAGTGACGCCAATGCAGATAATCCAAGGCACGAAAAGACCTGTTTGGGCCACGGGACAGCACTATCGAAGCGTGGCAGGCAGGGTGAATTCCGAGCATTTTTTTGTCCCATGGACAGGGCTATAATGCCGGAAATGGAGGCACTTGCCAGAGAGGTGCCGTCGAGATAATTATAACTATTACCAGGGGTCGTCACAAAAAGATGTGTTGCCGGGGCCACAGCATCCGCCTTCGATGCCAGTCGCCTGTTGGGCAGTGGGTTGCCCGATTCATCCAGACCCGCTACGCTGATCACCTTGTCGTGTGAAGCGGGAAAGGCAATATTCTCCGCCGCGGGGTCATTGCCCACGGGAGCCGCAAAAACAATTCCTTTCTCATGACCGCTCTCAATCATCATGCCCAGCAGGGTATCGTTGACATATGCCCCAAGGCTCAAATTCACCACATCCACTTTGGCCGTGATAGCGGCATCCAATGATCGGACCAGGGATGTCGAAAAACATTCTCCCGTGGCCGACATTTTACTCACCTGACGGCAGGCCCGCAGTGCCAGCAGAGACACGTCCGGCGCAATACCGACGATGCCGCATTCATTGTTGCCGGCGCCAATGATTCCGGCCACTGCGGTACCGTGAATCTCCCCCTGGTAGACGCTGTCCGAAATGAAGTTCTGATGTCCGACGATACGGGAGCGCAGATCCTCGTGCTCTACCTCTACCCCGGTATCGACAACAGCCACGGTGATATTCTTGCCACTGACCTTGCCGTGCACTTCCTGCAAATCGAGCATTGAGGCCAGATTCTGCATGGAACTGAGGGGATCTTCCTGGCCCATCGTGGCAAAGACATAATTGGGTTGTGAATTATATACACCGGACTCATTTTTCAGTGCCTCGGCAATCTCTGCCGCGTCCTTAGCAGTGGAAGAAACCACCATGATTCGGTTGAGCGCTTTCAGAACTGTTTTTTCACCGACATCGAGATGGTACTTTTTGACAACCCGATCGAGGCCGGCAAGACCAGCCTTGTCATTATCAACCAGAAAAACAACCTGGCCGGGCACATGCTGGGCAACCTTCGAGTCCTTTCTATCCTGCGCCATTTTTCTGTCTGCATATGCCAGGGGACTGCGCTCTTCCTGCGCCGTGCCGACTGAATCTGCAGGAAACATGTTTTGCGGCATGGTTACGGACCCGCCGGTCTGATCCCCATCAACGGCAATGGACGATTGATTCGCTTCATTTCTAAAACCAACGGCAGCATTAACGGCGTTCTCGCCTGTCGCAGTATTGACGGCTGTGCCTCGCAATTGCGCCCCACCCATGACGATTGCCGCCTGAGATGCCGAATTGCTGTTACCCACTGCCATATTGGTGCTTTTCTGCATTGTGGACGTGTTCATCACCGTACCGCGAATTCTGCTGTTTTCTATGCGAACACTTCCCTGATCGGCTTTGTTGTCTGTGCCTACAGCCATATTCACTTTGGAATTGCCAACGGAAGAGTTGCTCAGCGTGCCGCTTATCCTGACCTTTTTCAGTGCAATAGAAGAGTGCACAGCCTTGTTATCGCTGCCTGCTGCAATATTGGCGCTATTTTCAATTTTGGCTGGAGCGTTGATGACATTGCCCTGGATAGCGGATTCGGCAAATACACCCAGGGGCGTGGTGAGGCAGAAGAGCAGGACAACCCACAGTTTCGCCGCTTTGATGGCCGGGCCGGGATTGGCGAGATTTATCATGGGCATCCCCAGGTTACTTGCAGAGACGTGCCTGACGGGTCGTTTTCAGCAGTCGGGACGAAAATAAAATAAAGAAAACTTATTAAACCATACCTGGTCAGCACAATAAAGAATTGAATTCTAAAGACTGTCCTAATAAAACGGCTCCGCAAATACTACGATTGCCGACTGTTTTAATGTCCGCACAGCCTTATCCAGGTCGCTCTGGCTGCTGATACTGACCACATAGCGCCCTTCCTTGCTGGGCCCACTGCTGATTGATCCCTGAATGGCGTAAAGCAGGCTGCGGATATCGGACTCCGGAGCGTTTGGCCGAAAGACCACGTTAATGCCTATTTTTTCAGCAATTGACGCCACTTTCGTGGCACTCAAAGTGGAATATGTATTTTGCTCTGGAGCAGGGATCAGCAAGAGCACAATGACCACAGCCTGCACCGCGGCAAGCATCCACGGCACAGCTATGGATTCACGAATCCGCTGCCAGAAAGAACGTATGGACTCTGCCAGCGAGCTGGACTGTGCAGGTGCTTTTCTTTCCGCCTTTTGGTGGGCACTGACCTTACTGGATATCCGGTCAAAGATTGCATCCGGCGGCGATGGCTCGGCAGGGTCGATCCGGCGATACAGCTCCATAAATCCTTGAAAATCCTTGCACTCCTCCAACAGTTCGGGATC
>Ga0079306_1001349_pt1 | contig 16593 bp, 18 predicted proteins | sample Methanotroph_Enr_FD_79181 | JGI IMG/M metagenome (GOLD analysis project Ga0079306, IMG submission 79181) | Enriched soil microbial communities from Old Woman Creek wetland in Ohio, USA - Methanotroph_Enrichment_5 | ecosystem: Environmental > Terrestrial > Soil > Wetlands | place: USA: Ohio...
ACTCCCCACTCCCCACTCAACCCCGGACTTAATCAGCTACCGCGACACCGGCATCTCGCTTAAAAACCTAAGCATCGCGGCGGTCGGTTGGCCGGTCAGTGCGACATAGTCTTCGATAGCTCGTCCCAGCAGGAAGACGGCCTCATGGTGTGCATCCATATGCACGAAGGTCTCCGTCTGATGCCCGGTGAAACCTTCCTGCACATCACCTTTTGCGCTTCGAGGACGCAGTATCTTGAAGATCGAGGTGAGCTTGGCGCCCAAACCCTCCCCTTCACTCTTGAGCTGCAAGAGTTGACCCAGTATCTCCTCGGCGGCGCCTGCCAGCGTAATGGCCGAAAAGAGATCACCTTTGCCGAAATAGAGACCAAGAGCGGTTTCTATCTGGCGCAGGGCGATCTCCTGCTTGGCGAACTTCTGGATATTCATGAGACCTCCGGTTCCGGTGGGGCCAGGGCGCTATGCACGTCGGTGCGACTGGACGCGCCCGGTGCGGTTATATTACAAAAAAAGGGCCGATCCCTCAAGGAGTCGGCCCTTTTCAAATGTTGCTCAACGGCAAGCTGTTACGCCTTGGTGACGGTGACCTTAAGGGTAGCGCTCACTTCCGGGTGGAGCTTGATGGTGGCGGTGAAGTCGCCCAGGTGCTTGATCGGCTCGGCAAGCACGATGCGCTTGCGGTCGATTTCTACGCCCTGTGCCTTCAGCAGCTCGGCCAGCTCGATGTTGGTAACAGCGCCGAACAGTCTGTCGTCTGCGCCGGACTGGTGTGCGATGGAAAGAGCGATACCCTCGATCTTGGCTGCCAGCTGCTTGGCGGCCTCGAGCACGCGGTTTTTCTTGTACTCCAGGTGCTTCTTGGTGTGAGCCAGCGCCTTGGCGTTCTTCTCGGTAGCTTCGATTGCCAGCCCTTTGGGGAGCAGGAAGTTACGTGCGTAGCCGGGTGCCACTTTGACGATGTCGCCGATGTGACCGAGATTCTCAACGTTTTCTTGCAGAATGACCTTCATGAATTGCCTCCTAGCCTGGTATTTTTACAGGTTTTGCTGTTTATTGGGGGATCTGAAATCGCCCCAGAGATCAAAGATGCCGAGCACCGCCACCGCCAGCGCCATGAAGGGCTGGAGGATCAGGAGCAGGACGAGAAAAACTCTTACCAACACCGGCACCTTGTAGGTGCTGAAGAAATGGCTGATGACCGCGCAGCCTTGCATCATGTACAGCGCTCCCAAGACGATCAACACGTTGAGCGCGGCCAGGTGGACCAGACTTTGCTCGATCAGCATCGCGAATCCGGCCACGATCAAAAGCCAGACCAGCTGCTCGGGATTGCGGTACTTCTTGAAGTTGCCCAGGTAGACCGGCAGACGGTTACGCGAGGCGACCCGGGACAACACAAGCAGGTTGACAGCCGCCAGCATGCCCAGTGCCACGGTCACCATAGCCGGGTAGATGGTGATGATCAGCGCACCGGCCTGATGCATCGACTCGTTGAAGGCCTTAAGCTCATCGCCGGCGACACCGGCCTTCTGATAGAAGGTGGCGGTCTGGCTGATGCTGGCCTCGACACCCTTGACGACCTTGGCGTGCAGGTCGGCTCCGGTGACGTAGCCGTAAAGCGCCGCCGCCACAGCGACGCAGCTGAGGTTGATGGCGACCGCGTACACGATGGAACGCGCTCCTCCCTTGAGCCGGATCAGAAACTCCGACAGCGCGAGGGACATCACCCCGGCCTGCAGCAGATAGACCACCACGGATGCCGGATCCGCCACCGCGCCCAAAAGCGCAGCGCTGGTCAGCACCAGTGCGAGCCCGGTCCACCTGCCGTGTTTCAGTGCGTAGTAAATCCCGGGTGCGGGTGTGAAGAGGCCGGGGAGGAGGCCGAGGACGGGGAGGAACAGAAACGCAAGAAAGAGCGTCACCGTAGCGACGCTCCCCTTGACAACGTCCAAAATCCGCCCCTGCAACACAGGGTTGCCTGCTAGCGACACAGACTAAGCGGTTGCGTGGCTGCCCGCGATGGGAAGCAGCGCGATGTTCCTGGCCCGCTTGATCGCCTCGGTGATCTCCCTCTGGTGCTTGGAGCAGTTACCGGAGATGCGGCGCGGAATGATCTTGCCGCGCTCGGAAACGAAGTAACGCAGGGTGCGGGGATCTTTGTAGTCGATGGTGACCTGCTTGTCTGCGCAGAAACGGCAGACCTTACGACGCTGGAAAGGACGTTTTTTCCTCGGGCCGCTGGTGGTGCTTCTCTGGGGTGTTCTCTCGTCAGCCATTTTCTTATCCCTCCACCGTAGTAGTCGTTTCGGCCGCAGCCTCGGTCACTTCAGCGGTCGCCTCAGCGGCTTCCTCGGTCCCTTCCTCGGCGGCTTTCACCGGAGCAGCAGCCGGAACCACCACTTCAGTTTCCAGCTTGACGCTCTGGTAACGGATAACCTTGTCGTCGAGGCGCAGACGGCGCTCCAGCTCGGCGATCAGTGCAGAGTCGCCGTCGAAGCGGAGATAAAAGTAGCGGCCACGCGGGTTCTTGTTGATCGCGTAAGCCAGTTTCCTGACGCCCCAGTCTTCGAGCCTCTTGAAATCGCCATTCATGTTGGCGACAATGTCCTGGACCTTGGTGGAAAGAGCTTTGAGCTCCTCGTCACCGAGGTCCGGCTGGACGATGTAGATCGTCTCGTACATCCTCATGGTAAAGCCTCCTCACGGTTATTGAGCCCCGGGTCCTGCCCGGAGCAAGGAGATACGGCAGGTCATGCCGCTCTTGTGGAACAGTATTCATTACTACAGTTATAACGGCTTGACAAGTAAAAACTGGCCTCAACGTGGTTCAGAGGCAAGAAACAAGCATCTGCGCCATGACTGGGTCCTGCCGAGGCTGACCCCGCCGCTAACCCCTGACTCTAAACGTTAAACCTGAAATGCATGACGTCGCCGTCCTGCACCACGTATTCCTTCCCTTCCAGCCGCATGAGCCCCTTCTCCTTGGCGCCCGCCTCGCCGCCGGAAGCGATGAAATCCTGGTAGGCGATAACCTCGGCCCGGATGAACCCCTTCTCGAAGTCGGAGTGGATCACGCCGGCAGCCCCGGGAGCCTTGGTCCCCCTGGTGATGGTCCAGGCACGCACTTCCTTAACGCCCGCGGTGAAGTAGGTGATGAGCCCGAGCAGTTCGTAGCCGGAGCGGATCAGGCGGTCCAGGCCGGACTCGGCAAGTCCCATCTCTTCCAGAAACGCCTGTTTCTCATCGCCCTCGAGTTCGGAGATCTCCGCCTCGATCGAGCCGCAGATGTAGACCACGCCGTTACCCTCGCGGGCGGCCAGTTGGCGCACCTCCTCGACGTAGGGGTGTTTCCCCTCCAGGTCGTCCTCGGCGACGTTGGCGACGTAGAGGACCGGCTTTGCAGTCATCAGGTGCATGTCGCGCAGGATGACGCGCTCGTCCTCGTTCTCGGCCATGTCGCGCGGCGAGAGACCCTTCTCCAGGGTGGATTTCACCTTGAGACAGAACTCCACGTCCTCCTTGGCCTTCTTGTCGCCGCTTCTCGCCTGCTTCTCCGTGCGCAGAAGGCGCTTCTCAACGGTGTCGAGGTCGGCCAGGGCCAGTTCGGTCTGGATCACCTCGATGTCGCGCACCGGCGAAACGCTGCCGCTTACGTGCACCACGTTCTCGTTGTCGAAGCAACGCACCACGTGCAGGATGGCGTCGACCGAGCGGATGTGGCCAAGGAACTTGTTGCCCAGCCCCTCGCCCTGGCTGGCGCCCTTCACCAGGCCGGCGATGTCGAGAAACTCGATGGTGGTCGGCTGCATCCGCTCCGGGTGGACGATCTCGGCGAGCCTATCCATGCGCGGATCGGGAACCGAGACGATGCCGACGTTGGGATCGATGGTGCAGAAGGGGTAGTTGGCCGACTCGGCCCCCGCGGAGGTGAGTGCGTTGAAGATGGTGGATTTCCCAACGTTTGGGAGACCGACGATGCCGCAATTGAAGCCCATGACGAATCCTTTAAGGCAATGGACAATTGACAATGGGACAATTGACAGTGCCTTTGTGGCACAGATCAACTGCGAATCGACAATTGACGATGGCGTGTTGTTGTATGTTACGTGTTGTGTTTCACTGCTACCTGGGCCACCATTCTACAGATTTCACGGCTAGGGCCGTTCCTACCGAGATGGTGCAGTCCTTTTCCGGCATCCGGGCTTTCCTTGCCAATTGCCGAACTGTCCACAGCCGATTCGACTCTGAGTTTGCCAGTGGCCCCTCGGCTACACCAAATCCTTACTGTGATGGATGCTCATCGCCTTGGGGAGCCCTTCCTTGAAGAGCATCTCCATCGCGTCGATGGTGCCGTCCAAAACGCCCATGAGACCGTCCATCTCCTCCTTGGAGAAGTTGGCGAGCACGTAGTTGGCTACGTCGCCGTGCAGCGGCCGGCCGATGCCGACCCTTACCCGCAGATAGTCGGGCGAACCGAGTTCCTGGGCCAGCGAGCGGAGCCCGTTGTGCCCGCCGTGCCCGCCGCCTTCCTTAAGCCGCACCTTGCCGAACGGGATGTCGAGGTCGTCGTGGATTACGATGAGGTCGGAGAGGGAGAGCTTGTAGAACCTGAGCGCCTCCGCCACCGAGCGCCCGGACAGGTTCATAAAGGTCTGCGGTTTGAGGAGGATGACCTTCTGCCCCGCCCAGTTCCCGTCACCGGAAAGCCCGGAAAAGGCTTTCCTGGTGACGGCGATACCGGTCAGGCGCGAAAGGCGGTCTAAAACCATGAAACCCGCGTTGTGGCGGGTCCATGAGTACTGTGGCCCGGGGTTGCCGAGCCCTACGATGAGTTTTGCAGCCATGGGTTACCTGATTAAACGGCAGCCTCTTCTTCAGCTTCGCCACCCTTCCTGCCGAGGATGCTGACAACCGGTGCCTTGGGATCGTTGAGGATCGTGGAGCCGATCGGAGCGGGGATGTCGCCCACGTGGATCGAGTGGCCGATGGCCAGCTCGGTGACGTCGACGCTGATCGCCTCGGGGATGTGGACCGGCAGGCACTCGACTTCGACTTCGTGCAGCGCGAAGTCGACGAAGCCGCCCGCTTTGGCGCCGGCTGCGGTCCCGACCAGCTTCAATTTGACGTGTACCTTGACCTTGTCGGCCAGGTTCACCTTGTGCAGGTCGACGTGGCGCGGGGTCCCTCTCAGGGAATCCTTCAGCAGGTCGGCGACGATGACGCTGGCGCCGTTCAGTTCGCCTGCGCAGTTGAGGGTCAGGATGTGGTTGCGGCCGCCTACGCCGGCGATCGCCTCGGAGAGTTCCCTCTGGGCCACGGAAACGGAAACCGCCTCCATCCCTTTGCCGTACACAACGGCGGGAACGCGCCCGGCAGTTCTCAGACGGCGGCAGATCCCTTTACCGGTTTCTTCCCTCAGTTCCACATTCAGTACCTGCTTACTCATACATCCTCCGATGTCAATCTTTTTGGTATTTGCTGATTCGATAGTGCAATCGATGCATTTCAGGTTGTTTGTCATACGAAAAGCGAGCTGACCGACTCATCCTCGTGGATGCGGCGGATCGCCTCGCCGAGCAGTTCGGCGACCGACAGCACGCGAATCTTGTCCGAAAGTTCCGCCTTCTCGCCCAGGGGCACGGTGTCGGTGATGACCACCTTCTCGATGACCGACTTGTTGATACGGTCGATGGCCGGGCCGGAGAGGACGCCGTGGGTGGCGCAGGCGTAGACGTTGGCCGCACCGTGGTCCTTGAGGGCCTGTGCTGCCTGGGTCAGGGTGCCGGCGGTGTCGATCATGTCGTCCAGGATGATGGCCGACTTCCCTTTCACGTCGCCGATCAGATGCATGATCTCGGCCACGTTCGGCCCGGAGCGGCGTTTGTCGATCACGGCCAGGGTGCAGCCGAGCCGCTTGGCGAAGGCCCTGGCGCGCTCGGTCCCGCCGGCGTCCGGGGTGACCATGACCAGGTTCTCCAGGGTGTCGGCGAAGCGGGTTTTCAGGTGGGCCAAAAGCACCGGAGCGGCGTAAAGGTTGTCCACCGGGATGTTGAAGAAGCCCTGGATCTGGCCGGCGTGCAAGTCGACCGTGACCACCCGGTCCGCACCGGCGGTGGTTACCAGGTCGGCCACCAGCTTCGAGGTGATCGGGGTACGGGGAGCGGCCTTGCGATCCTGGCGGGCGTAGCCGTAGTAGGGGATCACCGCGGTGATGGTGGCTGCGGAGGCGCGCTTCAGCGCGTCCATCATGATGAGCAGCTCCATCAGGTTGTTGTTGGTCGGGCTGCAGGTGGACTGGACCACGTAGATGTCCCTGCCGCGCACGTTTTCACCGATCTCGACCATGATTTCGCCGTCGGAGAAGGTCTTAACCTTCGCCTGCCCCAAGGGTACCTGCAGGAAGGCGCAGATCTTTTCTGCTAGAGCCGGATTGGAGTTTCCACTGAACACCTTGATCTTGTTTTCCATCAATTCCGGCCCTCTTCTTTTCTCATGTAATGGCGTTCGGGTCAACTCACGTCCCCCACGCCAGGCGCTAAGGGAGCGAAAGATCCACGAAACGCTACTTAATACAATACTTGGGGGGCGAAGTCAACCGTAAAAGCAGGCCAAGTGACAGTCGTGTGCCGGATCAGCCTGTGAGCCGGCGGTTACTGTAACTCCAAAAATTGTTACAGTTTTCACACTGGGTGTCGATGAGAAACCATAGTGACCACCGACACGCACGCGAGGAGCCTCCATGGAACATCGGCGTTTTCACAGGATAACCTTTGCCGCACCGGGAGAATTGCGCCACCAGGGCGTGAACTACCAGGTGCGTCTGGAAAATATCTCGCTCAGAGGCGCCCTGGTAAGCTCAAACGAGTGCATCATGATCCCCACGGAGGAGCAGTGCACCTTTCACCTCAAGCTCGAAAACGATGATGTCCAGATTGTAGTCACGGCCAGGGTGGTGCACTCCTTCTTCTCAATGGTGGGTCTCGAATTCATCACTATGGGCCAGGCAAGCGAACTGCGCCTCTTCGAACTGCTGAAAGGCATCACCGATGCCCCCGACACCCTCAATCGAGAGTGGCAGGCCATCCAGACAGCCAGCTCCAGGAGTGCTGAGTAACCCCGCACCGCTTCAAGTGGCCAACTCTCCGCCTGTTCCAGTCGTCCGCTGACCTTCACAGCACCCCTTTCCGCCTGTGACAATCTTTTTTTGCCCCCATCATTGCCGAAACTGGTTCGAATCTGTCATTTTTCTGTTATAATTCCCCTTTCTTCACGACCGAGCACGCAACGAAAGGAGACAACACATGAATTTCAGACGCATTTCCCAATTCTTCGGCGGAGCGGCGGCACTTGCCCTAGTGGCCACCGGCTGCGCCACCAACCCGGACGGCAGCTACGAATACAAGAGGACCGGGATAGGAGCATTGGGCGGAGCCGCGCTGGGCGCGGGAGCGGGCGCCCTGTTCGGCGGAACGCACCGGGGCCGCAATGCCGCCATCGGCGGGCTCACCGGCGCCGTGGTCGGTGGGGCCGTGGGCAACTACATGGACCGCCAGGCGGTCGCCCTCAAAAAGAGCATGCCGGAAGCCGAAGTGGTGCGCGACGGCGACAAGGTGTACGTCGCCCTCCCCTCCGGGATTCTCTTCGACGTAGGCAGGGACGCCCTGAAGCCCTCGGCCAAGGAATCGCTCGCCAAGGCGGCAGCCACTCTCAAGGATTCCAAAACCAACATCATCGTGCAGGGGCACACCGATTCCACCGGCTCGGACTCCGTCAACCAGCCGCTCAGCCAGCGGCGGGCCAGCCATGTGCGCGACTACCTGGTTTCGCAGGGCGTCCCCTCATCCCGCCTGAGCGCCGTCGGGTACGGGTCGAGCCGCCCCGCCGTCCCCAACGACACCGAGGCGAACCGCGCGCTGAACCGCCGGGTGCAGCTGGAGATCAGCCCGAACGCGCAGCTGAAGGCGCAGGAAAGCGGCAACAACTAAACGGGTGCGGGGAAACTCCCCGCCCTCCCGTTGCAAGCCCACAAGGGGCCGGCTCCCACGGAGTCGGCCCTTTTTTTGTCAGTGAGATTCGGCTCCTTGACGCGGGGCGTTTTACCTGTAAGCTACCTACAAGCATTAAGACTAATCTAGTCCGCTTACCGCAACAACACCGTTAATCGACATAGTACCCAAATAGATGGCACGTGAGCACTGTCAGTGCCACAGGAAATTACCCATTGACACGCAACTTCAACAGGTTGCCAATGTGATTATTTATTGTGCAAAAGGTTCAACAGGCCGTGAAACGTGACAACGCAGCCAGCTATCCACAACAAACGCCGGGTTATCAACAGGCACAGTGGACAGAATTCATTCTCTATGTCAATCCGATTACTTACACAGCATCAGGACCGACTGGCTCTACACCGACCGCAGATGTAGATTAAAATCGTTGAAAAACGAACTAAGAGATGTCACTGTAAGTCAAGCTCAGAGTTGACATCCCCTGCGGTAAAAGGAGCAAGGTAAGCCTGTTAGCAGTGGGCAAGGGAGAGAAACTATGAAGAAAAAGTATTCTTGCCCGATATGTGGTAACAGTGAACTGACCAACATGTTCATCACCACTCCCAAGGGAAAAAGCATGTCCTTGCATCTGTCCTCACAGGCTGCCATACGTAAGGCCTCGGGTCAGGTGTGTTGCATCGTGTGCCAGCAGACCTGGAATGTCTCTGACTTCCAGAAGCCACAACAACCCGTGGATGAACGGAACATGACTGTCCATTGAGGAAGCGACGGTAGCTTTCTTCCTTGGTCATTAAAGGTGACATTCCCCGACAGCCGAGCTTTTCCGGCCCACCCCCCCTGCCCAGGCGGCTACCGTTTCCGACTTTCATCGGCAGCGCCGGCGTTCCCCCCCATCCCTAGTCTTCCCGCCTGCACCGCGAACCGCCGCCTCATGTGAGATAACCCATCGTTTTTACAGCAGAACTCCCCATAGACTGTTTGCTGCCGTTTTGCTACAATGAATGTTGTAGCGATAGAAAGTCTTTGGAGGTGTCTATGGATACCAATCTCTGCCCAAAATGCCACGGTAAAGGAAAGGTCCTTACCGCTTCGCGCCAGACAGGGTATGACCAGATCGAAGTCCCCTGCAGCCTCTGCAAGGGCTCCGGAAGGAAATAACCGGCGCACTACACGATAGAACGAGTTGGACGCGACAAAGAAAGCCCCTGCCAGAAGATGACAGGGGCTTTTTGGTTCCGGCAGAAGCCGTAGGGGAGTCCCGGCAGCTACAGAAGGTAGAGGAAAAGCGCCGTGGCCAAAAGTACCAGCAGGCGGTGGCCCAAAAGACCGGAGAGGGTGAGTCCCTCCTGCTGCGGCAACCTCCCCAGCTCAATCCACGAGATGCGCCCGCCGACCAGGATGAGCGGGTAGATAAAGAGCCGCAGCGTCCCGAGATCCGGGGTGAGCCGCGCCGCGTCCAGCCAGGCGTCGAGGCCAAGCGCCGCAAGGGCAAGCGGCACCAGGCGCGCGCCGCCTTCCACCAGGGGCCGGAAATAGATCAGGAAGAGCCCGATGGCCGCCAGGGGGAGGTAGCACAATCCGCAGGCGGTGAAGACCGGCTTCCAGCGTCCCCTGTCGGTGGCAGCCGAGCTAAGGAGGGCCAGGGCGGCAAAGGTTCCCACAATTCCCAGTGCCCAGAGGTACTCGGAGATACCCCACAGGGTGTGGGGGAAAATCTCGGGCCGCCGCCCCGCGAGAATCGGTGTCCCCTTGGCGGCGAGCACCACGCCGATCAGGGTCACGCTGAAGAGCGCCTCGGAGAAATCGCGCTGGGCCTTGCCGCGCAGCCCCGAGGCCGGATTGCGCAGGTCGAGCTGCATCGAGTGGTGCGGACAGTTGCGCACGCAGTCCAGGCAGAGGATGCAGTGGTCCGAGCTGTCCAGCGCCGAGGGGTGCAGACCCATCGGGCATCCCTTCTCCTTGACGCAGTCGTCGACCCGGCACCGGGTGTGGCAGACGTTGTGGTTCGAGTGCATCTCGAGGACGGAGATCCGCGATACCAGTCCGACGACCCGGCCCAGGGGGCAGAGAAACTTGCACCAGCCGCGTCGGCCGATGATGAGGTCGGCGCAGACGGTTGCGGCCAGCATGCCAACCAGCAAAAGGCCGGTCGAAAGCGCCCGGGAGAACATGCCGGTCCCCTGTTCGAGCAGCAGGATCAGCACCAGGCCGGTAAAGCTCAGCACCGGCCCCCAAAGACGCAGCCACGGGGTCGGCTCGTGCACCACCCGGGTCTTCACCCCCAGGAACTCCCCGATCGCCTCCAGCGGGCAGTAGCTGCACCAGCCGCGCGCCAAAAGGAACGCGACCATGAGGAGCCCGGGCCAGCCCAGGGTCCAGGCGGCCAGGTTGGCCGCGTTATCAAGCGGCGGCCCCAACAGGGTGTAGAGGGTGACCAGCAGGAAGAGCGGCACGGTGGTATAGCGCAGCCGGCGGGGATACCGGGAGCGCCGGGCGAGCCGCTCCACCGCCGGCAGCGACAAGAGGTTGAAGCGCCCCTCGCCGAAGAGCTGCCCCTGCAGGGATATGTGCTCGGCCAGGATCTCGTCCCCCTCGCAGACCACCACCGCGCGGCTCATGACCTGGTACAGCTCGGTACCGTTGAGCGGCCAGTCGTGGTCCACCAGGAGGTTCAAGGCGTCCTGGGAGAGACGGCGCACCTTCTTGTGGTGCTTCGCGTTGAGCGTCTTCAAAAGCCCGCGCGCCATCACGGGGACGTCCTTCTTCCGCTCCCTGAGCGGCAGCATCTTCAGGGTCTCGCGGCTCAGCCGCCGGTAGAGCACCGCGTCGAACTTGCTGCCCAGCACGAGCGGCTCCAGCGCCTTGCCGCTGGTGGCGATCACCCGCACCTGGGAGCTGCGCAGCCGGGATTCCCCGTCCCTTTGGAACTGGCCGCTCTCCAGGAAGGCGTCCAGCTCCGCCTGCACCTCGAGCGCCAGGCAGTCGATGTTGCGCAGGATGATGTCGCCCCCCGCCCCCAGTTCGAGCATGCCGCGCCTGACGCGGCGCGAGATCGCCGGCCCTTCCGAGACGTTGCCGAAGAGGGCGGCCCGCTGGGCGAGCCCCAGGTGGTCGGGATCCGGGACCGGGGTGGCGGCGCCGGTCTCCTGACCGAGAAGCGGCGGCGGCGTGGCGCAGTCCAGGAAGAGGACCGGACAGGGAGACTCGCTGTGGTAGTGGATCAGGCGGGCGGCCAGATCCTTCCAGGTGCCGGGCTCGCCCAGGATCAGCACGTGACTCCTCGTGCCGCCCAGGTGTTCGAGGCGCCTGTTGAGGGCGCGCACCCAGGGCGAGCCGCCGGGAAAGGCGCCGAACTCGGGCAGAAGCTGCCAGCCGATGATGTTGGTGATCACCTCGCGGTGCTCGTTTTCTTCCCGCTGGTGGCGCTGGGCCCAGCTCCCCAACTGGCCGGCCAGGATCCGGCTCAGGTTGGCGTAGAGCTTCGGTATGTCGCGCAGCAGCTCCTCGAAGTCCTCGCGCGTCAGCCTTCCGGCGCTCACCCGGGAGATGGCGCGCACGTCGGCGGAGCGCCTGTCGTCGGTGAGGATGGCACGCTCGCCCATGACGCTGCCGGGACCCAGTTCGGTGAGGTTCAGGATCTGCCCCCCCCCGGGGTTCAGCTCGACCCGCACCCGGCCGGACAGGATCACGAACATCTCGCGTGCCGGTTCGTTCTTGGCGAGGATGACCACGCCGGCGGCAAACTCGCACAGTTGCAGTCGACTCGTGATCCGCCCCAGCTCCTCCGGGGTCAGGCCTTTGAACAGGCGTATTTCTGAGATAAGGTCACAGCTTAGGTCCACGTGGCGGAAGTTCCTTTGGGGTGCGTATCTGGTTTTTCAGGTCATCCCGGGTCGGGTTATGACAGCAAAACGGCAGCTACCGGCCCGGGACGGACAGATCGAAACGCTGACGCTCTCACAACCATTGAGGGATGTTAACGCATAAATCCCCGGCCGTCCAAAGTGTATACCAAGTGTATACCGCGGCTTCAGACACCAGGGCTGACGGCCCTGACAGAGAGCGCAGCGGGTTACTTGGCCGCGGCCGTGGCACTGGCAACCGGGGTGGGTCCGACTGCCAGTCGTGCAGTCGTGGCCGGGCTTCAACAGTCTCTGTACAGGGCGCACCTGACACTGCAGGCAGCACCAGACTGCTTTTCCGCTCGCAGCGAAGCTCCTGTGGCGTACCTGTGGCATTTTCTTTGTTGAAAATTTTTCATAATCCCTTACAATTCTTCGCTGCAACTGAAACCGAAACTATTAGGTGTACATCGTCCTGACTGAAAAAGCGGTTGACGGCTCCCATTCCGGGGGTCCTCCCAGCCGCAGCCATCAACCAACCACGACCACACCAGTCCAAAAGCACAAAAGGAGACGCAGCATGTTTGGCCAGGACAATGTCGAGAAAAACACCATCGCCATGGTGCTTGCAGGCGGCAGGGGCGAACAGCTCTGGCCGCTCACCATGAGGAGGGCGCAACCGAGCGTGACGTTCGGCGGGAAATACAAGCTGATCGATTTCGTGCTCTCCAACTTGTTCAACTCAGGGATCAAGAAGGTCTACATCCTCACCCAGTACCGGGCCTTCTCGCTCAACAAGCACATCCGGGAATCCTGGGGCAAGTGGACCGGGCTCGGCGAGTTCTTCGTCGCCATCTCCCCGGAGACCAACAGCGAAGGGGAACAGTGGTTCAAGGGAACCGCCGACGCCATCCTGCAGTACCTGCGCTTCGTCGAGTCCTCCAACGCCGACTACGTGGCCGTCTTCGGCGCCGACCACATCTACCGGATGGACGTGAGTCAGGTGATCAACCAGCACCGCGCCAACCGGGCCGACCTCACCATCGCCGCCATCGAGGTGTCTGCCGAGGAGGCCAGGCGCTTCGGCGTCCTGTCGGTGGACGACGACTCCCGGGTGCGTACCTTCGAGGAGAAGCCCGAGCGGCCCCAGCGGATCTCCGGTCGGGAAAGCTGCTTCGCCTCGATGGGCAACTACATCTTCTCCACCAAGAAGCTGATCGAGGTCCTGGGGGAGGCGAAGAAGCGCCACGAGAATCTCGACTTCGGCAGGCACGTGATCCCCATGATGCTGGAGCGCGGCGACCGCGTCTTCGGCTACGACTTCAAGAACAACGTGATCCCCGGCTTCAAGTCAGAGGAGCGCGGCTACTGGGAGGACGTCGGGACCCTGGACGCCTACTACCGGACCAACATGGACCTGATCCGCCCCACGCCGCAGCTCGACCTCTACAACTACAAGTGGCCCATCCTCACCAACCAGGGAAACCTGCCGCCGGCGAAGACGGTGAGCGACGGCGAGGAGCACCCGGGTCAGAACATCGACTCCTACGTCTGCGGCGGCTGCGTCACCAGCGGCGCCACGGTGCGCCGCTCGATCATCGGCCCCTTGTGCAGGGTGAAGAGCCAAAGCCTGGTGGAGGACTCGATTCTCTTCGAAAACGTGAACGTCGGGCGGCAGGTGAAGATCAGGAAGGCGATCATCGACCGCGGCGTGGTGATCCCGGACAAGACGGTGATCGGCTACGACCGCGAGGAGGACCTCGCCCGGGGCTACACGGTCACCGAATCCGGCATCGTGGTGGTACCGAGGAAGGATTAGTCGGGCGAACGCGACGCTCTAAAAAACCACTACAACTCCAGCCCAACCGGTCTCCCCGACCGAATTCGGAAGCGAAAGGTTGGCAGGACACCGTCATCGGTGTCCTGCCAAGCGTATACACGGTGTCGGTTATCCTTACACGCCTTTACAGCAAATCCCCTCGAAAAACGCAATCTCCTACCCGATCAGCACATTAGCGTTTTGGCACTCGTTGTGCAGTAGCCGCCACAGCGCTTTTTAACTAACATCATCACCCGGAGTCGCCATGAAGAAAATGATCTGCTGCCTGTTGGCTGCCAGCCTGATGGCAATGGGCACCACTGCACTCGCCACCACGTTCACCTTCACGCCCAACGACAAGTCGGGCAATCCCACGGACATGATGGAACTGGAGCATGGCTACTACTACGGCTGGTCCATCCAGGACGCCAACGCCAAGGCGCTCGGGCAGGAACTCGTCAAAGGGTCGTCGATCGTGTCGGCGAGACTCGTCTATTCCAACATCTACAACTGGGTCCACGAGACGAACGACCAGTTGAACTCGTTCATCCTGGCCGACCCGCCCCCGGTGGCGAAAGGCGCGGAGGTCGTCCCGGTGACGATAAACGGTGTCCCGCAGGGCCATAACCTCTACACCTACACGAAGAGCACTACCACGACCTCGACCGTCAACACCTCTACGGCACCGGCCAAGTACGTCCCTCCCACGGGTTACACCGTCATCAACACCGCAAAGAGTGGCAACAAGTACTTCTACACGATCTCCAAAACCACCGTCTCCACCAAGACCGGGACGAGTTCCACCCCGCCCTCGGGGTACAAGCTGGACGACACCAAGACCAAGTTCATCCAGGACACCATCAAGTTGAGCGCAGGGGTCACCCTCAGCAACAACCTGTGGGAGCGGGCCGACCAGCAGAACAGGGCGGATGTCGACTGGGGTACCGAGGCCTTCCGGGTCCAAGACCTGAACGGCACACCGAACGCCTGGCACGACCCGCAGGGCGGCAAGCCGCGCGGTTTCGACCTGATCTACGATTTCGACGAGGCAACCATCAACAAGCTGCTCGAATTCGCCCTGAACGGCTCCTTCGGCCTGGGGATCGATCCCGACTGCCACTACTACAACGACGGCGTCAGCCTGGAGATCGTCACGGCACCGGTGCCGGAACCTTCCACGCTGCTGCTGCTCGGCACGGGACTCGTGGGTGCGGTACTGCTGCGGAGACGCTCCCGGAAGTCCTGATCGGTTTCCTGTCGGCATAACCGCCATAAAAAAAGGGGACGCTTTGACGGCGTCCCCTTTTTTCGTCTGTAAATATTTCCGACAACAAATTTTGGCACTGTAAAGAAGTCCGACAAGACTTAAAGGATAAACCTTACTGGCTTGGTTTGTTTTTCCTCGGCATCCTCCAGCAGTCTCCTTGATTCCCTCTGTGCTCAGCCTAAGAAGCCGAAAGGGTGGCTACTTGCTGCTCGCCGCCGTGAAGGCGTCCATCACCTTCTGCACCTTAGCGGAGGCAGGGCCGACCGTCACGAAACCGAGCGGGCGTTCCAGCTTTTTCGTGCTCACCACGGCCACCTTGCCGGCATCGACGAATCCCGAGCCCAAGCCGCCGATGCCGCTCGGGTCGAGCGCCACCTGGTCGTTCACTTCTTTTACGAAGCCCACCGCCTTGGCGCTCGCGGCATACTCGGCGCTGGCCAAGACCGTCTGCTTGATCAGCCCGCGGGTGGCGCTCGCCTTGGCATCGGTATAGACCGTGATGGCGAGGTCCTTACCGCCCAACTCCTTCCAGTTGGTGATCTTGCCGGTATGGATGTCCTTGATCTGCTCCCAGGTGAGCACCTTGACCGGGTTCGAGGGGTGCACCACGAAGACCACCTCGGACTTGGCGATCACGTACATCTTCAGATCGGGCACCGGCTTCGTGAGCCCGGCAGACTTGGCCGCCTGCAGCGTGGCGTCCAGCGATGCCGAGGCCATGGCGGCGTCGCAGTTGCCGTCGATCAGATCGATGAGCCCTTTGCCCGCGTTGCTCTTGTTGACCACCAGCTTAAGACCGGTCGTTTTCTCCACCTGGGCCTTGTGCGGGGTCACCAGGTCGGTCACCACGCTGGCCGCGCCGTTCAGTTTCACGTCCTCTGCAAGCGCCGCCTGGGCCTGGCCGACGATGAGGGCAGCCCCCAGGATGAGGCTGGAGATCCGGTATGCGTTCTTCATTCAATTCTCCTTGTGGTAGCGCTCCGGGCACGTGGTCGATGCGTCCCATCCCGGCCCTGCCCCTCCCGCTCAGGAGAAAGGAGGAACAGGGCCGGCTCGTAACGTCGACCGCGCCTTCGGCACCGTTTGTTGGAGCTGCGGTCCTAGAGCTTACGGTGGCACTGGTCGCAGTCGTTGAAGACCTTGGTGCCGTCGTGGCAGGTAAAGCAGGCCACCGTTTCGCTGTGGTTGTTCATGGTGATGAGGGCCACCTTGTGGGTGCCGAAGATGCCGCCATGGCAGTCGTTGCAGACGAGCCCTTTGGAGGCGTGCAGCCTGCCGTCGAAGATCACCTTTCCCTGACCCGCTCCTCCGTAGATGAGGGCCTTGTCGCTGGTAGCACCCGCGGCCCCGGAAAGCGCCGCCAGCGCCAGCAGGGCGAGGCAGATTGTCGAGATTTTCATTGAATGTCTCCGGACCCTGGCGGGAAGGATGCTGCCGGGAATCCGACTCCCGGCCCCTTTTCTGCCAAGGCCAAATTATTTACCTCCCTCCCCCCTGGCGGGGGAGGGTCGGGGTGAGGGGGAAGGCCCAGCGGCAGGAATTCCCTTCCCTCGTGGCAGCCTTCCTTAGGCGAGGATGCTCCTGCTTACCCTCTTCACGTCGGCGGTGCCGGTCAGCGTCATGGCGACCTGCAACTCGTCATTCATCTTCTTCAGA
>Ga0079306_1001350_pt1 | contig 16587 bp, 16 predicted proteins | sample Methanotroph_Enr_FD_79181 | JGI IMG/M metagenome (GOLD analysis project Ga0079306, IMG submission 79181) | Enriched soil microbial communities from Old Woman Creek wetland in Ohio, USA - Methanotroph_Enrichment_5 | ecosystem: Environmental > Terrestrial > Soil > Wetlands | place: USA: Ohio...
AGATCACTGGCGACCTTCGAGCGCAGAGCGTCCATCACAGCCGCAGTCGAGTCGATGCTTGCCGGGGCAGCCGCAGTCGAGCCGATGCTCGCCGGGGCAGCAGCAGACTTGGACGGAGGCGCGGGGGTGGCGGCGCATCCAGCGAGAAACACAACCAGGACTGTCGCGAGTGCGAGTCCCATTCGTCGCATTTCAGGTCCTCCCAACCGAGCCGGGGGTCGCTCTGTCTAACGTGTTGCGCATGAGCCGTGGCCCAGCGCTTTCAGGTCAGTCTACCTTTCGCCATCGGCTCGATGCGCTTGTTCGATGCCGAACCCGCCCGCCCTAGTCATGCCACTTGTAGCGCCACAGGCCCCCAGTCGCAGGCCGAATCACGCCCACGGTCGAAACGGAGCGGGGCTTCCCGGGCACACCAGCAGCGATCCGCACGACCTTGACGTCAAACTCGCGCTCGACGTAGCCCGGGAATGCGTCGGCACCAAGAGCCCCCGAAGTCTCCTCAACCCGTACCAGCTCCCACCGGTTCCAGGGACGCGTGGCGTTGTGGAGCCTCACCATGCTGCGCGCATAGGTGGAAGCAACCTCACGGGGATCCGTCCCGCTCGCGTGGAGCCCTGGATCCGACACGAGCCATATCGCCCAAGCAACGGCGACGCCGAGGACAAGTCCCGAGAGCACGAGCAGCGCCGACCGCCAGCCAAGCCTGCCCAAGCAGCTCGCCTCCCCTGGTGGTGCATCGAACAACAATTAGACAGTCTGCATAGCGGTCGTATGCAGTCCGCATAACACTCAAACCACAGTATCACCGGCTGTCCGGACGCGCGAAGCGCCGGGGTGGCCGCTCCCCGGACGGGTCGCGGGTTGTGCGACCCGAGAGCGGCCGCCCCGCAGCAGGTGGACGGCGACCAGGACCCGGCTGGCGCCCTCAGTGCACTCAGGGGTAAGGGGTTGCCCATTCGTAGACAACTCGCCCCCGGCAGGGCCGCCGGAGGCACCGTCCGTGTAAGCATTCTGTCATCAGAATGCGCCAGAACAGCCCGAAACGGCATGAAGCTAGATGGATATGCCCCCCGACCTTTCCCCAGGTCAGAGGGCATATCCTCTACTCACAAGCACTGGCGTCGAAACCCTCTGGACTCGTTTGCAAGCCGAGGGTCGAGGGTTCGAGCCCCTTCGTCTCCACCAGAGAATACGCAGGTCAGAGGCGCAAGACGCTTCTGGCCTGTTTGTCTCTCGAGAGTCTCTCGGCCCGCGGTCTATAGTATGTCTGTGGTTCGGGGCGCAGTCTCGCCGCCTGGCGTCTCGCTACTGGCACAGACCAGTCGTGGCATCGCACGCCACGGGCGCAGAAATCCGGTAGAGCAGACCAGGCTCGGGAAGCTCAAGCGAAGCAGCGTCGACAAGACGATCCAAGGCAGCCGCAGCCTGGGCGTGCGATACCGAGAAGACCTCGGATACCTCGCGCACCGCCGCGCTGCCGTACTCCTCAACGAAGTCGAGTACACCGAGGTCGGTGAACTCGGGCCGGCGACGCTCGACATGCTCGCTGGCGAGAAGATCGATCAGACCGACCATCTGCTCGTACGTCCGGTAGCCTCGGGCGAGCCGCTCCTTGCCGTCGACCGTGACGAGGAAGGTCGGGAAGCCGCGAACGTCGCGCCGGCTACACTCCCAGCGGTCACGAGCAAACTCGTCTTCGGCCTGTCCATTGAAGTCCGTCAGGAAGCGCTTCCGGTCGAGCCCAACGCCCTGGGCGAGATCGGCAAGGACCTCTGGATCGCCGAGGTCCCAACTCTCAGTCGCGGCGGCCTCACGAAGACGGCGAAGGTAGCGGTTCGCGACCTTCTCGCTCTGGAGCTTCGCCGCCTCGTACGCGATGTTGGATGGCCACGTCGAGCGGAACGGAGTCTGCAGGAGTCCTGCCGTGTTGACCGGCATGCCATGGCGCGCCGATGCCTCGATCCAGTGGTCGGCGATCGGCTGGATCGAGTTGTTCTCGCCGCCGATGCCGTTCATCGGGTCGTGGAAGTTGCTGAAGTCTTCGACGAGCCCGCCCATGACGTAGCGGACTGTCAGCTGATCGCCGTACGCCTTCTGCAGGTGCCTGACTACGGGCTCCGAGCCCCAGCACCACGTGCAGTACGGATCGGTATACGAGGCGATCTCGATAGTGTGGCTCACTGGAACCCGCCCTCTATCCGATGAACTTGGCGAGCGCGTAGGCGCCCGGTCCGGTCAGGGCGACACCCACTGCGACGGCGATGATGGCGACGCTGTACTCGTACCCCTCGGCAGTGATCCAGTAGCCGTTCTTGCCGGTCACCTTGATGATCGCGACAAGCATGGCCGAGACGATCAGGATGGCCGCCACAGGGATGAACAGCCCAAGCGCGAAGAGCAGACCACCGGCGATCTCGCTGATGCCGGCGAGCACGACCATCGGCTTGCCGGGCTTGATGCCGACAGACTCGAAGAAGCCGCCTGTGCCCTCGATACCGTACCCGCCAAACCAGCCGAAGAGCTTCTGCGTGCCGTGCGCCGCGAACGTGAGACCGAATACCAGCCGAACCGCGAGAAGACCAATCGATGCGTAGTCCATGAGTAGTGCCTTTCTGTCGGAGACGACCTTCTCGGCCGCCATCAGTTTGCTCTGTCGCTTACTTCTGGTAAGCTGTGTCCAGATAGTAAGCCAGCTACTAACACTTCGTCAAGTAGGTTACTCATGGTAAGTGACAACACAGCGACCACAGCCGCCGTCGACATGCAGGTGTGCGACGCGTTCCACCGCGCCATCGAGCTCATCGGCAAGCGGTGGAGTGGCGCGATCATCTCGGTGATGTTCAAGGGCGCAACCCGCTTCTGCGAACTTCGCGAGGCGATTCCCGGTATCAGCGACCGGCTGCTCACCGAGCGCCTCAAGGAGCTCGAAGACGAGGGCATCGTGACTCGTGAGGTGGAGCCAACACGCCCTCCGCAGGTGTCGTATCGGCTGACCCCGAAGGGTCAGGCCCTCAGTCCGGTGCTTGACGCCATCACCAGCTGGGGCCACGACTGGGAGTAGTGTCTCGAGGCCTGGGGCGACCCGGAGACCAGCGGGCTCGAGGCGCCCACGTTCATGGGGTTCTCGGAAGAGGACGCCGTCGGACTGTGGCAGTCACTCGTCGCGTTTCCTCGGATACGCCGATAGGCGAGCCTGGAGTCTCTGTCAGACACGGAGAGGGGCCCCGCGACCACGGGACCCCTCGATAGGCGCTCGCTAGTGGTGGGCGCTACTTCGGCGCCGTGAATACGTTCGCCGTCACCGGCGCGAGGTAGCGCGGTGCCCCCTCAGTGCTCAGGCTGCCCCAGACAACGGAGTGAATGTCTCCGGTCTGTCCCTCAAGGGCGGTCGCAAATGCTTCCTTGTCGAAGCGGATTCCTCGGGACGGGAGACCCCCGCCGTTGGACACCCCGCCGAGTAGGTCACCAATCAAACGGGCAGAGGGCTCGATCACAGGGAAGGCGCTCGTCAGGTCGATGGAGCCCCTCACGCTCAAGCGCGCAGTGGTCAAGTCGATATCGCCGACGTCGTAGGGAGCTGGGAACTGGACCTCGACGAACATGGCATTGCCATTGGACTTGCTGTTCAAGGTAGCCGGCTTCGTTGTCGCGGTCGCGTGGATCCAGACCTCGAAGTCATACGTCGTGTCCGTGTAGTTGCCGGCGTTGTCGTACGCGATCACACGGAGCGTGTGCCTGCCAGCTTTGTCCGACAGGTCGACGACAGTGTTCTTGTCGATTACGTGGTTGTCGAGATAGGCGACCTCGGACGCCACCCCAGACAGCGCATCAGTGGCCTCCCACGACACCGTGAGGTCCTCGCTCGTGAGATAGTTCGGGCGCAGCGACGGGAATGTCACCGCAGGCGGCGTCATGTCAATCGCGACGTCGATGCTGTGGCTCTCGACATTGCCGAAGTTGTCGACGGTCATGCACGCGAGCGTATGCTCGCCCTCGGCGGTGACACCCCATGACGGTGTTTCGTCCAGTGCGGCAGACGCGGCACCGTCAAGCTCGCCATAGATCTTCCAGACGCCTGATGCTCGGAACTTGCTCTCCTCATCCACTGCGCTGGTCATGTGGACCGTGACCGGGCTGTTGTTCCACTCGGCCAGTGGCTTGCCATCGGTTCGGGTCAGTTCGACGGTAGAGGACGGATCGTGGCTGTCGACCGTCCTGCGCCAAGCGTCGATGACGCCCGGGACCGCACGCATCGCCGTGGTATAGCCGGCCGTATACACGGCCTGCAGGTCGCCGTCGGCGTTGCACTGGTCTGACTTGCAGGTGGAGTGATCGCGTCCATCGTCCAAGTCGCAGCCCGCGTCGTTATCGGACAGGTCCAAGAACTGTAGCGCGGGATCAAGCTGGCTGAAGTCAACCCAGCCGAGGTAGTCGAGGGTGTCACCCTCGAAGCTGTCAGAAGGCAGGAAGTCCGCCGTCTGGTTCACGTATGACATCAGGTAGAAGAGCGGCTTGACGTTGTACCAGTCGTACGAGAACGGAAGGCCGTCGTAGAACGTCCCATTCGGGCAGTCGTTGTGACCGTAGCTGGTACCCTCGTCTCCCCAGACCTCGGGGTGCGCGTTGAGGTCCGCGAGAATCTCCTCCGAGCCCTTGGGCCAGATGACCTCGCCTGGGCTGGTCTTGTCTGCAACGAACCAGCTGAACTTCTCGGCATCGTCCTTGCCCGACCATTCCTCGAGCGAGTCGTCGTCAAGGACGCCGCCAGGATGAAGGTCGCCGTGTGGGTGGGCCGGCTGCCCCATGTCGGTGACAAGGTGGACCACCTTGCCGAGATAGAAGTAGGCCTTGCCCTCGTCTCCGGCCTCCCAGAAGTCGATGGAGTGGTCCCACATCTCCTGGGCTTTCATCCAGGCGTTGTAGTTTCCGGATCCCGTGGTGTGATAGACGCCGTCATCAAGCTCCCAGAAGTGGGCGACTGTCCGGCTCCAGCATTCCGCGTAGCTGTACTCGCTGTCGTAGTCATCCTCGCGCTTCGCGCCGTACCAGATCCAGTAGCGGTTGGACATCGTCGTCTGGCCGACGTCCTCGCCAGTCTCCCCGCTGACTCCTTCCTCCCACCCCTCTTGCCAGAAGACGGAGTCATTCTCGAGGGCGGGGAACAGCGGGTACTTCGGGCTGCGCTCGATGAGGGCCTCGTCCGGGCTGATCTCGTCACGCATGAATGGCATGAAGAGCGCCGTGGCCTCCCAAGCGGCATGTTTGTGCGACTCGCCGCCAAAAGCGAACGCCTCTGCAGGCAGAATCGGCACGAGAGCGACAGTCAGCAGCAGACAGACTGCCGTGCGAATCGTGCGTGAGCGTCTCCGGATCACTGCGCATCCCCCCAAGGCATCGCCGACCGTGGCGCTCTGGTGCGGATTCCCCCAGCCGCTTCCCAGTGGGCGCATGTGATGCGCGAGATGATGCGTGCTTCCCGAATCTGGCGAGTAGACTCGTGCCCCATGGTGCGCCCCCCGCAGGTGCGAGGCGCTGCGTCGTGTGTTCCCGCCCGACGCAGATTCAATCAGAGTCGTTGGTTGTGGCGCGGGTCAAGCCTGCGACGTCTCGGGGCGTCGCGAGGCGGGAATACACCAAACCTACGGTGGTCGGCTTTGCAGCGCCACGGAATGAGGTAATTGACATGGCGAACATTGACGCCGGCTCCAGCGCTCACAGGCAGGTCATCCACACCGAGCGGCACTCACCGATCGAGGTCATTCTCGGCCGCGTCGTGTACTACGTACTCGGCGTGATAGAGGTTTTGCTCGGCCTGCGCTTCCTGCTGAGGATGTTCGGAGCCAACGCACACACCGCATTCGTTCAGTTCGTCTACTCCGTTTCGGCGATCTTCATGGCGCCGTTCACGGCGGTCTTCCGGACCACATCCACCGAGGGCGTGAAGCTCGAGTGGAGCGTTCTAGTTGCCATGCTCGTCTACGCGCTTGTCGCATGGGGCATCGTTGCGCTCGTGAGAGCCGTCAGCCCGCGTCGGTCTTCCGAGACGGTGGAGCGTGTGGAGAAGAGCGAGGACACGACCGCACGCTAGCCGCAGCGAGTCGTGCGGGCACCCACCTGAACAGGAGGGCTCCTCGGCGACGGCGCCATCACTCAACACGCGAATAGCTGCCCGGCTAGCCGTACACCTGCGGTGACAGCGAAACCAGAAGGAGATCGCGATGCCATCTGACATCAGGATCATTCGAGCGCACGAGTTCATCCAAGCCAGCCCCGCGGGACTCCTCGACCTCGAGCAGGCGAAGAAGGTGCTCCTCGAAGTGGCCTCTGCCGCGTCTCCCTCCGAGGACTACGACGTCGTCCTCGACGTGCGCAACGTGCATTTCGACTTGGACGCAGCCGACCTGTGGGAGCTGGCAGCCGAGCTTCATAAGGTGCGTCAGGCATTCTCGCGAAGGACGGCTGTCCTCGTGCCACCGGAGCGATCGGACTACGCGGGATTCTTCGCGGTCCTCGCCCAGGAGCGGGGCTTCGAACTGAGCGCGTTCACGCATCTTGGGGACGCGATGGAGTGGCTCGATCGAGCGGACGTGTGACTGACGGTGGAAGCCGGGTTGCCCGTCGTGCGGCGGTCCGGCCCGATCGGTAGATAGCAGTAGATGGAAGTGCGTCGACGCGAAGATGGAGATGGTACCTGTGCTGTGGACGATCGTACTGATTCTGTTCGTGCTCTGGCTGCTCGGCTTTAGCTTCCACCTCGGTGGTGCGCTCATCCACATCCTGCTGGTGGTGGCCTTGGTGGTTCTCGTCTACAACCTAGTCACCGGTCGCCGCAGCTAGTCAGGGCCGGCGGAGGTGCAAGGCGCCGACTCGGAGTCGCGGTAGGGAGCGGGCTCGACGGTGACGACTGCGTGAACCCGAGGACGACATGGAGGCCCAGGATTGGCGCGAGGCTGATGACCGCGCAGAGGGAAGCCCGGCAATCCTCCTGAAGGGCAGGATGAAGGTCTTGGATATGCGCGACGCCGGCAAGAAGAGCGCCTAGCGCGAGCAGGCGCGGCCGAGTAGCGTCGGCGCGTGGCGCACAACATACAGGCCGGGAGCTCATCCGAGCTTCCGGCCTGCTGTGTTCTCGGTGGTGCTTCTCGGCGTGGCTCCTAGTAGACCTTCACGTAGTCGTAGCCGGTCGACCAGGCGGCCGCGTGCTCGCCGTCGGTCGGCGCGTAGGCGCGCAGACGCCACGTGCCCTTGTACGGCAGCTTGATCCTTGCGGCGAACTTCGACGTCGTCGAGGAGTAGTTGATCGCCTTCGCAAGCGTGTATCCGTAGCTCTTCCAGCCTCCGGAGACGGCGCGGTACTTGTAGATGCGGACGGGATACGTGCCCGAGACGTGCCTCGGCTTGATGTAGCCATACACCGTGTAGTAGCTCGAGTGCGACATCTTGGCCGGAGCTATCGGGTTGCCCACCGACGGCTTCGGCTTGCCGAGCGAGATGTAGATGTTCACGGTATCGCCGACGTACGCCTGCGCGCCTGCTGCCGGGCTCGTGCGTATGACGCGGCCGGCCGCCACGCTCGTGCTGTACTGCTTGATGATCGAGCCGGTCATGAAGCTGTTCGCCGACAAGGACGCTCGAGCCTGGAGTTCGGTCAGGTCGGCGGTGTACGGCACCGTCTTGGGCTGGCGTCCCCTTGAGACGATGAGCGATACCTTCGACGCGAGGATGACGGGCGTGCCGGGAGCCGGATCCTGTGAGATCACGGCGCCGGTCGGGACGATGGAGCTGTACGCCTGGCTCACCGTTTGAATCACGAGGCCCACCGCGCCGATGGCCGTCTCGGCGTCTGTCTGCGCCATCCCAACGACGTTGGGGACGGGCACAGGCGGGCCCGCCGAGACGACGATCTGGACCGTCCCGCCGGGCATCACGAGCGTGTCGGCGGCTGGAGTCTGGCTAATGATTCGCGTGATCTCGACGGCTTCGGTGGCGACCTGCGTGATGGTCCCGACCTTGAAGCCCATCTGCACGATCCGGTCGGTCGCATCGCTCTGCGTCATTCCGGTCACGTTGGGGATCGGCGTCGGGAGGATGATGCGCGTGGGCGTCAGCGAACGCGAGGTGCGGTCCATCTCCGTGCCGTCGCCCAACTGGCCGAACGTGTTCTTGCCCCAGCCCCACAGCGACCCGTCGGACTTGGAGACCAGGAAGTGGTCCGCGCCCGCAGCGACCCGGGTCCAGTCGAGCGCGTTGCCGACAATGTAGAACTTCTTGGCGGCCGTGAGCGGCTTGTTCGTGCCGTAGTCATCGGTCGACACCCACAGCGAGTGATCGAGCTTCACGAGCAGTCCGCACTCAAGGTTCAGCGCGTCCGTCGTCTCCGCCACGTCGAGGAACTCCCAGCCGAGGAACACCGGCTCCGGCGTCATGCTCGTCGTCCACGTCCACAAGCCGCTGTCGCCCAGTACTGCGGAACTGTGGTCGCGCGCGGGCGAGACGCTCAGCCAGCCGGCGCCCGTCGTGGGCAGCAGGCCAGTGATGAGACCTGAGAATCCGACAGAGGTTGGCGTGGTCGCAAGCGTGGTCCCGTTGCTGCCCCACTGGTACAGAGTGCCGTCGCTCGCCACCGCCATCGACAGCCCGCTGCCTGCAACCACCCGCACCCACTCCCGACCGAGACCTGGCGAGGCGCTGACGAGGACCGGCACCGACGTGGGCGTCGTCGACCCGATGCCGAGCTGTCCAACGCTGTTGCCGCCCCACGCCCAGACGCTGCCACTCGTATCGAGCGCGAGCGAATGGTCGTAGCCTGCCGAGACCTGCAACCAGGACGTGCCCGTCCCGACGCGGGCGGGCCGCCAGTGCCAGTGGTCGGGCACAAAGGTGTTCTCGGCGTGGCCGTTTCCGAGTTGGCCGTCCTTGTTCCAGCCCCAGGACCACAGCGAGCCGTCGGACTTCAAGGCGAGCGTGTGGCGGTAGCCGGCGCTCACGGCGGCCCAGGTGGTGCCGGTGTCGACTCGGCTGGGCGACAGGTGGGTCTCGAGCGTTCCATCACCCAGCTGGCCCTGCGAGTTGTAGCCCCAGCCCCACAGCGTGCCGTCGCTGAGCACCGCGAGGCTGAAGCACTCGCCGGCGTCCGCGTTCACGACGCCCGCGCCCTGGGCGAGAGCAGGCGCGATGAGTGCTGTCACGAGTGTGCAGAGCAGGAGAAACGCGAGACGACGTCCCCGAACGAACCCGTTCATGATGACCCCCGTTGCAGCCGTGATGGCCGTGGTGCGACGCGCCCCCGCGCGCGCAGCGCCGAGACGAGAAATGCCTCGGTAGCGATGAGTCTACGACTAGGGGGCCGATGGGGGAAACGCGGCGGCGCGAGGACGCGAATCTGATGCCCTGCTGTGCGCCTGGTCTACAGCCGCCTGAGCTCGGCGGCCGCGTCCTCGAGCACGTCTCGGCGAAGGGTGTAGTAGGTCCACAGCCCGTCCTTGCGACCGTCGACCAGCCCCGCCTTCCGCAGCACCGACATATGGTGCGACACCGTCGATGCGGACAGGCCGAGATGGCCCGAAATATCGCAGGCGCAGACCTCGTCGGTTGAGCAGCACGCCCTACCGGCTTCAGGCGTAGTCGCGCCGAGCAGGCGAAGGATCTCTCGGCGGTGCTCGGAGGCAAGCGCCTTGAAGACCTCGTCGAGTTGCGCTGTGGTGTCCGGAACGGTCACGAGGGACCCTTCAACTAGTTCGAACATCTTCGAAAAGTAGACCACGCTGGGGCGCGGTCTACAAGGGGCGAGTGGAGGGTCGAGCGGCGCTCCGTCGCGGGCGCAGCGGAGTCAACCGAGCGTCGCACCGCAGTTGCCGCAGATGCGGCTGCTCTACTTGACGACGACCGTCGATCGCTCCTGCGTGTGGAACCGGCAGACGACCTCGTAGGTGCCCTTGGTGTCGAAGACGTGGGAGTAGTTCTCGCCGGGGTAGATGGACTGGCTATCGAAGTTGGCGAGGGAGGTGGCCGTGTGGGCGATCTTGCCGTCGTTGACCCAATTGACGGTGCCTCCGACCTTGACCGCGACCGTCGTCGGGTTGAATCCGGTGTCGGTGATGTGCACGGTCACGTTGTCGGGTGCGGCCGCGCAGCCCGCAAGCGCCAACGCGAGCGCAGCCACGGCAACAAGTAGGAAGAGCCTCTTCATTCTCGTACCTCCCGGTAGCAGTTCCGCAGGCATAGTATCGGACGCGAGCGCGACGTGGGAACCGGCCTCACGGAAAGAGCACAAACGGGCCGCTCCCAGTACGCGCAAGCGGCGCTGAAGCGAGTAGTCTGCCGAGTGGGTACGCTTATCTCGGAATCGGTTCTATGCGCGAGGGGGCGGCAAGCATGGACGGACCGTTTGCGTGTCCGAAGTGCGGGGCCCAGATGGAGGTGCGGCCGCTGACCGCGGCAGATGGCACTCCGCTGGGCTTCTCCGGAGACTCCGCAGGGGCGTTGATGTCGCTCGTGTGCCCCAACTGCCGCTACGCAGAGCTCCGCGCTGCTCCTGCCGAGGCGGGCGCACCCGCGGCGCCGCCGAGTGCCGCGCCAGGCGCCGAGCCGTGGGGTCAGGATCTCGGTCGCGCCAAGACCGACGCCGAGGAGCGTCAGTCGCGCATTCGTGAGGCGATCGCGCTCGCTGGCGACGCTATCGGAGAGTCCGAGCCGGACGAGCCGGGCGTGGGCAAGCTCATCCTGCTCTTCATCACCGCATTCTTCGCGACGACCGGCGTGATCTGGATCTTCATGGCTTCCGGCCCGGTGATGGAGGCTGGCGGGTTTGTCGCGAAGGGCGGCCCCTACGTGATCGCCCACCAGGCGGAGGACTGGATCTGGCTGCCGACCGTGGGCGCGACGCTGATGGCATTCGCGGCGGTCGGCAACTTCCTCGCGGCCTCCTCGTTGAGCAGGCCGGCGACGATCAACCTCCTGGTCTTCTGGGCGGGCTTGTTCGGCCTGAACAGCTACGAGTTCTTCAAGTACGGCTTCCACGCCCCAGGTGGGGGAATCTCGGTGACGTGGATCGTTCTCGGCTTCATGTTCGCGCTGATGGCGCTGCCCGCTCTTCTCGTGCTGCTGATTCCGTCGGGGTGGCGTGGGTTCAGCGGCACGTACGCGTGGGCCAATGTGCTCGGGCTGGTCTCGGGCCTCGCCGGCGGGCTCTGGATCTGGCACGTCGTGGCGGGCTGATGGCGCCGACCAAGCTCACGCTGCGCGAGGCGCGCAAGCAGTTCGGGATTCCCGTCCGGAAGCTGGCCTTCCTCATCCGGCGAGGCATCATCGCGGCGGAGCTCGAGGGAGAGCGCCTGCTCATCCCCCACGAGGAGCTCAAGCGCTACCGCGAACTGCCGCGACGCGTGATCGGGAAGCATCACGCTTCCTACCTCAAGACGCTCGGCCCCGGGGTCATCACCGGAGCCTCCGATGACGACCCCTCCGGCATCGGGACCTACTCGGCGGTGGGCTCGACCTACGGGCTCGGGCTCTCGTGGCTCGCGGTGTACCTGCTGCCGATGATGATCGCCGTGCAGGAGACCGTGGCACGCATCGGCATCGTGACGCAGACCGGACTCGCGCACGTCATCGGCAAGCGCTACGGCAAGCGGCTGCTCTACCCGCTGGTGGCGCTGCTGCTCGTCGCGAACACCGTCAACATCGGCGCCGACATCGGCGCGATGGTCGCCTCGGCGAGGCTGCTCGTGCCGGTGAACTTCGTGCTCGGGGTGGTGGTGCTCACGGTGGCCATGACGGCGCTTGAGATCCTCGTGCCGTACCACCGCTACGCGCCCATCCTGAAATGGCTCACGCTCTCGCTCGTCGCGTACATCATCACTGGTTTCGTCATTCGGCCGAACTGGATGGCCGTGCTGCACAGCCTCACCGTGCCGAGGATCCAGCTCAACGCCGGCTTTCTGGCCGCGATGGTCGCCGTCATGGGCACCACCATCACCCCATACCTCTTCTTCTGGCAGGCATCCGAGGAGGTCGAGCAGGAGCTCGACGCGGGCCAGATCGGCGACTTTCACGCCGTGGTGCTCAAGCACGAGATCGGGGAGATGCGCAAGGACACCTACGCGGGGATGGCCATCGCGAACGTCGTCTTCCTCTTCATCGTCGTGACCACCGCGTTCGTGCTGCACGACCATGGCATCACCAACGTCGACTCGGCCGCGAAGGCCGCCGAGGCCCTCGCTCCGCTCGCGGGTAACCTCGCGTCGCTGCTCTTCACCCTCGGCATCTTCGGCGTCGGGCTGCTCGCCGTGCCGGTACTCGCGGGGGCCTCGGCGTACGCGGTCGCCGAGCTGTTCGACTGGCACGAGGGGCTCTCGGAGCGCTTCGATCGGGCACCCGGGTTCTACTGGGTCATCATCACGTCGATGGTCGCCGGGATGCTCCTCAATCTCATCGGAATCAACCCGATCAAGGCGCTGTACTACGCGGCCATCGTCAACGGGGTCATCGCGCCGATCCTGATGTACTTCATCTTCCGCATCGGGCGCGACGAGAAGGTCATGGGGAAGTTCACGAGCCCGCGCTGGATCGACGTGTGGGGGTGGGTCGTCACGGTGCTCATGGGCGGCAGCGCAATCGCCCTGTTCATCCTCGCTGCGCTGGGGAAGTAGCGCACGGGGTGCTCGGGGGCTCGGGCTAGAGGTTCGCGATGTTGACCGCTCGAGCGACGAGCATCGCGAAGATCGCGAAGCACATCGTGCTCTCGACGCCCATGACGAGCTTCGCCGGGCGGGTGTAGGGCATGGCGTCGGTGGGCGAGAAGGCGGTCGCCGCGGTCAGCGACACGTACAGGTAGTCGAGGAACGTCGGCGCCCAGTCGTGCGGGACGAGCCCCGGGCCGTTGTTCTGCTGTTGCGGGAACACAATGTCGGGCAGGGGGCGGTTCCGCCGGTCAGCCCGGGCCTCTGGCCCGCCGGCGTCTAGCTCCCAGAAGGCAAGCGCGAACATCGCAACGTTGACCGCCCAGGACGCGCAGCCCGTCAGGACGAGACCGAGCGCGGTGAGATGCGTGCTCCCGGGTACGAATACGCCCCTCACGAGCAGCCAGAGACTGAGCGCATTCGCAATCACGAGCACGCCGAGAATGGCAGCCGACAGCCACCGCATGATGCTTCTCGGCTGCTCCCATGGCGAGACGTAGACCGCGACAGAAGCGAGCAGAAGCGCAGCCGAGGCGGCCGCGAACAGCCATACCGGCCGCAGGCCAAGGCTGCTGGACACCCAGGTCTGACCCGCGATGACGACGAGCGCCGCAGCGAACGCCGGGTACCGCGACTCGGGGCGCCGCATCAGTCGTCCCGGTGCCGCTGGCGGAAGCGCCGGAAGAGTATCGAGATGAAGAAGAAGATGCCCACCCACGCCGAGACGAACAGCGTGAAAACGGCGCCGACCTCCATCCACAGCGGCAGGTTCGTGCGGGTGAGCAACGTCGAGAAACCCACCACGAACGCGGCCACGACCAGGGCGAACGCGAGCCGGTCGACCGCTTCCTCGATACGCGACATGAGCGGGTCGAAGCCCGCAGGGCGCACCGTCATCCGCAGGTCGCCATCGCCCACGCGTCGCAGCGCGCGCGTGACGCTGTCGGGTAGGTTCTGCAGCGCGCGACCTGCTCGGCGCAGGGTGGCCGTGACGCCTTGGAAGATCGCATCGGGCTTCATCTGCTCTTCGACGAGTCGGCGCGCAAATGGCGAGACGGAGTCCACGAAGTGGAACCGCGGATCGACGCTCGTGCCCAGCGCCTGCAGCGTCGCAAACGTCGTGAGCAGCAGCGCGAACTCCGACGACATCGTCAGGCCGCGCTTGCCGATGAGCGACATGACCTCGACGATCAGCTCCTTGCTGTCGACCTCGCGAAGCTCGAGGTCGTAGTACTTGCCGATGAGTTCGGAGACGTCGCGCTGGAGCGCGATGATGTCGATGTCGGCCGAACTGCCGCTGACCTCGAGGAGGATGTCGGTTGCGAGCACGCCATCTTGCTCGATGATGGCGACCAACAGGTCCGCGACCTGCCGCCGAGCGCTCTCCGAGAGCTTGCCGCAGCGGCCGAAGTCGGTGAACGCGACGCGTCCGTCGGGCATCGCGAAGAGGTTGCCCGGGTGCGGGTCGGCGTGGAAGAAGCCGTGCATGAAGATCTGCTCGTAGTAGCAGACGATGCCTTTGTGCGCCGCCTCGTGGCGGTCGACCTTCTGGCGGTCGAGCTCGTCGAGGCGGTTGAAGGGTATGCCTTCGATGCGCTCCAGCGTCAGCACGGTCGACGTCGTGCGGTCCCAGTAGACGGTCGGGAAGTGGACGGAGTCGTCGTCCGCGAACATGCTGCCGAGACGCTCGCAGTTCTCGGCCTCGTTGATGTAGTCGCACTCCTGGCGAATCGCGCGCGAGAACTCGTCGACCAGGCCGACCATGTCGTACTTGCGACCGAGATCCGTGCGGCCCTGCACGCGGCGCGCCTGCGTGCGCAAGATGTCGAGATCGGCCTCGATGATGTCGTGGATGTCGGGCCGCTGGACCTTGACCGCGACCTTCGTGCCGTCCGGCAGCACGGCCATGTGCACCTGGCCGATCGAGGCCGCCGCCGCGGGGACTTCGTCGAACTCCGCGAACAGCTCCTCGAGCGCCTGGCCGAACTCCGACTCGATCCCGGCGCGCACCCGCTCGAACGGGAACGGCTGCATCGTGTCCTGAAGCTTCGCGAGTTCCGCGGCGAAGGAGGCGGGGATGAGGTCGGGGCGCACCGAGAGCATCTGGCCGATCTTCGCGAACGTGGGCCCGAGCTTCTCCATCGAGCGGCGGAGGTGCTCCTCGGGCGTCATACTCGCGTCGGCGGCCTTCGTGCGAGCGCCTCGCAGGGTCGCGATCCACGGCGCGCGCATCCCCAGCTGGTCGGCGAGCGTCCCGAAACCCTCGTCCAGCATGACGCTGACGATGGTGCGGTAGCGCTCGGCTCGGCTGATCGGCGGCATGGTGCGCTCTCCTCGGCGGTGGGGCCGGTGGGACACGACTCTACCTGAGGGTATACCCGTCGCGCGTGCTCGGTGCGACGACGCCAGGGCGCGGCTACTTCGACTTGATGGTGCGGTATCCGCTCGAGCTGTTGGCGTGGGTGGAATCCCAGTGGGTCACGCGAACCGCGAAGCGCCCCTTCGGCAGCTTCTTCTTGGTCGACCACGTTCCCGCCGAGGAGACCGCCACGGTCTTCGGGCTGCCGTACGCAGAGCGCGCGCCAGTCGAGCTCACGCGGTACCAGCGCACGACGACGCTGCCGATGTTGTGCGGGTCGACCGAGCCCTTCACGGTGAACGTGACGTAGCGGTGGACGTAGGAGGGGGCGACCGGCGTGCCGAGAATCGCCTTCACCGACGCGCGGACCGAGCTGCTGTTCCCCGGCAAGAGGCCGGTGCTCGTCACCGCGATGACGCGGTACGTCGTGCTACTCGTGGGCTTCGGGCCAAACGAGAACGTGTAGTTCGAGGCCAGGGGCGCGTCTGCGACGCCTGCCGAGACCCACGCGCTCCCCGTCCAGCGCTGGAGCCGCATCTTCTTGCCGGTCACGCTACCGGGGGTGGCGAGTGGGTCGATGCGCCCGGCGATGCGGAACGTCACGCCACTCCAGATCGTGACGTTGCCGGTGGCAAGCCGGACGAGCGTCATGTTGTGAAGCGCGATCGACTTCGTGACGTGGACTGACTCGTTGCCGGACGCGTCTTCGGCCCAGTAGTGGAGCGTGTGGGTGCCGACGCCGGTGACGGAGAGCGTGGCCACCTCAGCGGCGGGCACGGTCACGGTGGTCTCGGCGTCGAGTTGGTAGGAGAGCGTGGCCACACCGGAGCCGGCGGGCGTGTCGCTTGCGGTGATCGTCACATCGATCGGACCGGCGCTCGAGTACGACGCCGATACGTTGCTCGCGACGACAGGTGCGTCGATGTCGTTGACGTAGAAGTCAGCGGTGGTGGGCGACTCGGTGTGCCCCGCGAAGTCGACCGACCAGAACACGAGCTCGTGAGCGCCGTACTTCGGAACCCGCACGGTCGTCCCGGAGCCGGCAACACCGTCAAGCGTCCAGTTCGTCGAAGCGATGCCCGACCCGGTCGCACCGTCACTCGCGGTCAGCGTGATGGTCGCGGTGCCTTGGTACGAGGCGACCGCGTTGCTGGTGGTCACGGGCGGGTCGAAGTCCGTCGTCGCGAAGGTGTAGTCGGGGACGAAGCGCGCGGTGATCGTTGTCGCGTTCGAGCTGATGGAGTCGATACGGATGCCGCTCGGCCCGCTGAAGTAGTCCGAGTTGGGGCTCGACGTGGGGCTGAACGACCGCTTGTTCGAGGTGCCGGGGAACGGGTCGCCGGCGTCGCCGTAGCCGTTGGGGTTGGTGTTCTGGTCGTACTTGACCCGAAGGTTCTGCACGCCGCCGTGAGCCTCTTCGATGCCGACGAGATAGCGGCTCTCGTTGTCGTTATCCATCCGCGTCTCGTCGACGTGGTAGACGAGCAGGCCTGACCCCGGGAGGTAGGAGTCGGTGTTGCGCCGCTGCCGGTTCTCGACGAGGAAGTA
>Ga0079306_1001351_pt1 | contig 16585 bp, 20 predicted proteins | sample Methanotroph_Enr_FD_79181 | JGI IMG/M metagenome (GOLD analysis project Ga0079306, IMG submission 79181) | Enriched soil microbial communities from Old Woman Creek wetland in Ohio, USA - Methanotroph_Enrichment_5 | ecosystem: Environmental > Terrestrial > Soil > Wetlands | place: USA: Ohio...
AGTGATTTAAAGCAGTAACTTACTAAGACTTATAAAAGGATAAAATTCAGAATAAGGATATTGCATTTTTTTGTTTCTGATTTTGACAGGGAGATGTTCTGACGGTATGCAGCCCTGATGCATGCCGGGTAAACAGAGTTAAAAATGCTGATATACAGAATGCCAGTCAATGATAATGTATTATTTTCATGCGGCTATTTAAACGTTTTTTCTTCAATCTGAACGATTGGCATTCCTAACTATATTTACCGTATGTACCCTGAAAGATGTCCGGAGCATCTCATTCTTCATCGTTCGGGCTTAGATTTTGTGCATGCTTTGATATTCTTTTTCAGTACCAAAACTTCTTTCTATTTACGGTGCCTTTTCTTTTGAAGACTTGTGGCTATTTCTCTTCGCAGATCTGCGCCGGTATTTTTATTCCTGAAGTCCATCCAATGCTTTCCGGCAAGCAATTCGTCCGGCTTCAATCAGTTCTTCTGATTTATAGAAGTCGTAAATACTTGCTAATCTGAAGGACGTCTCAATAACAACATCGGGTTTGTATTTTTCGATTGAAAAAAGCGCCACTTTATCCTGAGCCAGGTTAACAGAATCGGAGATAACGTCAAATAAATTAACTTGCCTGGGTTTCGGCTTCCGGCCATTCCGGAACTTTTCGACATACTGGTCAATTACGCCCGACCAGCGTTCGTTAACCATTGCTCTCACCCTTCCATAATGATTTTCCATTTCGGTGGGATCAGGCAATTTCTGGGGTGGATCGTAGGGTACATTTGCATTTACATTTACTGCAACAAGCAAGTCGCCTGGATAACGATGCACTACATCCAGAGGCAATGGATTCAGGATTCCGCCATCCACCAGTAACATTCCGTCGTAAGTAACAGGCAGAAAAACGGTAGGTATCGAACTGGATGCTCTTATGGCCTGCAACAAACTCCCTTTAGTAAAGACCATTTCTTTACGGCCGATCAGGTCAGCAGCCACACAAGCAAAAGGAACTGATAAATCTTCAATATTCACATCCCCGATAAATTCCTCCAGGACTTTCATGATTTTTTCGCCTTTAATCAGGCCGCCATGCTCGATAGTTAAATCCAGGAACTTGATGACATCCATTTTGGTGAACCTGAGGAGCCATTCGCTAAATGCAGGAAGAGTGCCTTTTGCCAGCATACCGCCAACCATAGCTCCCATTGATGTACCTGCAACCGAAGTTATTGTATATCCTGATTTTATCAGTTCCTCAATCACACCTATATGGGCAATACCCCTGGCTCCTCCACTCGAAAGAACCAACGCTACATTTCGTGCCATGTTACTTTTGTTTAAAATTAGTAAATGAAATCAGACAGACTAGATAATAAAAATGAACGTTGGAGGCTATTTTACAAATATAGTGAATCTACATGTACCTGGGAAGCGTTTTGATGATTACTTTCAATGAAACAAAGCTGATATCTGAAAGCGAATAGGGAAGCGGTGCACAGACAGCCATCATATATTCGTTGGAAAGCCGGCGGGTTTCAATTCCATATCCTTCAGCTACTTCATTGCCAGTGAGCCGATAGGAATCGTTGATTTTGCAGATTGTAAATGAATTCAGGCGTTGCGTAAGTCCTTGTCCGATAGCTTTCAGGAAGCTTTCTTTTATCGTCCAGAGGGTAATGAAATAATGCATCCTGTCTTCTTCGTTGTATGCCATCAGATCCTGTAGTTCAGGACCAGAAAAAAAACGCTCTGCTATGCGCAGGTTTACTTTGCGTACCCGTTCAACATCAACCCCGATTTCAGTTGGTGCCACAGCACAAACCACATAATGCCCCGAATGAGAGATGTTAAAATGTACATTTTTCAGGTTGCCAATATGCGGCTTACCTTTTTTGCCAAATTCCAGTTTTATTTCCTGTTCAGGATTATTCAGATATTGTCCTACTGAATAACGTGCCAGCAATTCTCCGGTAATCGTTTGCAGTTTGCTGGTAAGATTAAGCCTGTTAAGCACCCGCATTTTCCCTGCTTCAGGCAGAAATTGAATCAACATTTCCTGAAATTCCGGACTATATTCAGCTTCTTCGAGTTGTACTACAAAGACTTTGATCATGTTTGGGTTGCAAGGCAGTTATTTGTTGTTCTATTTTTCAAATGTTTGAATAGGCTGAAATTCAGCCTGTCTTTTTCTGTATATGCTAGCGTACCTGAAAAGGAATCAACACCAGGTTTCTCAGAACACTGCGGCGCACTATGTTGAGCGAAAAAAATCATTATTTCGCAAATGACCGATTTATTGCCTCTTCTCTCGCTCTAGTTCTCCGCAAATGCTGAAACATCGCGCATCACACGCATCAGGTTGCCTCCCCATATTTTTTTGATGTCTTTTTCAGTATAGCCCCGTTTTACTAGTTCCAGGGTAATGTTTCCCATCTGGCTGACGTCTTTGCAGTCGATCACGCCCCCCCCGCCGTCAAAGTCGGTACCGATGCCAACATGGTTGATTCCGGCAATTTTTACCAAATGGTCGATATGATTGACCACATCACTTACAGTTGCTAATTTCCGGGGAAATTGAGTATCGATGGAATGCCATTCTGCATAGGCGATCTCCGATTGTTCATCATTCAGCCCCAGGAAGTTATTGTATTTTTCCCGCACCGCCAGCCGGGCTGAATCGCGTTTGGGATCAGGCAAAGGTGTTTTTACATAATCACTCAGGATACACATCTGTACCACCCCACCATTGGCAGATAAGGCACGGAGCATATCATCCGTCATATTACGGGGATTATCGCAGAGCTCCCTTGAGCACGAATGTGAGGCTATAATCGGAGCTTTGCTCAATTTTATCACATCATAAAACGATTGATCCGAAACATGCGATATATCGATCATCATCCCCAGCCGGTTCATTTCCTTAACCACCTGGGTGCCAAAAACAGTCAGTCCGGTTTTATTTGCCGTATCGGTTGAGCTTGTGCAGATATCATTGTTTTTGGTGTGACATAGCGTAATATATCTTGCTCCCCGGTCGTAAAAATGTTTAACATTGGATACATCATTTCCAATGGGGTATCCATTTTCGATTCCGATAAAGACAACGCTCTTTTTCTCTTTCGCCAGTTTGTAGGCTTCCATAGGTGTTGTTGCAATACCGCTGATAGCGCTGTACCGTTGCACTGCGGCATAAATGGAATCAAAAAGCAGTTCGGCTTTAGCTTTTGCCTTGGCATTGCCTTCGGCTGTGCGTGGCCCCTGGCTGGTGAATACCGCGAAGAATACGGCATCCAGGCCTCCTTGGCGCATACGTGGAAAATCAACGCAGCTGTATGGCAATATTTTGCTGTTGTCGAGGGCTACATTAAATTTTTTATTCGAAAAATTCATCGGGGCATCGGTATGCGAATCAACGGTAAAAGCAGCTTTATGAATGCGGGCGGCTTTGGCTTCGAGCTGGCTGATATTTTGCGCTGAAAGAGTCTGAAATGCAGGTAAGCATGCCAGAAGTGAAAAAGTAAGAGTGTAGAATAGTTTCATGAGGAAAGGATTAATTTTTTTAGCAAATGTACTCATATTAAGTTATTATGCAGGCTTATATGCGACAAGCCGGATCACATCTGCAAGTCCCTGGTGCAGTGGCCCTTCATCAAGCACAACCTGTTTCTCGGAAATTTCAACGAAAGCCAGATTCTTGAAATCACTTTCGAGCTGTTCACGGGTAAAAAGCAGTTCAGTGGTTTTTGGCCCTCCGCTTGTACGTAACAGCTGGTTTATGGTAAATGCTTCCAGGATGAGCCTTCCGCCGGGTTTTAATGCTTTGATGACTGACTGGTTTACCTGCTGTCTCAATCTTTCGGGCAAATGCAAAAATATGAGTGCAATACAATCGTATTGATCAGGTTGTGGATTCCAGTTGTCGAGCGATTGAATATGATAACTGACAGCGACACCTTTTCCTTTAGCAAGCTGAAGGGCTTTCTTTTGTCCTTCTGTGCTCTGGTCGAAAGCATCAGTAAGCCAGCCCAGAGAAGCTGCATACACTGCATTGCGGCCTTCACCTTCAGCCGGGAAAAGAATTCTTCCGGGTTTCAGAGAAGAAAGTTGTTCTTTCAGAAAGTTGTTAGGTTCAGTACCGTATTGGTATTTCTTGCTGGCATAGCGCTCGTTCCATTGGCTTTTCATAGTAAATTTATATTATTGGTGTATCTGCTTCCCGCAATTCTCCAGCCTGAAAGTTGGAATCACAGGATTGCATAAATTCTGTTTCTGCATTATTGACGGATCAGGAACCAGGCCGGCATTTTAACATTCGGACCTGCATTCTGACTATCAAATTTATCAGCCTTTATTCCTTCAATCTGAGATATTTTGGTAATGATTATCGGCGGATAGCAAAACTGTAAATGCAGCCAACAGCAATCTTACATTCTTCCCTATTCTATCACAATCTCATCAACGAACAGCCAGGATTTATTACCGGCTTGCGGATGCCATGGCGGGCATATTCCCTGGTTAAGTGCCGTAAGTTTTATGAACCTGGCATTGCCTTTAAACGGAAACATAACCGGCTGAATAACCGATCCGGTTACCTCTTTTTCATCCGAAAAGGCGCTTTCTCCAATTTGACTGTAGATTTTACCGTCCTCCGAAACCTGAACTGAGACCTGTTTTGGCAGAAAAATCCAGTGCTTATTATCCGAAAGGAAATTGCACCTTATTTTTTTAACTTGTATTGTTTTGCCTAAATCAATTACCACATCAAGGTCATTGCCTTCAAATCCCTGCCAGCTTCCATCCTGGTAATTGTTACCTGCCAAAATCCCATCAAGCAAAGCAAGTTTTCCTCCGGCTGTATATTGAGGTGAATAGTTCGTTTTGTATATGATTTCAAAGCCTGATGCTTTATTGGAAATGATATTCCAGCTATCAACAGTTCCTGACAAATACCCGTTGCGCGATACCGTAGCAAATAAAACACCAGGCTTACCTGCAGGAATCGGCTTTACAAAACGAGCTGAGTTCTTTCCCGGCAGCTTGTTGTAATCGTAATAAATATCCGATTCGCGGGCTTGCGTTGAAAGTATGTAAGAGAGTATTCTGGTGTCAGGATCAAGATAGGGTTTCATAACAACATTATCTGTAATAACATCCCAGCTGTCAGTGCGGAAAGATGTAGCCGGCAAACCGGCTCCATTGTAAAAAGTAGCTTCGGAAGTATTTGTAAATGCATATCTTACCGCCTTGGGGTGTTTTATTTTTGAGGATGAAACAATCAGCTTGTTACCGGAGATCTTAACTGTTGCCGGATAAAATACCCGGTCAGCACCGGCAATAGTGAAATTGTTTTCTCCTTTTCCGGTAATTTTCATGCCGCCATCTGTATGAGTAAAAGACAGGCTGATGCTTTTGCCTGATATTTTCATTTCCTGGAAGAGCGGCCCCGAATTTATTACTTCAGTCTTGCCGTAGGTTTTATTCAGTGCCCACAAGGCAAGGCGTTTCCCAACGTCAAGTTTATTCTTGGGATGAATATCTTTAATATTATCCACCAGGTCCATAGTTACTGCCATGCCGGTGTTTGGTATTTGAAGACATTTAAGCTGTGATTCGCGCAACAATGCGCCTGCAAAGGGTTCGTCATAGGTATATGGAGCAATCTGAACATAATAAAAGGGGAAATCGCCCAGGTTCCATGCTTTTCGCCAGGAACTGATCATGGTCTTCATCAAAGCCGGATAGAGTTTTGCATCCAGCCTGTTCGATTCACCCTGGTACCAGATGGCTCCTTTTATAGTATAGTTGATCAAAGGATGGATCATCGCATTGTACAAAACTCCGGGGGTGCCCGGCCACCATTGACTTCCGTTAAAATGGTCCAGATAGAACCCGAGATCCGGTTCTGCTTTGATGCTTTGTACAGGAGTCCAGACTTCAGCCGGAGTGCCGCCCCATGCAGTTGAAATCAGGCCAACCGGTACGCCGAGCTGTTTGTTCAGGTATGCGCCATAAAACCAGGCTGTTGCGCTGAAATCATTCACGGTATTGGTATCCGGCACCTGCCAGTTTCCTTTGCATTCATAAAGCGGAATAGCGGAGGTGTCTTTTTTCACAGTAAACAACCGTATATTGGAGTAATTTCCTTTAGCTACATCATCGCGGACTTCAGGTTTATACTGTTTCCAGCCACCCAATCCACGCATGGTAAACTCCATATTCGACTGCCCTGAGCAAACCCATACTTCACCAATCATTATATTTTCAAGGGTAATTGAATAATCGCGGCCGGTTATGGTCATTTTGTAGGGTCCCCCGGCTATAGGTGTGTTGAGGACCGTTTTCCAGTTGCCATCAGCTGCTGTGGTCGTGGTTGCGACTGTGGATAGCCAGCTGGCCCAAATCGTAATCTTTTCTCCTGTGTCAGCCCAGCCCCAAACATTTATTGCCGCATTCTGCTGCAGCACCATGTTATTCCCAATCAACGCAGGCAACTTTATTGCACTCCTGGCCTGAAACTGTACCATTATTCCTGCCAGGATAAATAGGCAGGTGATCAGAATGAATTTCGGTTTGTTCATAGTAAATATTTTATGCAAAGCTAAGATTATTAAGAACGTCAGGGGAATAAATGGGAGGAGTAAAACTATCAAAATTCCAACCTGGAATTCATTTTAACAGCATTCTTTTAAGAATGCAGTTCATACAGGCAGGTAAAGAAATTACTGTCTTAGTATTTGTCTTTCAATTTCCGGAAAGATTCTCAGGCTAACCGCTTCGGCAGAAATCCCTTTGAATTCAATTGAAATTGTGTTATCTTTAGGGATAGGAATTTATAGTACAATTCCTGATATTGTTCGTTGATTTTATACAGTTTCACCTGGTTCAGGTTGCCGGGAGATTTTGAAGGTTAAGGCTTTTTCTTTTGAAAATGTGTAAAACTTAAAATGTTTAACAGCCATGGAAAAGTATATACTACCACTGATGACAAAGCTGCTGTTGATGGTATTAATTGTCAGTATCAACGGGTGCTCAAAGAAAAACGACAAACCGGAAAATAAGGATATTTGGGATATCGAAAAAGATGGTATTCCAAAGTTTGTCGGAACTAATTATATTGAACTTGATAAAATTTACCGCATCTCAAAATTCAGGTCATCGACAGGCCACGATTATTCCGATGCTTTTGAACATTGCCGTAGTATGAAGCATTATTTTGAACCCAAAAGTACGGCGGATTGGACCACCATAAAAATCTATTCCCCTGTCACCGGTAAAATAACCCGCCTGGAAGAGGAATGGGCAGGTACTAAAATTGAAATAGCTTCTGATGATTACCCTGCTTTCCGCATTTCCGTTTTTCATATAAATATGGCGCAACAACACAACCTGGATGATCAGGTGATGGCTGGCGAACTTCTGGGTACACATATCGGGATGCAAACCATGTCGGATATTTCAGTTATCGTAAATGATCCCACGCGACAGGGGAGGATGGTATCGTATTTTGAGGTCATCACAGATGCGGTTTTCCATGAGTATCAGAACCGTGGCGTCCTTAACCGGGAAGATATGATTATTCCCAAAACAGTCCGCGATGCAAATCCATTAACATGCAGCGGTGATACCTTTATCAGTTCCGATACGATCGAAAACTGGGTAATTCTGAATTAACCTTTTACCTGGCTGAACCTTTCGGTAACCTGGATGCTTGTGCTTTAAAAGCATCCATTCATATTTATATTATGAGAAGCCCCCACACTTTTAAGGAACAATTTAGCTTGTCGAATGTTATTTAGGTATTAATTTCTATGAAATGAATGGCAGGTATGTTATTGCCAGTGTTGTTGTGGCGTTAATATTACTTTTCAATCGTTAACACGGATGTCAGCCATAAAAACCGAAGAGCAAAAATATTCCATCGTCTATAAGGAAAAAGATTTTGAAATCAGGTTCTACCCAGCCGTGACTGTAGCAATCATACATTCGGTTGCAAAAACATACAAGGACTTATCGGGACCGGGTTTTCGGAAACTGGCAGGCTATATTTCCGGCGGAAATGAAGCCGGAACTAAAATTTCGATGACTACGCCGGTGCATATGGATGTCAGCGACTCTGCTTCGGTCATGAGTTTTGTGATGCCATCGGATTACAATGAAACAAACCTGCCAAAGCCTGATGATCCCAGTGTGAAAATACAAAGGACTGCTGAAGAATATGTTGCAGTAATCCGGTTTGGTGGTTTTGTTTCGGATAGCGATCTGAAATTGTATTCGGAAAAGCTTCAGAACCTGTTAAAAGAAAAGGGAATCATTTCGTACGGACATTACCGGTTCCTGGGATATAACCCTCCATTCCAACTGGTTGGTCGGAGGAATGAAATCATTGTTTCTGTGGATTGGCAGAAAGAATGAGGATTTCATGTTTCAGTCCCGACAAATATCTGCTTAAACGGTTTTAAGTTTCGAAGTCCCATTTTTTTGAGAAAACGGCATAAAGACAATAACTAAAAATTTAGTATTGAACCTGTTTACCTTCATTTAACGGCTGCTAAACACATCAAAAATATCCAAAGATACCCGGAACAAGGAACCTTGTACCCGGCAATACTTCCAGCGAATACTCATCTATCCTTAAAGTATAATTCACTCAAGAATTCTCCCATGCATAAAAATATATATGGTGAAAAATTAATCCCCTGCAGCACAAAACCCATAACGGGTTACTACCGGAATGGCTGCTGTGATACGGATGATGACGATGCAGGTGTGCATTCGGTGTGTGTTGTTGTTACAAAGGAGTTTTTAGAATATTCCCGTGGCATTGGTAATGACCTCGTCACTCCTATGCCCGAGTGGAATTTTGCCGGTCTCGTGCCCGGTGACCGGTGGTGCCTGTGTGCCTCTCGCTGGGTGGAAGCCTGGAAAGATGGGATGGCACCCCAGGTTATACTTGAAGCAACACATGAAACAACGCTCGAATACATCCCGCTCAACGAACTGGTTAAGTTTGCCTACAAGAGCAGCCAGCCGGAAATTGAAAAACAATGATGTATATCCCATACTATTTTGCTAAGGTAGGACATCTAACCTTCTTTTTCTATTATTTATATGTTGAGAATGATGGTTACAACCAGGAAATTGCTGGTTGTGCGACCGGCCACTTCCGTTAAAGGAGGATAGGAGTGATGCTATAAGCAGAGCGCAGATTAGTATTCTTTTTGAGCGGGAAATCCATTAAACCTGAATTTGTTCTCATCCCATTTTTCTTTGGGTTTGGGAACGACTGCCGGGTGGCCAAGAGGAATTACATTCAGCGGGATAAGGTTTGCGGGCAGATTTAAGATTTTACGTACCGGTTCCATACGTTCTTCATAAGGAAAGGTTGCAGTCCACACGGCGCCAAGTCCGAGTGATTCCACTGCCAGCAGGATATTTTGGGTTACTGCACTGCAATCCTGTACCCAATAGCTTTTTATGCCTGCGGTGGGATCATGTTCAAGGTTTCCGCATACCACCAGGGCAGCCGCTGCTTCACGGGTCATTTTGGCATAAGGAAGCTGGTCGCCCAAAGACTGTAATAAATGCCTGTCGGTAACAGCAATTATGAACCAGGGTTGTTTGTTGTTTGCTGAAGGTGCAGCCATCCCGCATTTGGCCAATAAGATCAGAGTCTCCCGGTCAACCTCGGCTGGTGTAAACTTCCTTACACTGACCCTTTTAAATATGGTTTTAAAGGTATCGTTCATTTTCGATGGTTTTTATTTCTATTACCGGCTTCTGTTCAAACCAGGGTGCACTCTGCACCCTGAAATCTGACAACTGTTTAGTTCCCAAATGTTTGTCAAGTATTGCCTGCGAATGCCATTTTTCAACCAGGCAAAAACGTGTTGTTGTATATGGCGAAACAAACAATTCATATTGCAGGCAGCCATCCTCAGCCAGTACATTCGGCCTGATTTCATTGAATGCAGTGGTAAAAAGTGCTGCTGAAGTAACTTTCAGAGAATAAAATACGATAACCTGGATCATAGAGGGTGTGGGAGTTAGTAGTTTAAATAGAGAATGAACTGACTCAGCCTGGGAAGATATAGCCCAGTTGTGGTTTTGACATAATCAGTACGGTGTCAAAAGTAGTAATCACACAATTATTTTCATTATTTATTTCAATTCTTTTTCAAAGCAGACACTGTTTGCCACGCCGGCATATTGCCCGTAATTTCGAATCACTGTATACCCGTTCTTTTTATACAGGCCAATCGCTTCCGGTTGATTTTTCCCGGTCTCTAATATACACTTTGTATACGATAGTTCAACCGCCCATTTTTCCAGTTCAGCGATTATTTTTGTGGCAACGCCTTTCTTCCTTCTTCCGGGCATAACATACATCCGCTTGATTTCCAAAGTATTCGCATCATAGGCCTTTAAAGCCCCACAACCTGATGGTTTTTCATCTTCATAAGCTACAACGGCATGCCTGATTTTACCAGTCTTATTGAATTGATCGTAAAAGGCATGGTCATCACCATCTCTTATTGCCAGGTCAGCATCAAGTAATCTTACCAGTTCTATGAAATCGGGATTGTCCGTACTGGTTCTTAGCACATTTATCATTTGTGGTATTTATTTTTTACAGAATAGATAAAGATCAGCAGCAGCCTTAGAGTGAGGGGAATAAAATTAAGTTTACCTGTTATTTCTCATACTGATAATGCCCGATGATTTTGAAACTGAATAAACAATCTTCCATCACCTGTCCGGCACCGATGTTATGAACCATTAAATAGCGTTTCCCGTCGGGCGATTTTTTGTCGACCACAATCCCGATATGAGTCACAGCACCGCCTAAGTTCCAGCAAACAATATCACCAGGTGAATATATTTCCGGATTTGAGGTTATTTTCAATACAGTTCCATGACGTGTAAAGAATGTCATCAGGTTGGGAACCCGCCTGTGGTCAATGTTTTTATCTGGTTGAGCAAGTCCCCAGTTTTTCGGGTACCTGCCGAAGTCCGAAAGCATATCTTCGTGCACTTCTTTCTGTAAGTCGATACCCAGTTTTCTGTAAGCCCTGATTACAACATCCGTGCATGCACCTTTATCTACAGGCACATCTCCGTTAGGGTAGTCCATTTTAAAATATCCCGGGTCGTATTTAACTTTCTGGTTTGTCAAACCGATAGCAGCGATCGACAGTTTCGCGTAAAAACTGGTCTGTCCGGCTGCAATGGTAATCGTCCAGATGAAAAGAAGTATGCCGGCCAGTGTCGTTTTCATACATTGAATGCTGAGGTTTCACATTCAAATTTACATAATAACCTGGATTTTACCTGCCATACCTCATATTTGTCTCCTGCCAACCGGTTTTATAAAATCATAAGATTCAAACTAAATTGATCCGGCAACGACCTTTAAATGAATAATCAAATCTCAATTATTCGAAAATTTTGCCACTAATTCAGGGTTTCTGACAAAACTGCCGATCCAGATCACTACCAGGATTACGCTTGGCAGCATAATGTTCAATCCACTGGTCATATGGATAATTATTGCTCCACCCATGTAGGCACTAAGCAATAAAGTGCCAAAAACATTGGTTTTAGGGAATAAAAACAAGAGGGCCGAAGTAATTTCGCCAATAGCAATAATAACACGCCAATCGCCAAGATGCATCTGCTCCATTTGCTCGGGATGCAAAAATAATTTCCCGCTTGCGCTCCAAAAATATAATGCAGTTAATAAACCACCGATGATCCAACCGGTTATTTTTCTTGTTTTACTTATTTCTGTCGTCATTCTGTTGAATTTTTAAATTAATACTTGCTTGACCAAAAGTTTTAGCTAGCATTAACAACGTATGTGCTGTAAAGTTCAAAATTAAGGGAACCAGTACCGGTATTGTACGAAGCCTGTGCCTGTTTTACTGCCGGAAGGTTTTTGCATGTGTGAGTTTAAATGGGAAATACAGCTTTCTGCTAATAAAAGCATGTAAATATTTCCGGCAACGACAGATGGACATCCGCAACCGCCAGGTATTAAAAGCAATTGAATACCGTTTTTACTTCATTTTTTTATGGATAAAACAGGGTAACTTTTAAAAACCACGATAATTTTCAGGGTAAAAAGTACTGCTGTAATGGAAAACAGCAATCCAAGCGCATGCGCATATTCATTGCCGAAATTCATTGATAATGCTTTGAAATCACCGGATGACCGAAGTATAAATCCGGAATAATTATTCAGGATATCATACAGCGGGCTTAAAATAAAAAGGATAAGAATCAGTCCTGACAGGAAATGGTTACTCGTTCTCTTTCTTTTTACCAGCCATAATCCGGTTATTAAAAAGCCAATATCCCGGAAATAGGGCATTATCAACGATACTCCGGTTTGAATTTTATTCTCAAACACTGAGTTTACATAAGCTGTTTTAAAATCTCCTTTCCAGAAGGGTGGAATTAGTTGGTAATCCGAAATCTTTGCACCCGTAATCCATGAGCCGAACATGTGTGATAACTCATGTATGCAGGCGTATGAAAAAAACCAGGCTAAGTATAGCCACGAAATATATAGAATGGATTGTTTATTCGTAAGACGGCTACGCTGGTAAAACAGAATCAGCGGGAATACGATCAGCAAAGCAATTTCTATAACACTGATTCTATAAGGCATACTAATTTCTTTGTGTCCTTGTGCCTTGTTGTATTATATTTTCTCGGTATTAAATTCTATTAATTCGATGGGTGCACCCTTGTGCTCAATCATGGCAACCCTTATCCCTTCTCCGGGGGAATTGGGTTTTGTAATTATAGTGAAGTCATGCTTTCTTAGTTCGAGATCCAGGTCATCCACTTCAAATGCGATATGCGGAACCTTCTGTATTAACTCATCTACCGGGCTGCCTGGTTCGAACCGCATCCATTCAATGCCATAGGGACTGGTATAAAATCCGCCGACAAAACATTTAAACTCCGGTAAATAATGTTCACCTTCAATGAAGTCAGCGGTCGGAATTCCCAGGTGATGATAACGCCAACCCCATTCGCTGATTGCCAGGGGCGGTTCATTATCTTGTCTTTTTGTATCCATTCTGTTTGCTATCGGGTTAATCTGTGTGCCTGAAATTCACTATCCAAACTTACAAAATAAATACTGATTCAAAGCCGCGCCTGGCACAATACTAAACAATTCCCGGGTTGTCGGTGCCGCAATTCGTGCAGGTGATCTTTCCTGTTATATTAAATTCTTATTGCTTTCAAATCTCAGATGCTGTTCAATAAGCTAATAACTCAGTCTGTAAGGTGTTCTCTACCACCGTCCGGTGGAAAACCAAATCTTACCCCGCAGAATATCTCTATTGCTGCCACCAGTATTGGCTTTATTTTACACTGCCTTTTACATTTTCGTAGTCAAGTTCTCCCTGTTCGGGATAAATCAAATTAAGCTCTGGCCGGCCTACCATAACTCCCATACTAATACCGCATTTGAGGTAATATTTCTGGCCAAATTTAACGTCAATAAATACGGACCTTTTAGATTCGGTTTTTGCATAGATTTCTGTTTTCCCTTCCTGGAAAAGCTTAACCTCAAATTTTGAATTATTTTTTACTTTGCCAATAACATAGTCTGTAATAAATGAATTCGTTAATTTCAGATCATAACTGATAATTGAGCCTACGTAGTTTCTGGGCCGGTAAACATAAAGCACCGCATAATTTGCAGTATCAGATTGAACGATATTTACGGAATCCGGATAAACTTTGGCTTGTTCAATGTTTTTAGGGGTTGTTTCCGGGGGTTTGATGGTTAGTGTATCGCTGGAGGCCTTTTTTGCTGTATCCACCTGAGCTTTACCAGCATAACTAATCAATACAAAAACTGAAAATAAAATAATCGCTTTTCTCATTCTGGGAAGGTAAGGATTGTTATTGTTTTATAGCTGGGATAAATTTCGTCTTTCAAGATCAATACGTTATTCAATCTTTACTGTACTCCTAATCGAGGACAGTTGCTTAAAATCAAAAAAATGAGCAAGCAATCCCATTAATGGCAGTATTTTCTTAACTCATTATTTCTTTCATTTCCTGACCCCTGCAAGATAAAAAAATCCGAAAACGTCCCTGCTCTAAGCAACTCAAATACTTTTCAAACTTTATGATTCCGGATCAGGAAATCCTTATCAATCCCAAATATAGAAACTATTTCTATATGCAAAGGAGATGTTAAAATTTTTCAGAAAATTATAATATTATTCAAATAAGACTACTCAAAGAATTTAAATCCCGGATTTCCGCCTTTATTGCTTTCAAATGAATTGACCATACAATAAAAAACCTCCCCTGCCTATGCAAAGGAGGTTTTCCAGCATCAGAAGCATTTAATGTTTATCATTGCTTAATAAGCTGGCCCCTTATTTCTCCTCCCGGATAGGCGGCAGAATGGATATTTACATAATACATATTCGCATTAAGATCTGCTTCCTGGGTGGCATCTAATGCAACCGATGTATAGGTGATTGGTGATGTTACAGGTAACCCGAATATTACCGGCCCCGCAACACCCACGGCACCTTTATGAATGTGTGCGCCTGTTGCTGTAACGCCGCTGTAAGTAACCGTAATCGTAAAAATTTTGGTGACCGTGTTAAATGACAAAGTGGCGTCGCCTGTGGCAGCAGAGGCATTGGCCGGTGTTTCACTGGCGCCGTTGAGGGTTGCCACGAAATTAACCGTCGTATTGTTAGAAGTACTGTCGCTTTTTTTGCAGGAGCCAGCTATGAATAAAATACCGGCTAATACAATAAGCTTAATTGGTCTGAGCATGATTACCTTTCCCATGATACCGGATGGGTGAATTATAGGATTTGCCTTCGTTCTCATTTCATTTAATGTTAAAAGTTATAACTCATTTGTTTTCTTTCGGTTTTTCTACCTATGAACGACGACACAGACAGATTAACAATCATTTTGAATGTCGCCTGATGACATAGTGAATTTAATGAATATAAACAAAGTTAAACATTGAAATGTTCAGGAAACAAGGTGCGCTACTATATATGTCTGGCATCAGATCCGACTGCTCAACAGGTTCCCTTGAATGATGTTCCCGATTTCCAGGGAATAATTCAAATGCGTGTTTTTTAATTTATCAGTTCAGGTTATAAATAATTTTTATTCCATCGTAAAAGAAAAATAATGCAAAGATAAATAGAGCGATCCCGAGTGCGCGCATGATCCAGACGTATGCTTTGTTCTTCAGGAAAGTCTTTGATCGTCCCACCACGAGTGCAATGCCAATTACCGAACCAACCAGGATGGTATAGAAGGAAAGGAAAAAGAGAATTACGGCACCCAGGCTGATTGCATATGCTTTAAATGCAAGCGGGATTCCAACGGTAAGCCAGAAGAAATAGGGATTGGGATTTAAAAAATTGGTGAGTATTCCTTTTTTAAAGGATTCGGGTCTGAGCTTTTGTGTGTCAACTGACAATTCCTTTATTTTCAGCGTCTGGTAGCCCAGCCAGGCTACATACATCCCCCCGAGAAAGGATATCAAACCCAGTACGACCGTAAATTGCGAGAACCTGGAAAAAACAAAGAACGTAATCAATATTACCGGCAAATCGGTGATTAAAGGGACAAATGCAATTTTCGACCCTTCTGCTTTCGTATGCTGCAAGGTTTCGGAAATAACAAGGGTGAGTAATGGCCCCGGAGATAATCCTGCCGACAAGCCAAACAGGGCACCCATGGTTAAATAAGTAAAAGCAGAGTCTTCAATCATAAAACAAGTAATGTTTGTCCTTCAGGCGGGAGTTGTAACTTAGCGAAGCGATCTCATCCTGCTAGCGGGATAATCCACGCTTATCGTTTGAACGCTCCTTTGCGGTTCACACCCGCCAGGAGCTATCGGTACCAAATTTACACCTTTCCCCGCCATTTCTTATAGCCTTTTACCCGCAGTGTTTCCTGTCGTTTGTGTCAAATGGTTCATGTTCGGATAGGAATTACCTGCTCACGTACTTAAAATTTTTTCCTCCGTTCTGCACTTCAATTTTTGTAATGTCATTTAAAAGAATTGTCTTTCTCATGAAAGGAATAAAACGTGATGGAACGCCAGTGACCATACTGTCTGAAACGAAGACTCTGTCGAAATAGAAAACGGTTCGTTTATTATTTTCGCCATAAGTAAAACGGATTTCAATTGCCGGACTATTGTCAAGTTCGGCCGGGTTGCCTTTTTTGTCGGTACATCTGATTTTAGAAATTGGATTTGCCAAATAGTGTTCCGTAACCCAAACTATCCCGCCACCGCGCATCTCAACCGGTTTTAATTTTGCAGAGTCGATGCCAGCGAATTGTTGTTTGAAACTGTCGATGGAAATATAATATGATTTACACGAAGTAAAAAATAAAATTCCGACTGTCAGAAGAGTCAGCGTTCGTTTATGTCCCATGATTGGTGAATATATTCCCGTTACTTTATTTTACAAATGGCCGTCTTCTCCGGGTGCATTTTTCAATTTCATCAGTTTGATTCCAGATAGGTAATGAATTGTACAATACTCATCTCATTTTCGAATTTTACATCGTG
>Ga0079306_1001352_pt1 | contig 16580 bp, 11 predicted proteins | sample Methanotroph_Enr_FD_79181 | JGI IMG/M metagenome (GOLD analysis project Ga0079306, IMG submission 79181) | Enriched soil microbial communities from Old Woman Creek wetland in Ohio, USA - Methanotroph_Enrichment_5 | ecosystem: Environmental > Terrestrial > Soil > Wetlands | place: USA: Ohio...
AGACCCTGACTTTTGTGGCCATCGCCCGGCAGGAGATAGAGGGTGACGTGGTGCGGCAAAAATGCAGCCGTTTTGGGGTGAGCTGTGAGCCCGCCCAAACCGCCGGTTTGCTGAAAATGGTGGTGGAGACCCCTCTTTCGGCCGAAGATTCCGGCGACACCTTCAGCCTCGCCCGGCTCGACGAAAGAAAGTGTCTCAAGGAAATGGCCTTTTATTACCGGCTGGGCCGGACGGCAACCGAGAAGATCAACGAGATCCTGGCGGCGGAACCGACCGTTGTCCCGGTCGGTCACAAGACGATGCAGGGCTATCTGACCGGCTTTGTCGACCTGATCTGCGAATATCGCGGCAAATTCTACATTCTCGACTACAAAACCAACTCTCTCGGCCCGACCCTGGCGGATTACCGGCAGGAGAGCCTGACTGCCGCCATGCAGTCCCACAACTACGGCCTCCAGTACTGGATCTACACTCTCGTGCTGCACCGCCATCTGGCGAGTGTCATGCCTGGGTATTCCTACTGCGACCATTTCGGCGGAGTCTTCTATCTCTTCCTGCGGGGCATGGTCCCGGAAATTCCCGGCAGCGGCGTCTTCGCCACACTGCCCAATTACCAGACGCTTATAGCGCTTGACCGGGCGACAGGAGGGCGAGAGGATGACTGAGCAGAATTTTTCCTTGCTCGACCGTCATTTTGCCGGCTTTCTGGCGGGCAGCTCGGGTCTCTCTGGTGCAAAGAAGGAGCAATTCTATGAGCTTGCGGCCAGAGTTTCCGCCGCCCTGGAGGCAGGACATAGCTGCCTGCCGCTGACGGCGGAGGAAGAGGAGTCGCTCCGGGGGAATCCGCTGGTCTCGGACGGCGGCCGAACACCCTTGGTGCTTCACAACGGCCGCCTCTATCTGCATCGCTACTATCACTATGAGACCCGTCTCGCCGCGCAGGTCAAGGCCATGGCGGCCGTAACTCTCGACTCTGACAGGGGGGAATCGCTCCTTGACAGCTCCTTCGAAGGGGATCCGACCGCCGTCGACTGGCAGAAGGAGGCGGCCAGGACCGCCCTGAAGAAAACATTGGTCATCATCTGCGGCGGACCCGGCACCGGCAAGACCACTACCGTAGTCAAGATCCTGGCCATCCTCCTGCAGGCTGCGGCAGAGGGCCGTCTGCCGGACATCGCCCTTGCCGCCCCCACCGGCAAGGCGGCAATGCGGTTGAGCGAGTCGGTGGGCGGCAGCGTCAAAAAGCTCGATCTGCCGGAGAGGATCGTAAAAGCCCTGCCGTCCGCCGCCTCAACCCTGCACAGGCTGCTCGGTGTGCGGCGCAACTCCCCGCAATTCCGGCATAACAGGGATAATCCAATGCCTTTCGACATCGTCGTGGTGGATGAGGCCTCGATGGTCGATCTGGCCCTGATGAGCAAGCTGGTCGACGCCCTAAAGCCGGGGAGCCGGCTGCTCCTCCTGGGCGACAAGGACCAGCTGGCCTCGGTGGAATCCGGGGCGGTGCTTGGCGATCTCATCCGCAGCCTGCCGGACAATACCGTAACGCTGCAAAAAACCTATCGCTTCGACCAAAACATCAAAAACCTGGCGGCGGCGATCAACGCGGCGGACGGCGAAAACGCCTGGGGCCTGCTCGAAGCCCCCGAGGCCGAAAATATCTCGCTTGTTGGCGCCAACTCTTTCGATACGCTGATCGAGCCGTATGCCCGCTTCATGGCGAGGGTGCACGCGCCGGGAAACACCGACCTCCGTGAGCTTTTTGCTCTTTTCAACAGCTTTCGGGTCCTCTGCGCCGTCCATTACGGCAGCCGTGGGGTCGACGACTTCAATCGCCGGATCGAGCTTTTTCTCGCCAGACGGGGATTTTTCTCCCGGTCCGAGACCTGGTACCCCGGTCGGCCGGTGCTGGTCACCCGAAACGACTACGGCCTGGAACTCTTCAACGGCGATATCGGCATCTGCCTGAAAGACCCGGACTCAGATGGCGGCGGCGACCTGAAGGTCTGGTTCGAACGGCCTGACGGCGGTCTGAAAAGCTTCTCGCCCCATCGTCTGCCCCAGTGCGAAACCGTCTTCGCCATGACCATCCACAAGAGCCAGGGCTCGGAATTCGACGAGGTGGTGGTCGTCCTGCCCGAGGAGGACAACAAAATCCTCAGCCGCGAACTCCTCTATACGGCGGTCACCCGGGCGAAGAAAGCGGTGCGGCTGGTTGCCGAAAAAGAGGTGCTGCGGCTGGCCGTCTTCCGCAACACTGTGCGCTATAGCGGGTTAACCGAATTTCTGGAGGAGAGGACTGAGCGATGAGGTCTGAGGGATACTCAGTCCTCGTCGCTCAGTCCTTAGTCCTGGTTTTTTACCCGACATCGGGTCGACATGCCCTAAAATCGGGAGGATATGACCCGTCATCCACTGACAGACAGGATCCGGTTCGATAGATTGGAAGGCACAGGCAGTCAGCAGGTTCTTCAATCTTTCAAGCGGAGGTCGGGTATGACAACAGATAGAACAGGAAGTCGGGCGGGAATTTCGACAGTGTGTGGCATTTTTCTGGCGGCATTTTTTTTGGCAGGCAGTGCGTGGGCGGCAAAAGATAGCTACGTCCTCGAGTATAACGGCAGCCTTATCCGCAGTCATCGCGGCGAACCGGCGACCCTGTATCTCAAAAAGGCCTTGCGGGACCAGTATCCATGGGTTGATGTCGACGATCTTGAGCTGCGGCGGGTGGTGCTGATAGCCAAAAGCAGACAAGGGCGGGGAGAGGCCCAGTTGCGGGTGGGGCACCGACAGACGGACATGTATCAAGTGGATGGCGGCGCCGGCAGGTTCCGCGACCGGCGGGATTCGTTCGACCGGATCAACTTCAGCAACCCTTCTCATGACAGCAACGGGCCGTGGCAGATCGACATGCTGGGGAATTTTGTGGTGAATAAGGTGGTGCTGGAGGTTGACAACCGGCAGCACCACCGCCGTATGCCGCCAAGGCCCTATCGCTTTTAGTACCTTAGAAATTCATTTCTTGTTTTTTAAGAAAGGAATTTCGTGAAGGTACTTATACCCCTTAGTGGGGTGTTGATGACAAACTTTCGGCAATCTGGTAACGAGGGTAGGAATAAGAGGCTCATCCGCCTGAAAAACCAGGTTACCGGATTGCTCGGAAAGGAGTTTATTTTTGACAGCATCTCGGGAAAAGAGAGAAAACAGTTCGGCGGCAAAACGGTTGTTTGTCACCGACCTTGACGGCACGCTGCTCAACGACCGCAAGCAGATCGCGCCACAGGATCTGACGGCGCTTACCCGCATGCGGCAGATGGGAATATCCGTCGCTCTCGCCACCGGCAGATCCGATTATTCCTTCGCCAAGCTTCTGGAAAACCTGGCATCCGACCCTGCCGCGCCTGCCGGTAATTTGCCGGCGGACCACATTATCTTCTCGACCGGCGCCGGCATCATGGACTTTCCCGGCCGGAACCTCTTGAAGAGCTTTTCCCTTCCTCCCGAGGATGTGCGGATCATCGCCCAAGTGCTCGATTCCCTGGCGCTTGACTATATGATCCACCAGCCGGTACCCGATACCAGGAGTTTTCTCTTCCGCCAGCGGAATAATAAGAGCAACCCCGACTTCCATCGGCGGCTGCAACTTTACAATTCCCATGCCACCCGGCTCTCGCCCGTTACTCTTGCGGCCAGCCACGGGGCCACCCAGGTGCTCTGTATCGCTCCCCCGGAGTCCGGCCACCGCATCGCCCGGCAGCTTGCCGCAAGCCTCAGACAGTTCAGCGTCATCAAGGCGACCTCGCCGCTCGACGGCCAATCGATCTGGGTCGAAATCTTTGCCCCGGCTGTTTCGAAAAGCCAGGCGGTCAAATGGCTGGCCGGGGAGATAGGTGTCCCACGGGAACAGGTTTGTGCCGTCGGTAACGACTACAATGACGAGGATCTGCTCCATTGGGCCGGCCAAAGTTTTGTGGTGGCCAACAGCCCGGAATCGATTCTCGCCCGTTTTCCAGCGGTGGCTTCCAACAATGAGGCCGGGGTCAGCGAAGCCGCGAGCCGCTGGCTGGGCCTGTAATATCTTCTTGTTTTGAATATTTATAGTAATATTGACAACATGTACGATATGTGAGGATTTTGCTGGGAAATAGCGGCTAAAATTAGTTACATTGAATTAAGATCAAGATATTACGAAATTATGCTATAATAGGAGCACATGCAGATCGGATAAGTCGGCGGAGGCATGGAAATCATTGACACCCACTGACCCGCAAAAGCGGGAGGAGGAACGGTCGTGGCCAAAGTGAAGATTTTCTTTCGAACGGAGATGATGTCCAGCGGCGAGGCCGAAGATCTTCAGACGTTTACCGTCAGTCAAATGATGCCTGCCGGTTCGGTGCTTGTCGCGCTCGAAGGGGAAGAACGGCCGGTACAGACGTTCGAGGTGAAAGGAACGGTCGATCTGGTTCCAGGCAAATTTGTCGAGTTGTCCTCCGGCAAACGGTCCCTGCTTGCGACGGAGTCCGGATACCCAAGCCTTTCCCGAAAAAGATTCGGTTCGGGAGAAAAGCTTTTTGTCGATCTTGAACCCCTGGTCCTGATCGGTGAGGATGGCTGGACGGTGAAAATGACGCTCTATCCGCCGCTTGACGGCACGACGCTGCCGGACATCGGCGAGATCCTGGCCTTGCTCACCAAAAAAGATGTCCGATGGGGCGTCCGGGAAAAAAACATCGCGGCCTGTATCGCCGCGGTGCAAAGCACTCGGCGGCCCCAGAAGAATCAGGTCATCGTCCGTGGCCGGCTGCCGGTGAACGGCGAGAATGCCCGATTGCGGATCGATATTGTATCGGGCGAACAGGCCGGCAGAGAGCTGGGCGACGGCCGCATCGATTTCCACGAACGGCGAATGTTTGTCGGCGTCGATAAGGGGCAGCTCCTGGCAACCAAGGTATCGGCGACCGCCGGGATACCGGGCGTCAATATCTATGGTCAGGAAATCCCGCAGATTATGGGCCGCGACCTGACTCTCAAGACCGGAGAGGATATCCTCTACGACGCCGAAACGGGGGAGGTTCGCGCGGCTTTTGCCGGAGTGGTATCGGTGGTCTCGCAGAACTGTGTCAGGATCACCGCCAAGCACGTCATCGCAGGCGATATCGATTTTCATACCGGCAATATCGATTCACGGGCTGCGGTCGAGATCGGCGGTTCGGTCAATCCGGGGTTCACGGTTGTTGCCGGCGGCGATGTGCTGATTAGCGGCAGCGTCGAATCGGCCCATGTCGTCAGCCACGGCAATGTCGTCATCCAGGGTGGGATAACCGGCAAGGAGGCAGTGGTGGAGGCCGATGGCGACGTGGAGGTGCCGGTCATCGGCAACGGTCGCATCTCCTGCCAGGGCGGCGTAACCGTCGCCCGGGAGGCCTATTACGCCGAGATTAAATGTCTGCAGGATATCATATTCGCCGGCCAGACCAAGGTGGTGGGCTCCGATCTCTTCGCCGGCGGCAGCATCACGGTCACCGACGTGGATACCGAAACCAGCCCCAATTCCATGCTGGCCGTGGCGACGGTACCGGAGAGATACAGCCGTTACCAAAAGTTGCTGAAAGATGTCTTTGTAGCCCAGACTGCCGTCGACAACTGGCTGCGCCGGTTCGGCACGACAAGCGACAGCGACAACTTCGACGAATTGCAGGAGGAGCTGGACGAGGCCAAGAAGTCGCTGAATACGTACAACCTCGTTCCCGGTGCGAACGAACGGGATAAAGCGGGCGGTGTGCGCTATGCCTGCCGGCAGAAGATCACGCTGGGCGGTACGATTCAAGCCGGTGCCGTCATTCGCATCGGCAATACCGAGGCGACCCTCAAGAAAACCTACAAGGAAGGTGTTTTTGCCTTGAACAGCGACACGGGACAGATCGAGTTTCATGCCAGGAAGCGCGGGCCAGCCGGGGAGATCATCGAAGAGATCTAGGCGCTGTCGGATTAATCCGACAGACTCCTGGCGGTAGAAAAGGAAAAGGAATACAAGCAGGAAAAGGAGCATTGTCATGTTTGTCAAACAGTGGATGGGGACCGACGTCATATCCATCGCGCCGAGTCAGACCATCGCCGAAGCGAAAAAACTGCTGGCTGCCCATAAGATCAGGCGGCTGCCGGTAGTGGAGGGCGACGCCCTGGTCGGAGTGGTCAGCCCGAACGATCTGGAAAAGGTCATGCCGTCGATTCTCGACGCCCAGGGCGACAATGAAGAGGAGTTTATCGCCGACCATACCGAGATCCGCACGGTCATGACCTCGTCGCCGATCACCATCGGCCCGGAGGATACCCTCTTCGAAGCCGCCCGAAAGATGCGCCGCCACCGGATAGACGGCCTGCCGGTGGTGGAGAACCGGAAGCTGGTGGGCATTCTCAGTGTCAGCGACATCCTGGACGCCTTTCTCGAAATCATGGTCCTCGATCGGGCGGGAACCCGCTTCGACCTGAAGATCGATCACGCTCCGGAGTCGTTCTATAAAATGATCAAGGCCTTTCAGAAACAGCAAAAGGAAATTGTGGCGATCTCCCAGTTCTACAATTTCAGCAAGGACCAGCAGATGGTCTCGGTCCAGATTCGCGGCGACGATCACGAAGAGCTCATCGATATGTTGTGGGCCAGTAATGTCACCGTCGATCGCATTACCCCGGTGTCGTGAATTTGGGGCAGCTAAATTCGATATCTTGTTGAAATAACAATAGAAGATAATTGGTCTGGGAAAATCCTAGCATTTTCTAGTGCAAGGATGCCATTTATTGTTCGAGAGTTTATTTGAGTTCGGGTAGAATAAATCACTCTTTTCCGAAAAATGAACCTCAGATAAAACAATATTGGTGGGTCATATTATGAATGACAGGGAACTGCAAAAGCAATTACAGATCAAGGTGAAGAAGAAGCTCGAGCCGCTGTTCGCCAAATACAAGATGGATTTCGGCGGCATCGACGCCGCCCTCAAATGGAAGCCGATCGTCCTGATCATCGGCAACTATTCTTCCGGCAAATCGACCCTCATCAACGAGCTGGTGGGGCAGCATATCCAGCGGACCGGCCAGGCGCCGACCGACGATTCCTTCACCGTCATTACCAGCGACCCCGGAGTGGACAACCTGGAAACTCCCGGCTCGACCCTGGTCAACGACGATAATCTGCCTTTCGGCCATTTCAAGCGATTCGGCGAAAAACTCATTTCCCACATCTGCATGAAGCAGATTAACAGCCCCAAGCTCGAAAACATGGCGATCATCGACAGTCCGGGGATGATCGATGCCACTACCGAGTACAACCGGGGCTACGATTACATGAAGGTCCTCGGCGAATTCGCCAAGATGGCCGATCTCATCGTGCTGATGTTCGATCCGCACAAGGCCGGGACCATCAAGGAATCTTACGAAGCCATCCGCAACACCCTGCCGGAGAAATCCGGGGAACACCGCATTGTCTTCGTCTTGAGCCGCATCGACGAATGCGACAATCTCAGCGACTTCACCCGGTCCTACGGAACGCTCTGCTGGAATATGTCGCAGATGACCGGACGTAAAGACATTCCGCATATCTATCTGACCTACTCGCCCACCGTCGTGGCGGCGAGTGCGGTGGCGGAAGGCTGGCCTCAGGAACGGGACGATCTCATCCAGAAGATCATGAAGGCCCCCGGTTTCCGGATGAACCACATCCTTGAAGATATCGATCGCCAGGTCAACGAGGTGCAGATCGTGGCCCAGGCCGTGAGCTCATTTCTCTCCCGGGCCGGCAAGGTGTTCTGGAAATTTGCCAATACCACCCTTATGGTTGCGCTTGCTCTTTTTCTTTTCGGCGACATCATGCTGAATATCCTTATTTCCTTCCCGGAAACCACCCTCATTGCCGCACTTAAAAACGGCACCCTCGAGCCAGCCAATCTGATCGTTCCCGGAGTGCTTGCCCTGCTGACCCTGCTGGCCGGCTCCTTCGGCTTCAGCAAGATCGCCTTTCCGCAACTGCGGCGCAAGGCCCTGGCTAACGGCGCAAGTCTCGTCACGCTGGATAACGACTACCGCCGGAACCTCTGGCGGAAGATGGAGAGCAAGGTGCGGGAAAACCTTCTGGGCCTGGCGGTGGGCGATCTGTGGGCCGGTTACGGCAGGAGCATGGGCAGGATCGACAACTTTCTTAATTACGACCTGAAGAAGTACTACGAGAAGATCGTCAACTAACCCGCAAGTAGAACGTGGTGTTGATAAGGCCGGGAAGAGAATGCTCTCTTCGCGGCCTTTTTTTGTCGAAAAATTCATTATAGCCTGTCTTGCCGCAGAGGATTGTGTCCTGTCGTGCTGGAACTGTAATACCCCTCACGTAGTGGGCCTGTTTTCCTCACATTCTCCACGTCCGACCGAAGAAATCCGCAGCTCCGCGTCTGCCGGGCGCATTCCCCATATCTTGCCGATCAGGAAATAGGTCTTATGTTGTAGTGGAACGCGAAAAGCGAACGGCAAGCGCGAGAAAGGAGGCAAGCCATGTACGATAAACAGGAGTTATGCCATAAGATAACCGAGTTGTATCCCAACGTCGGGGTATGTGGAATCGATATCGATGTCGACTTCGATGAATCCAAGAAAGTATGGGTTGTCGATCTCAAGAAAGAAAACCATGAACTGAAGCATCATCTGGAACTGGCCGATGCCGAGCCATGCATGGATGGAAAACAGTGTGTGTCTCTGGGGCTTGAGATCGCCCAGCTCATGAAAAATATCCAAGGAGATCAATTTTAGGGACCGTAGGGGCGAATCTTGTATTCGCCCTGGTCGTTTTCAAGGTCCTTGGCGCACTCCGGGCAGATTCGACTGGCCATATCGGCGGGATAATGATTGAGATATTCTTCGACACTGAACCACTGCTTGGTGCCGTTCAGTATCTTCTTGCAGCACACGCACATGGGCAAAATGGTTTCGAGGGCCTCGATCTTTTTCAGAGCCAGGGCTAAATCATCGAGGAGATCCTCTTTTTCCTGGAGGAATTTCTTCCGTTCGATGGCATAAATAACCGATTTCAGCAGCATCATCGGTGAAAGATCCCGTATTCCGAGAAAATCCTGGGCGCCATAGCGAATTGCCTGCACTGCCGTCTGTTCGTGGTTCAGGCCGGTCAGGACAACCACCGCAATTTCCGGGAATTGCGATATCACGCGCCGGACCGTATCGATCCCCTGGGAGTCGGGGAGGTACAGATCGAGGAGCACCGCGTCGAAATCGGCATGTGAAAGCAGACCGATAGCCGCCTTGAGGGTGGCAACCTCGGTCAGTTTGCAGGAAAGCCTTGTAGTTCCCGACAGCATCTCTTTGATGAGCAAAATATCGGCGGGGGTATCCTCGATGAGGAGGATTGACAGCTTATCCATCGATACAGACCTCGTGATCCGGTTGGATTTCTACGAACGTGTTTCCACCTAAAAACATGCAAAAAATATGCAAAAAATAGTGCTTGTCCTTTTTTTGAAGAAAAAATCAGTAAATTGATAGAATGAAATTGTGCCGGCTACATGTTGACATTTCAGCCGAGCAAAACTATCAATGACAAGACTAGCAATTTTTTTGCGATGAGGTAAAATCAAATAACTCAATTTACTCCGAAGCATAGGGGGAAATTATAAATACAACCATATGATAGGTGTAAAAGGTGTTAAAGTGTTATGTTTATGGATTCCAGCAACGTGTTGTGAGATTGCCTGCGTAATCGATTTTTCAGGAGCTGTCGGATTATAGTAGTTTTTTCTCAGGTAGAGGCAAACTCGAAAAAATTACCGGAGGCATATGCTTAATATTCCGAGGATAATTTTTTGAGTTGAACGAAGATATGGGGAAAAACGGCATAACCCGACCAGACTCCTAGAATCATTCTTCAGATCCGGCCCCTTTAGCTGCGATACCACGACCGAACATCGTGAACGTTCCCGACCACTCGTGTCGTGTGCTGTATAATCAGTTTTTCAGGGGAGTTGTCCAATGCCCATACAGGCTCAATCCGCGGATGGTAAACCTCTCGTCCTGGTCGTCGACAACGACAGGAATCTGTTCGATTGCCTTGAAAAACGGACGAGTGAGCTGGGAGTGCGAGCCATTCAGGCCATTTCCCTGCAGGATGGTTTGCAGAAGAATGCAACCGGCTGCTGCGACGTCATCCTGATGCGGGATAAACTGCCGGATGGCGCCGCCTGTTTCCATATCAAGGAATTCCAGGTTGAGCACAACGCTCCCGAGATCATTGTCTACAGTACGTTCGGGGATCCGGAACAGGCCGAACTCGCTTTCCAGTGCGGTGTCTGGGATTATGTCATCGATCCGTCTCCGGAGTCCACCCTTCCGGATCTTTTGATCCGTGCCCTGCGCTACCGGCAAAACAAATCGGAGGAGGGCGATGCGCAACAGAGGGAGATCCGCAACCAGTTGCTGCATCATGGCATCATAGGCGGCAGCAAGGAACTGCAGAACTGTATCGACCTCACCGTGCAGATCGCCCAGTCCGACGGCAATGTCCTGATCTACGGCGAATCGGGCACCGGTAAGGAGCTGTTCGCCTCGGCCATTCACCATATCAGCCCGCGTTCCGCGGGGAGACTCATCATCGTCGACTGCGCCGCGCTGCCGCCGACCCTGGTGGAAAGCATACTGTTCGGTCATGCCAAGGGGTCCTTTACCGGGGCCGACAAGGCCCAGCCGGGGCTGATCAAACAGGCCGACGGCGGCACCTTATTTCTCGATGAGATCAGCGAGATGCCTTTGGAGATACAGAAAAAATTCTTGCGGGTCATTCAGGAGCGGACCTTTTTACCGGTAGGCGGCAGCACCGAGACCAAGAGCGATTTCCGGCTCATCGCCGCCACCAACAAAGACCTGCAGGCCATGAGCGAGGAAGGCACCTTCCGGGAAGACCTGCTGTTCCGCCTGAAGACCTTCCAAATCGATTTGCCGCCGCTACGCACCAGGCGCCGGGATATCACCGAACTCGCGTACTATTTTCGCGACACGTTCTGCAAGCGGAACAAGATCAAGCGGAAGATGTTTTCGCCTGACTATTTGATGACCCTCAACCAATACGATTGGCCCGGCAACGTGCGGGAGTTGTTTCAGGCCGTCGAACGGTCGATTACCATTGCCCATAACAGCAACATTCTGTATCCGAAGCACCTCTCCGCCGGAATCAGGATCAAGGTCACCAGAAAAAAGCTGCAAAAACAACAGGAAAGCCTCGATCCGCCGCCCGGGGACAACCCCTTCCTGATCGATCTCGACGACATGCCGGCCATGAAAGAGGCGCGACATCGGGCAATCGAGGCCCAGGAAATCCGTTATCTGGAAACGCTGCTGACGGCAACAGAGGGCAATATCAAGAAATGTTGTGAAATATCGGGGCTCTCCAGGTCAAGACTGTACGACCTGCTGAAGAAATACCGCCTTTCCACGATGAAATGATTTTTTCGGCCGAATGCAAGATTCGCCCCGAATGCAATTCGTTGGCGCGTGGGGAAATCTTTTGTGTTTACATCTCTTCCAGTTCCCGAATCAACGTGTCGTGGAGGCCGTTGTCGTTTTTGGCCCTCAGCGCCATGGCCAGGGCCTGGTGGATATTCAAGGCGAGCTTGCCGGACAGCTTTGCCGCATAGCTCTGCCGATATTGCGGGTGGATGCGCAGGGTCCAGTTGTCGCGGCTCACCGTCCCCGGTTTGTTGTAACTCTCCGTAAAGCCGAGAAGATCGGTGAAATAGACGAGGACATTGCGGGCCGGGCCGAGAAAGAGATCGGCAAACTTAGCCTGAACCAGACTCCCCGGATCGCGCGAAAGCTGTTCAATCCACGCGGTCCGTTCCGACTCGGGGATAGCGAGACGTCCGGCCAGATACTCCGCCTGCGAGAACTCCGCCTGCGAGAGGCTCCTGCCCTCCTGCCGCCATCGTTCCGCCACCCGCCAGATCGGCTCGGTGTCGTGGGTGGACAGCATCAGCCAGTCCTCGGGCCGGGCGTTTTCGCTGCGATAGACATCGCTTTTATGAGTAAGATCGGCTTTCTGGGTAACCCGGAAGCGGCCCAGCCCGTACAACTCCATGATTCTTTTCACCGGATAGGGCTCGGTGCTGAGAATCTCGCAGGCAATCTCGCATCCGCCCGCAATGGCAGCCGTCTCCATCGCCACCGCAAAGAGCTCGGCGTACCGGCCGACCTGCTCCGGCTCGAGAACCTTCACCCAGTCGTCGTCGTACCGTACCGCCAGTTTGTTGAGCTGGTCGGGTCGCACGATGGCAAACTCGGCAAGTCCTGGATGATCGGTTAACGTCGGCGAGGCAAAGAGTCGGGCCCCCTGCCGGACGGCCGTAAACGGATCGGGCATTCCAGCCCTGTACACCCAGGGACAGATCAGGCCGTGGGGGTGGTCGAGGCGCAGGCCGTCGAATTCCTCCACGAGTTTCTCCATGCGGGAACGGAAAAAGCGGATGGCAGGCCCCGTCTGCCGCTGCCCGTCGGCGGCTATGGCAAAATACTTGCGGGGATCGAGCAGGGGATAATTCCATGGCTGCCCCTCCGGATGGGTGCGGCTGGGCGGCGCGCCGAGCATATATCCCGGCAGCAGAAAGCCTTGCGCATACCAGGCATCGCGGTCGGACATGCCGATCTGGCAGTCGCCGAAGAGTTTCAGGCCGAGGTTCCGGCAGAGTTCACGCAGTTCAAGGTGTTGGGCGTCGAGCAGAAACTGGATAAACGAGAAGTTTTCGATGTCCTGCCAATGCCGGCGATAGAAGGTGACCGGCCGGAAGGCTCCCGGTGTCGCAAAAAGATGCCGGTCTTCGTCCAGTCCCCATTCCCGCCAGAGCCTGCAGCCATGGCAGGTTCTCAGGATCTCGTAGAGCCCATCCCTGTTGAGCCAATCTGAATTGTGGTTTCGAAAATTTGCGTAAGACGTGTAGAGCGGCCGAAAGGGTAAGGGATGTTCGTTCACAATTCGCCTGAGCCGCAGGCAAATGAGGGTCGCGATGCGCTCGATCGCCTGCCTCGCCAGCGGCTCGTCCACCCGGTTCCCGAGGGGACCGATTCGCTCCACCAGGGCGGCAAGTTCGTGAGGATCGAGCAGGTTGTATTCCGGCCGGGTGAGGGGCAGCGGGGCGAGCGACAGTGGATTTCTGGAAAACCAGGTGCCGTCGTAGGGCGAGAGGTTGCCGGGCGTGGTGATCCCCTGGGGTCCGAGCTGAATGCCGGTGAAACCAAGGGACCTGGCGAAGGCGAAAAAGCCCGCGGCACCCGACGAATAGGGGGAGCCGCGGCCCAGATCTTCTTCCGCACGGCTGGGAAGAGCCGCTTCGTGAATGCCGAGCAGAAGGTTCCTGATGCCAAGGGTTTTCAGGGCCTGGCCGACCGCGTCCCGCATCACACATCCGGCTTCAGGCGGAAGACCACGATGGCAAGAGGCGGCAGGGTGACATTCAAAGAGTGGCTCTCGCCATGGACCGACTGGGGCGTCGCCTCCTTGCCGCCGAAATTGCCCTGGCCGCTGCCGCCGTACAGCGGCGCGTCGCTGTTCAGCACCTCCTCCCAAAAGCCCATCTCCGGCACTCCCAGCCGGTAGTTATGGCGGGGCACCGGGGTGAAATTGCCGATGCAGACCACCGCATTCCGGGGATTTTTGCCGCGGCGGATGAAGCTCAGGACGCTCTGCTGGCTGTCGTTGCAGTCGATCCAGGAAAAACCGGCCGGATCGTCGTCCAATTCGTGCAGGGCCGGTTCGCCCCGCAGAAAGGTGTTGAGGTCGCGGACCCAGCGCTGCAACCCCTGATGGAACGGAAACTGAAGCAGGGCCCAGTCGAGGCCCGTGTCGTGGTTCCATTCGGTCCACTGGCCCAGTTCGCAGCCCATGAACAACAGTTTCTTGCCGGGATGGGTGAACATGTAGCCGTACAGCAGCCGCAGGTTGGCGAACTTCTGCCAGTAGTCGCCGGGCATCTTGCCGATCATCGAGCCTTTGCCGTGCACCACCTCGTCGTGGGAAAACGGCAGGATGAAGTTCTCGTGATAGGCATAGAGCAGACTGAAGGTCAGCTGGTGGTGGTGAAAGGAACGATGTACGGGATCCTGGCTCATGTAAGCGAGGGTGTCGTGCATCCAGCCCATGTTCCACTTGAAGCCGAAACCGAGTCCGCCGAGATAGGTCGGCCGCGACACCATCGGATAAGCGGTCGATTCCTCGGCAAAGGTCATGACATCGGGATGTTCCTGATAGACCAGGTGATTGAACCGCTTGAGGAATTCTATGGCCTCCAGGTTCTCCCGGCCGCCGTACTGATTTGGGATCCATTCCCCTTCTTTTCTGGAGTAATCGAGGTAGAGCATGGAAGCCACGGCATCGACCCTGAGCCCGTCGATATGGTAGACCTCCAGCCAGAACAGGGCGTTGGACAGCAGGAATTCCGCCACCTCGGTCCGCCCGTAGTTGAAGATGAAGGTGCCCCAGTCCTGGTGCTGACCCTGGCGGGGGTCGGAGTGCTCGTAGAGATGGGTGCCGTCGAAGAAGCCGAGCCCGTGGGCGTCGCGGGGGAAGTGGGCGGGGACCCAATCGAGGATGATGCCGATGCCGTGGCGGTGCAGGGTATCGACCAGATACATGAAGTCCTGGGGCGTGCCGAAACGGCTGGTGGGGGCGAAGTAGCCGATGGTCTGGTAGCCCCACGAGCCGTCGAAGGGATGTTCGTTGACCGGCAGCAGCTCGACGTGGGTGAAGCCCAGGTGGCCGGCGTATTCCGCCAGCTTGTCGGCCATTTCCCGGTAGGTCAGCCAGCCGCCGTCGTCTTCGCGGCGCATCCAGGAACCGAGATGGACCTCGTAGATGGAGATGGCCGCCTGATGATGATGCCGACTCCCACGGGACTGCATCCATTCTCCGTCCTGCCACTGATGGCCCTCCATCTCCCAGACCACCGATGCGGTCTTCGGCCGGGTCTCGCAGTGAAAGGCATAGGGGTCGGTCTTCTGCATCCGGTACTCATTGAAATTGGAGGTGATGGCAAATTTGTAGAGAGCACCCTGACCCACCCCCGGCACAAAGCAGCGCCAGTAGCCCGAGTCCTTGATCCCGGTCATGGGGGTCGCCCGCTCGTCCCAGCCGTTGAAATCGCCGATGACGGCCACTTCCCTGGCATTAGGAGCCCAGAGGGAAAAATGGGTTCCTTCGCCTCCGGCCGTTTTGACGATATGGGCACCGAGTTTTTCCCAGGATCTGTAGTGCGTCCCTTCGGCAAGCAGGTGGATGTCGTATTCGGTGATGAGCTCAGTGGTTGGTTTCATGTTGTCCTTCTTCGCCTGTCGTATTGTTGCAGGGTAATATCGATGATGCCGGCAAGGGGAATGTGGACCCAGTCCGGACGGTTGTTCAATTCGTAGTTCAGTTCATAGAATATCTTTTCCAGCAGAAAAATTTCAAGAATGAAATCGGTTTTCATCGCTGGCAGGAAGGGGGCGCCGGCCGCAGTTGCAAAATAGGCTCCCATAAAGGCGTTGCTCATCCATTCATACCATGCCCTGGCCCAGGGGAGAAGCTTGTTTTTTCTCTCTATTTCACCTGCTTTCATCGATAAACCGGTGAGAGCCGCATAATGGAAGGACCTGATCATGCCGGCCACATCCTTCAGCGGCGAACCTTTGCTGCGCCGCTGCGAGAGCGGCCGGAGCGGCTCGCCTTCGAAATCGAGAATGATGAAGTCGTTTGCCTCCGTGAGAAGTACCTGCCCCAGATGATAGTCCCCGTGGTGCCTGATCCGGTAACCGAGTTTTTCTCCGATCAGGGCGATGCCGCCAACCCGCTCCAGCAGGGAGGGCGCCTCGAACAGAACCCGGCAGGCATCTTCGCCTGTCCCCGGCGGCAGGTCGGCGCCTTTGGCGGCGAGGATGGCCAACGCTTCCTGGATCTGTCTTGTCACTGCTTCGGCGAGTTGCTGAGTGTAGGTCGCGGTCGCTTTTTCCGGCTTGAATGCCGGGTTTTTCTTCTCTTCCGCCAGGGCCAGATGAAATTCCGCCGTGCGGCGTCCGAGGGTCTCGATCGCCTGGAGGGCGGGTCCGGCCATGGCGATAAAGGCGTCCGGCGGCGCCGCAGGCGTCGCCATTGCCGAAAGCAGCGGCCGGTCCATGGTCGGTGCGGTCTCGCCTTGAGTCCGTTTTTCCGCAAGGTCGAAGTAGTCCTGCAGCCAGGACAGGGCAGCCGACCAGCCGTCGCCGCGGTTGGCAACAAATTCCTGCAGCATCACCACGGTCGCTTCTTCGCCCGCCGGGTATCGGTACTGCATCGAGCCGGCAACTCTTGCAATAGAGGCCATCCTGTTCTTCTCGGTGAGATACAGGCTTATTTCCATGTCCGGATTGATCCCCGGTTCAAGTCGGCGGTAGAGTTTCAGGATAAGGGCTTCTTCGATAATGATCGAGGTATTGCTCTGCTCCGCCCCGACCTTGCGCACCGATCTGCCGGCATGGCCGGCACCGACCAGCTCCTCATAGAGGCCGGCGGGCGTGGCCTTGATCAGGCCGCCATTCTG
>Ga0079306_1001353_pt1 | contig 16578 bp, 11 predicted proteins | sample Methanotroph_Enr_FD_79181 | JGI IMG/M metagenome (GOLD analysis project Ga0079306, IMG submission 79181) | Enriched soil microbial communities from Old Woman Creek wetland in Ohio, USA - Methanotroph_Enrichment_5 | ecosystem: Environmental > Terrestrial > Soil > Wetlands | place: USA: Ohio...
AGTCCGCAAATGGTAGGCATACGCGGATCGTCCCAGCCAGTTACTAAATTTTCATTTACAAGCTGCAGCAATTTACGCTTGCTCATAACAGTATAGGTGAGATTCAAACGGGCAAATTCAATCTGCCGCGGACGGTAATCGCCTTCGGCGACCTGTTCGAGATACCATTCATACAGTGGCCTGTGCACTTCGAATTCGAGCGTACAGATACTATGGGTAATCCCTTCGAGGTAATCACTCTGACCGTGAGCGTAATCATACATGGGATAAATGCACCATTTGTCTCCGGTGCGGTGATGGTCGGTATGCAGAATGCGGTACATTATCGGATCGCGCATCAGCATATTGGGATGAGCCATGTCAATTTTAGCGCGCAATACCCTGGAACCATCTTCAAATTCCCCATTTTTCATCCGTGTGAATAAATCCAGGTTTTCATCAATGGTCCGATTACGGAAAGGACTTTCCATACCGGCACGGGTAACAGTACCACGATATTCGCTAATCTGCTCGGCACTCAGATCGTCAACATAGGCATTTCCATCTTTTATGATTTTTACGGCCCATTCGTAAAGCTGGTCAAAATAATCGGATGCGTAATAAAGCCGGTCATCCCAGTCAAATCCAAGCCAATGCACGTCTTCCATAATGCTGTCAACGTACTCGGTATCTTCTTTTACAGGATTGGTATCATCGAAGCGCAGGTTAGCCAGGCCATTGTATTTTATTGCGGTACCGAAATTCAGGCATATGCTTTTGGCATGGCCAATATGAAGATAACCATTGGGTTCCGGCGGGAAACGGGTATGAACACGACCCTGGTTTTTGCCTTGTGAAAGTTCCTCTTCAATTATCTGATGTATAAAATTTACGGATACCTTTTCGTCTGATGCTGTTGTTTTGTTTTCGTCTGTCATGGTGGTCAAGCATTTTTGCCCTGTAAAATGAAATAATCTGCAAAGGTAAAGTTTATTGGCTTTGAGGGTAGCAGTTAATGGGTAATAGTTATTTTAAAGTATAAAATAGTTGGAATGAAACAGACTTGAAGTATTGAAATTGGACGAATACAACTAATTTTGCACTCATACGTTTGATGTAAAGTAGAGATTTTGATCTGCAGTTAAATTGAAGGCTTGCTTTCTGTTTTATTTTAACAATTAATTACAAACTGACCAAAAAATGGGGCTCATCGAAATTGAAGGAATGGATTTTTTTGCCTATCACGGCTGCTTTAAGGAAGAGCGTGTTATAGGTACACGGTTTACAGTGGATGCATGGCTTACAACCGATACCACTGAAGCAGAAACCAGTGATTCTTTAAAGCAGACAGTGAATTATCAGGCTGTATACGAACTTATCAGGCGCGAGATGGAACAACACTCACATTTGCTCGAAAATGTCGCCAGGAGGATGATAGATGCCATTTACAGGGAATTTAATATGATAACCCATGTGAAGATTAAAGTGTCGAAACTGAATCCAGCATTGGCACATGGCGGAAAGATCAGACAGGTTAGCATAACCCTTGAGCGGTAATAAGATTGAGGATGTTGTATTTCGGATGTCGGATATTTTTCATCCTTGCTTCCGCCCGCTTCATATATTTCTATCCTTTTCACACTGTCACCTCCCGCTATGCCCCTTCGCTCCTTCCCTCCCTATAATTAACAAGTCCCCAAAAAATGAATAACAAGGAACGCCCTTTTGAACAAAAGAAATGCCCACGTTGTGGCAACGGTTTTATATGCAGCACTTCGGCAAAATGCTGGTGCTTTGAATATGATGTGCCTTCGGAAACCATGGAATTAATACAAGATACCTGGCAGGGATGCTTATGTCCTGACTGTCTGAAGTCATTTGTAAAGCAGGTCTGAAAAAGTATTTGTTGATAAAATGTTAATTACTTACCTTTGCACGCCAAAACAAGGTTTCGTGGCCGAGTGGCTAGGCAGCGGTCTGCAAAACCGCGTACAGCGGTTCGAATCCGCTCGAAACCTCAGTAAAAAGCCTCCCAAAAGGAGGCTTTTATCATTTTATCCGGTTTGGTTATTCCGCTTTCTTGTATACAATCGCAATCACTGTTTTATCATCGCCACCCATATTAATGGTCATGCCATAAGGACGTGACGGATCGATTGAGATCTGGTTCAATCCGGCTTTCCCGGTGAGTTGCTCCCAAATAGTCACAGCCATATGCACCCCAGTTCCACCTGTCGGATGTCCCCAGCCTATAAGACCACCAGTAGTATTGATAGGTATTTTCCCATCGCGGGCAGTGTTCCCGGCTGCAACAAATGCAGCGCCTTCACCGTGTGCGGCAAACCCTAAAGCCTCTACAGCCAGAATTCCGGCAATGGTAAAGCAGTCGTGAAGTTCAACCGTGGCGAGTTGTTCGATGGTAATACCGGCTGATGCCAGGGCCTGCCGGATGGATTCGTACATGGTTGTAAGCACAGTCATCTGTGGCGGATCTTCGGTGATATCGTCAACGGCATGCCCCCACCCCACAACCTCAATGGCATCAGCATGAGCAATACCGGCACGGATAAGCCCCTCTTCACTCATTATCGCAATACCGGAAGCGCCATCGCTAACTTTAGAGCAATCAAACACATTAAGATGATCGGTAAACGACCTGGGATTAGGTTCGGTGAGAGCCAGGGCTTCAAGATCGGTAATTGTATTATGATGTTCCTGGGCCGTAGGGCATAAACGGGCATTTTCGATGGCATTGCGGAACCAGCGGGCAAAGCCTTTGCGGGCATTTTCGCGACCGAATTCATTGTAATACGCTCCTGCCCTGTCGCTGAACTGACCCGGGAAAAAATATGCATGTCCGTTCTTCCGTTTGCTGAACCACCCCGCTCCGGCAAGGATGTCGGCACCGTAAATTGCTTTAACCGTGTTCTGAACCTCCACTCCAAGGCAAAGCACAGAATCTGCTGATCCTGACAATACAGATTTAATACCGGTGATTAGCGCAAGTCCACCGGAAGCACAGGCGCCTTCGACACTGATTGATGGTTTATAGCGCAACCCCTTATCAACCATTGGCATAAATGCCCCAAGGTGTGCCTGTTTATTAAATCGTGCTGACATAAAGTTACCGACCGCGCTTTCATCAATATTCTTTGCTCCTCCCACCTGAGAGAGAACACCTTGTCCTGCTTCTTTCATGTAATGTTCGAGCCCGGGTCGTTCGGTGCGGGGATTAAATTCCCTGCGGCCGGTGCCAAGAGAGATGGTGTTGTACCCGGCTGCCATATATATTTTACGCGATGGTTTTGTCATTTTATAAGTATTAAAATCCGTTTACAAATATTCATTTATCGGTCCGTAGGCATGAAAGAACCCGGTTAGCAAAACTGTGTTCACATCATTCTCGTTTTGGGCAACACCGTCGCTAACAAGTTTTCGGGCTATCTCACGCGAGTTAAGCGCAAAAGCGGCAGCTAGCCCAGCCCCTTTAGCCGGAGATACCAGCAGAGCCTTAAAAGCAGGTACCAGGAAAATGTCTTTATCTGCAACCTTAATTAAACTTTTCCAGGGCAATACTTCGGCCGGAACAGCACCAAGCCAGGTATCAGCAATTTCCACGAAAGTGGCGAAAGCAATATAAGAACCTGTAAGCTTATCAATTACAGCTACCGGTTTGCCTTTTTCATATTTCAGGAAACCATCTTTCTGGCTTCCGTCGCTGAACTGGCCGCCTTTAACACCGTTCAGCACCAGTTCATCAAGGAGGCTGCTGTTAAGTTTTTCCCCTTGCATATGTGGTTGCATTACACGCAATATAAACTGAACCACATTGAGTCCCACATAATCGATCAGCTGAAAAATACCCATCGGTCGTGACAGAAAATCGCGGGTAACCCGATCAATACAATAAATGGCTTCGTGCAGAGGCATCTCTTTTGAAAGACGTTCAGCTTCACTTATCCCGAACAAAGCATCGCGCATAAAATGGCCATTGCCTATGAAACCTGCAATATCGTTAGAGGGAACTACCGTTTTACGCAGGTTGGTTGCGTATTTATGGGCAAACTCGATCATGTCGGACGGGTTTTCAGCAATAGTAATCAGTTCGACCAGTTTTTGCACGGCTGGCGGATTATAAAAGTGAAATCCAAGAATGCGGCCATGGAGCATAGCATTGTTATTCAGTCCGCCAATAGGCACAGAAGAGGTATTGGTAAAGAACCAGGGCTGAAAATTGTTGTTTTCATTGATCTGGCGGAAAAGCTTTTCCTTGAGTGCCTGGTTTTCGCTTACAGCCTCAAATACCAACGTGGAATCATATGCCGCTTCGATGCGTGTGGTTGTGCGGACAATGCTCAACACATCTACGACATACGCATCAATTATATCACTGTTTTCGACTAACCCGGCTTTGTCGGAATAGACCCGGCGAAGTGCCACCATTTTTTTTTCGGCCGCCTTCAGCACTTGTGACCGCAAATATATTAAAAGCCCGGTGAGGCTTTCATCGGAAGTATCGATAGCATTTATAACAAATACTTTCCCTTTATTTTCGGGTTTCAGCATTTGGTCAGCCATTTCGATGGCAGTAAGCAACAGTATTCCGCTACCCATTTTCCCGGCTGCACCGAGGACTGAGACTTTTTGTATTCGCTTTATGTATTCCATAGAAGATTTGGTGATTGGGGATTAAGAATTTTTTATTGAGAAGAGGAGCGAAGGGCAACCAGGCAAAAGACGAGTCATAGTCACAGCAAAAGATAAAAAGGAGCGTGGAAACCGTAAACCATTTACGAATACCGATGATCTGTTTTCGTTTCCTTCAGGTTACCACTGGGGTTTTCGCTTTTCGAGAAAAGCTTTCATGCCTTCGGTGCCTTGCTTGCCAAAAAGCTGGCCGAAAGATTGAGCTTCCAACTGGCTACCTTGGGCAAGTGATACCTGGTAACCTGCCCGTGTAACAAATTTCACCATCCTAACAGCATCCGGACCTTTGGTGGCTATGACCCCGGCAATACGCAGTACTTCCTCCATAAGCTGTTCGGGTTCGGTGACTTTTTGAACCAGGCCTATGCGTAACGCATCAGCAGCGGTGAGCATTTCGCCGGTTGTAAGCATAAAAAGTGCATCGCCCATTCCTACAAGCCTTGGCAGCCGTTGTGTACCTGAATACCCCGGGATGAGCCCGAGATTGACTTCGGGTTGTCCAAATTTAGCAGTGCTTGAAGCAATACGGAAATCGCATGCCAGTGCAAGTTCAAGGCCACCACCAAGTGCAAAGCCATTGATAGCGGCAATCACGGGTACTGCAATTGTGGAAAAACCCCGGAACGTATTCTGTCCGCGCAAAGAGAATTCTTCGGCTTCGGCTGGCGTTTTATTTACCATTTCGGCAATGTCAGCACCCGCAACAAAAGCTTTACCCGCACCGGTGATAATAACAGCAGTCAGACCCGGATCAGCTGCGTCAAAAGCAATAAGGTGATCCATTTCATCAAAAAAAGCTGTATTAAGTGCGTTCAGGCTCTCGGGGCGGTTAATGGTTACCAGCAGCAGGCTGCCACGACGCTCAGGTTGAAGAATTTTATATTCCATTGATTTGGATTGTATTTAGAATTGAGGCTGTTTCATCAGATGAAACAGAAACAAATTTAATTCTATTTCAATACAAGAAACAAATCCCCTCAAAAAAAGTTAGTCCCCTCATGGCTCTATAGACTTTAAAAAACAAACAGGGAACAACATATATAGCCTGATAGATAAACGAATATCTTTTTTGAATTATGCTTTGATAACTTTATAAAGAGACTGTTAATAAAGTCCTTTCACACGTGGTTTCCCAGCAATGAAATCCTTCAGGTAAAATGGCTCACAGTACGCTAAATCAGCAAATTTATTGTTTTTGAATTCACTTTCGGCCAGCATACAAATGGCTTTGGCGGAAAGGGATATATTGTCGAGGAATAGGACATTTCTTTTTGATTCGAACAGGGATGCACATTTTGAAGCACCATCGCCAAAATAAACAATATTTTTTCCTGCGAATGCATTGAAATAATCTTCGGTAATAATACTTGCATTCACCGGCTCAATAACCTGAAGATCCTGATCGAACGTTGCGGTGTACACTTCCATCCGGCGTGCATCCAGCATGGGGAAAAGCAGAATATTCTCAAGGTCAGCCTGCTGCAGTTTGCACTCCTGTAAAGCCTGCCAGGCAAGAGATTTCAATGTATCAATGGCTATAAATGGCTTTTCGAGTGCATAGCAAAAACCCTTAGCGGAAGAAACCCCGATACGCAAGCCAGTATAGGATCCGGGACCCATACTCACTGCAACGGCATCCAGTTGCGGATAAGCTAAACCGGCCTCGGTAAAAACACCGGCTATGTAACCGGTGAGTGCAGCCGAATGCTCCCGGGTACCTTCCGATTCGCGGATGGCAAGTATTTTCCCATCCTTCACCAATGCTACTGAACAAATAGTTGTTGCCGTTTCAATACCCAGAATTAATGCCATTCGAAGAAAAATATAGAGATTGCAAAATTACAATAAAAAAGGTTCCGGGTGCCTTATACCTATATGGGATACAATACACCCGGAACCCCGGATCAAACTGCTTTATGATTAAATCAGAATCTTACTTTTTCTCATCCGTATATAAATCTTTGGTATCAACCTTTTTCACTTTATCCCCATCTTTCAGTTTTTTGGAAACAGCACGGTAAGGAGCGGTAATAACCTCTTGCCCCTCTTTAAGACCTTCAGTGACCTGGATATAGGTATTATCCTGGATACCGGTTTTTACTTTTACCATTTTTGCAACGCCGTTATCATACAGGAAAACGTATTCCTGCGCCACTTCTGCCTTCTTCTTTGTATTCGGAGCATTGCTTTCCGGTTGCCCTTCATTTTCAACTTTCGGGGCTGCAGCTTTGGTTGTATCCACTCTTGAAGTAATGGCCTGGATTGGAAGTGTTAAAACGTTAAACACACTCTCGGTTTGTATATCAACTGTTGCTGACATACCCGGGCGGAAAGGCGAATCATTTGGTTTATCCTTTTTTATAAGATCTTTATATGAATCGGGTAGTATGCGGATCTTAACTTCGAAATTGGTAACCTGGTCGGCACTCACACCTACTGTGTTGGCCGAGGTACTGATCTCGGTAACAATCCCTTTGAACTTGCGGTTCAGATAAGCATCTACCTCCACAAGTGCTGTATCATTGAGCCTGACACGTACAATGTCATTTTCATTTACGCTCACCTTAACTTCCATGGTCAGTAGGTTGGCAATTCTGAGTATCTCAGTACCCGAACCGAATTGAGAAGCACCGGCAACACGCTCGCCTTTTTCGATATTAAGTTTCGAAACGGTACCTTCAACAGGTGCATAAATGGATGTTTTTGAAAGATTTTCCTGCGATTCTTTTACACCGGCTTCTGCGCTTTTAACATTGAAAGCTGCAGCCTTCACACTTTCTTCGGCAGCATCCACTTCGGCAAGAGCAACTTCATAGTTTGCCTTTGATGTTTCGAATTCGGCATCGGAAATTGTTTTCTGGTTATGGAGTTTTTCATTACGATCGTATGAACTTTTCGCATTGATGAATTGTGATTTTACCTGGGCCAGCCTGGCTTTGGCATTTGCCAGGTTAGCCTGTGAGGTGTTCAGTGCGGCAACAGTACGATCATAATTAGAAAGGTATATTTGCTTATTTATCTTTGCCAGCAGTTGTCCGGCTTTAATAAGGTCACCTTCCTTTACATAAAGTTCTATTATTTCACCCGATACATCAGGAGATAGCTTCACCTCGAATTCCGGGGCAATTTTTCCACTTGCTGATACTACTTCGACAATAGTCCGCCTGGTAACTTTTTCGGTAGCAACTTTTGTTTCATCGGGTTTACCGACCAGCCCCTTTTTCTTGGCAATAATACCAGCTATGAGCGCCACTACAACAATAATAATAAGTATCCAGATAATTCTTTTTTTGGTAAACATTTTCGATATGGATTAATTTATGATTCGGTTTTTTATTTGTTTGTTAATTAGATATCTCTTTCTTTATTTTCGTTTGAGGCTTAGAGGTTTACCCATATAAAAATCGAGAACAGTGCTTTTGAAAATGAATTCGTATTTGGCACGGAGCTGATCCGATTCTGCTTTTTCGAGATCCTTTTTCGAGTTGTTATAATCCACTGAGTTTAAAGATCCTACATTGAATTTGTCTTCCGCATACCTGAAGGATTCACGTGCTGCATTAACGCCAACGGTGGATGCATCATAATTATTCAAAGCAGCTTTGGCATCGGCATAAGCTTGTTCAATAGTTTTACGCAGCTGAAGCTTGCTCAATTCCAGGTTATATTGTGAATTTTCGACATTTATTTTAGACCTGCTAATAGCGGTTCGTGTTGCCCATCCGTTAAAAATAGGTACATTCAGGTTTAGTGAAATTGAACGGTTGAAATTGTCTTTTACCTGATCGGCAAAAGGTTTTGTATTAAAGGTGTAATTTGTTGAATCGAATATTTTGTTGGCTCCGGAAAAACCTGTACCCAGGGAACCTTGCAGTGTGAGCGTAGGCGACTGACCACCCTGGGCTATTGCTAACCCGATTTCAGCGCTTTTAACCCGGGACTCAGCACTTTTAATAACGGGTTGAGTTTCGAGTGCAAAGCCATAAATCTTCTCAGCAGAAACAGCCAATGCCGGCTGTAAACTCATTTCAAGGTCGGGGGTTTCAATTTCAAAGCCTTGTGTTGTAGGCAAATCCAGCATCTGAACCAATGTAAGATAAGCAATATCCAGGTTATTCTGAGCACTTACAACCTGTGAATTATCCAATGCACGCTGAGCTTCCAGTGTATAAAAATCGCCCTGTGCCAACGATCCGGCATCAACAAGAATTCTTAGCCTTTTTGCCTGCAATTCAGTTGCATCAAGCTGATTTTGAGTGGTTTTTACCAATTCCTTATAATAGAGAATCTGCAAATATCCTGTCGCTATATTCAGTGACATATCGTCCATGAATTTATCTGTATCAAAATTCGTAGCTTCCAGGTCTTTCTTCCGTTGCTTGATCTGGTTTAGTTTCTGAAGACCACCAAAAAGTGTCACAGATGAACCCAGATAGAAGTTATCACTTTGCACCCTATTGGTTGCAAATTGATTGGTATAACGGTCGACGGTCTGACCAAAGTTATATCCATGGCTGGCTCCGCCGTTCACCGAAGGAAGCAGGCTAAGTTTATCCTGCTGCAACAAAGCTTGCTCATTTTTCACCTGCAGAAGTTGTTGTTTTACCTGGATATTATTGCTAAGTGCGTATTCGACGCATTTTTCCAGCGTCCATACTTCCTGTGCTTTAAGGGATGTAATCAGCACAAGGAGAGTAATTAATAAAATAAATTTTCTCATTGAAAACAGGTTAAAGAGCCTAAACTTAGGTGGTGTTAATATTATTGGATTAATTTTACAAAGTTATTTTTAACATTGATATAAACACATGACAAAAACATATTTATTTGTGTTTTTTACATTCTTTTTGGTATTAAACATCAAAAACATTGTTTTTGCTCAATTTTCGCAAAAAAAAAACCGGGCAACGGCCTTATACAGCGATACACTCGAGGCGGTTCACTACGGGATTCATTTAACAGATATAGATCTGACGAATAAAACTATTAAAGGTTACACGGAGGTAAAACTAGTTTCAAAAACCAATTTACTCTCTTCCGTTAAACTTGAACTTGTCAGCCTGTCAGTGGATTCTGTATTTATCGGAAATATTAAAACCAATGCATTCACTCATTTTTCCGACAGAATAATAATCGGGCTTTCAGAGCCATTGAAAGCGGGTAACTCAATAATGGCTACAATCTATTATCATGGTAGGCCTTTTGTTGATCCAAGTGGATGGGGAGGTTTTCATTTCTCGGGTGAGTATGCACTTAATCTGGGTGTCGGTTTTCAGTCGATTCCTCATAACCTGGGTAAAGCCTGGTTTCCTTGTGTTGATGATTTTCACGACCGGGCCTTATTTGATGTATACCTCACGGTGACTAACGATAAAAAAGCCATAAGCGGCGGCAGGCTGGTTGAAATAACGGCAGATAGGAATAATACCTCCACCTGGCACTGGAAAACAGATTATACACTGCCCACTTACCTGATTTCGGCCACAACAGGCAGATACGAATTAATTGAAGACTCATTTAACGGACAACAAAGAAAGGTTCCAATCACCTATTACTGCAGACCCGTTGATACGACCAAAACAGCAGGTACATTTATTAATATGAAGCATATACTGCAGGTATTTGAAGATCATTTCGGGCCCTACCCTTTTGAACGGGTCGGGTATACCGCTTCGCCGGGAGGATTGGGAGCCATGGAGCATGCCTCGAATATAACATATCCTTTTTCGGGATGGACAGGAAGCACCGATAACGAATGGTGGTATGCTCATGAACTTTCACATATGTGGTTTGGTGATAAAGTTACCTGCGCTTCGGCGGAAGATATGTGGCTAAACGAAGGCTGGGCAGTATGGTGTGAATCACTGTACCGCGAGGGAATTTATGGTAAACAGGCTTATAAGGATAATATGCGGTCGAAACTGAAAGATGTTTTGCAATCAGCTGCCACGGTCGACGGAGGCTATTTTGCTTTGTACGGAATTCCGCAAACACTTACCTATGGCACTACCGTATACCAAAAAGGTGGCCAGGTGGCACATACGCTTCGCGGGTACATGGGAGACAGCCTGTTTTTTGACGGGGTAAAAGCATACCTTCAGAAATATGCCTATAATTATGCTTCCACATTTGATCTGCGGGATTTCCTGTCTGCTTATAGCGGAATAGATTTGGGTCCCTTCTTCGATGCCTGGGTCTTTTCACCCGGATTTCCTCATTTTGCTATTGATTCGGTTGTTTCAGTCCGTTCAGCAAGCGAATATGATGTTACTGTATATGTCAGGCAAAAACTAAAAGGCCGGTCCCAATTCGCTAATGTCAACCACCTGGAAATCACCTTTATGAATAAACAATGGCAAAAGATTACGGATACAATAGTATTTTCGGGTAGTACCGGGCGGAAAACTTTTCACCTGCCGTTTTTACCGGATTTGGCAATGGCAGATTTAGAAGAAAAGATCTCAGACGCCACAACTGATATGGCCAAAACCCTAAAAAAAACGGGCGAATATGACTACCCGCAAACTTTAAGTAAATTGCTTGTTGAGCAAATCGAAGATTCTGCCTTTATCCGTATTACACACAACTGGGTTGCTCCTGACGGCATAAACATTCTTCACCCCGGACTTCGTATTTCTGATTCACGCTATTGGACGGTGGAAGGGCTATTCCCAACGGGTTTTAAAGCTAAGGGAATGTTCTCCTATACTAATGTCTCCGGTCTCGACAATACCTTAATAATAAATCCAAACGATTCGCTGGTGATGCTTTACCGGTCCGGTGCCGGCCATCAATGGAAAGGGACGGCCTTTACGCGTGAGGGTTCATGGTGGTCGGGAACAATTACTGTTAATATGTTGCAGCCTGGAGAATATGGTCTTGCTGTGTGGGACAGGCGGTATTTGAATAAAAATTCCAGGCATCATTAAAACTATTCAGAATTTTACTACGTGAAACCCGGCAACAGCGGCTTCGCATTAAAAAAATTGCAAAAGCAACCATCTGCAAAATTCAATGATAGAAAAATATTTCACTAACCTGTCCATCGAATTTGAAAAGCATTCAAATCCTGCAATTGCTTCAGGAGCTAAAGCTTATATGCGCAACCGATCTGAATTTTATGGCATTCCATCGCCCAGGCGCAGGCAACTCCTGAAAGAATTTATAGCAAAAGAAGGTTATCCGCCATTCAGCCAACTGGAAGAAATGGTGTATTATGCCTGGGAACAACCTCAGCGCGAATGGCAATACTCGGCCATGGAAATAATAGAGAAATCGGTTAAAACTGCCGATCAAAGCCTTATCGACCTTTCTGAATGGATGATAATAAATAAATCGTGGTGGGATACCGTTGATTATGTGGCTCCTAATATTGCAGGAAGTTTATTCAACAAATATCCTGAAGTTAAAATGTCATACATTGAGAAATGGATGCAGTCAGGAAATTTGTGGCTGCAACGCTCCTGCCTTTTGCACCAGTTGCGCAATAACAAAATTGCGGACCGCGAGTTGCTCTTTAACCTGTGCGAAAGGCTTGCCGGGCACCCCGATTTCTTTATCCGCAAAGCGATTGGCTGGGCGCTAAGGCAATATTCAAAATCATTCCCCGAAGCTGTTACTGGTTTTGTGAACCATCATGAACTCAGCAACCTGAGCCGGAAAGAGGCTCTAAAAGTGATTAACAGGCAATAAGTCCTCAACCCCATTTCTAAAAATCAACGTCATCTTACATTCAGGATACCGATGCTTCCGTTACCAGTTTAAATCCGATACCATGTACGTTTATCAGTTCCACTGAAGGGTCTTCTTTCAGGTATTTACGTATTTTGGCAATATACACATCCATACTCCGGGCATTGAAATAACTGTCATTCTGCCAGATCCGGTTCAGCGCAAAACTCCGGTCGACAACCTGGTTTACATGCTCGCAAAGTATTTTAAGCAGTTCAGCCTCTTTGCTGGTAAGTTTCTGATCTTCATCGTTGATATGAAGGTTCTGGTGGTTATAATCAAAGACAAAATTACCCAGGGTAAAGATTCCCTTATCTGTCTTTCCGTCATTTGCTTTTGCTGAACGCCGGAGAATGGCTTCAATACGGGCAAGCAGCTCATCCATGCTGAAAGGTTTGGTCAGATAATCGTCACCTCCAGCCTGAAAGCCTTTTAATTTATCCTCTTCGAGCGATTTAGCTGTAAGGAAAAGGATAGGGATCTGACTATCGACTTTGCGGATATCCTTTGCGAGTGTAAATCCGTCCTTTATCGGCATCATGACATCCACAACACAAAAATCAAAAGGTTCCTTACTGAAAACTTCGAGCGCTTCGAGTCCGTTAACGCAAAGCCTGGGTGCATATCCTTTTGCTTCGAGGTAGGTGCGTAAGATGGTGCCAAGATTGCGATCGTCTTCGGCAAGCAAGATCTTTATTTTTTCATTTTCCATTTTAGGGATTATTATCGTGTTAATTTCCTGTTAATAATTGATTTATGTATTTAAAACTGAATATGTTCGATTTTTTTTCTGGTTTATTCTGATCCGGGATAACATAAGGCAGAAACAATGTAAAAGTACTACCTTTTCCGGGTTCACTTTCAACGGTTATTGTACCACCATGTTTTTCAACAATAAATTTAACATAACTCAGCCCGAGTCCGAATCCTTTTACATTATGCACGTCACCGGTAGGAACACGGTAAAGTTTTTCAAAAATCCTTTTCAGGTTGGCCTTACTGATGCCCATGCCTTTATCGTGAATGCTGATGTGAATACCATTTTCGGTATCGGCAGTAGAGACCATAATCTGGGGTTTCCTTGGCGAATATTTATTTGCATTATCAAGCAGGTTAAAAATAACATTTGAAAGGTGAACCTTATCCGCTTTAATTAAAGGATGTTTCGCTTTTAGTGACTGAGTAATTACGCCATCACGTATCTCAATCTGAATGGCAATTTTATGAATCGCATCGTCAATAAGCATATGCATATCAATAGCTTCGGGCCTGAGATGGAGACTTCCTTTTTCAAGAATAGCTGTTTGAAGAATCTTTTCAGCCATCTCGCCGAGGCGGTGATTTTCGTCACCTATTATATGAATATAGTCTTCATACATTTCGTTGCTACGCGGAATATCATTATCCGAAAGAGCCTGGCAAGCCAGCGATATGGTCGATATCGGAGTTTTGAATTCGTGTGTCATATTGTTGATAAAGTCATTCTTGAGTTCCGATAGCTTTCGTTGCCTGATGATGGTGAAAACCGAATAGCTGAAGGCTGCAATTATAACCAGTACCAGCAACATGGATACAAGCATCATAACCCAAAGGCTTTGCAGGTTATACCTGGATTGCTGCGGGAAATAGATGAGCAGGAAATCCCGTGTTGCAATAGTGCTGCCTGAGAACAGGGGATACATTAATCCTTTGAAGAGTAGTTCGTCATGATATTTCCCGGTTTTTTCAAGTACTATTTTATTGCGATCAGGGCTAAAGACACCAAATTCGTAATCGGTTTTAATTCCCTTGTCGGCGAATTCCTGTCTCAGCAAAGTATCAATCAAACCTACAGAAATCCTTTTTTCAATTTCCTTAACTCTTTCAGCCCCCATTGTTTGGTTCATCAGGTAATTCAGCATGATCTGCTTGCGCACGGCTGCTCCTTCCGAAAAGGTTTCAGTATTGACTGGCATATTTCCCTGCACCTTTTTATCAGGTTCAGCTGGCTGCGCTGCGATTTTACCCGTAGTGGTAACGCCCCCGCCTTCCAGACCGGTTCGTTTAGGCATTTCAATGCCTTGTGTATCCGGATTCGAAATATTTTGAGTATTCTGGGAATTAAAAAGAAGTGTATTGGTATCGTGTGACAAAATCTGTATTGTACCGTTGGAAGTGCGGCGCGAAAACTCAATAGTTTCGAGGTTAACTAAAGCTATATTCACAGCATCATCTATACTGCGGCGGAAATTTGCTTCCCTGAGCTGCATAGAATTGCGGATCCAGTATACCTGGATACTTATAAACACAGCCATCGCAACTGACATGATCACGATCAATAAACCCAGTAATTGCTTTTTCACCCGTTAAATATAAGTTTTTAAATTCGTATTTAGCCTAAACCCAGAGAATTGATACTTTGATTCACTTTATTCCGGATTTACCCGCATTTCACTTCTAGCTGATGTACCAGTTTGCAGTTGATTTGCAGTAAACGTTCCAGATTGATTTTTTCAACCCGTGCAAATTTAGAGCGCCTTACAATCAGTTACATACTTGGTTAACATTATTTAACGTTCTTTTACTTTCGTTAACAGTCGGAAAGTAATTGCAGCCTTACTTTTGTACCGGTTAGTTAAACAAAATTTTTACTATTAAATCCTTGTTGGCTACAGGGATATTTTCATAGCTGATTTTGTTGTTTGTTTGGAAAAATGCGGCTTAAAGGCCGCATTTTTAATTTTGATATAATTTCCCTTGGGTTCCGTTCTCTTAATTATCCAATACATTCCTTAAAAATGATACGTTAAATTTAATGAAACTGGCACATACAATTGTCACATATTTAATTTATTTAAGTACTTAACATATTTTAACTTTCTTTAAATTTCATTAACAATCGGCTGGCTATTCCGGTAGTATCTTTGTACCGGTTAATTGAACACAAAGTTATTATATTAAATCCCTTTTGGCTTTAGGGATATTTTTCATAACTGGTTTTGTTGTTTGTTTGGGAAAATGCGGCTTTCGGGCCGCATTTTTTGTATTAGCAGAACTAAATCCCGAGAATCAAAAAAAATGAAAGGGTGCGTGAGCTACGGTTAAGAATCTGTTAAATTACCATTACCCATATGAACTTCCCCCTTTTTTTCGTAATTTTATACTCTCAAACCCTAAATCGGGGATATATTCAGTTCTGTTAAAAATGATAAATCTCCAGTTCCAATATAAGCATATATCGGCTTTCCTCTCGGAAGAAGAAATTCATTTAATGCAGGACGAGGTTGATATAAGCCACAGCCTGCTGGTCGAAAAAGCCGGAAAAGGAAATCAGTTCCTCGGATGGATTGATCTTCCTGCAAAAACAGATGAAGCCCTGATCAGCAGTATCGAAACCGATGCAAAAACCATCCGCGAAAAGGCTGAAATTCTTATTGTGATTGGTATAGGGGGGTCCTACCTTGGAGCCCGGGCAATTATTGATGCACTATCCTCGCCGTTTTCTGCTTTTAAAAATGATAAACAAAATCCTGTTGTTGTATATGCGGGATACAATATGAGCCAGGATTATCATGCCGAATTACTTCAGTTGCTTGATAAAAAGGAATATGCCATTGTAGTGATATCCAAATCCGGTACAACTGCCGAACCGGCTATTACTTTCAGGTTGTTAAAAAATCATGCTGAAAAAAAATATGGTGCCGATGAGGCTGCCAAACGAATCATCGCGATTACTGACAATTCAAGAGGTGCTTTAAAAAGTCTAGCTCAAAAATACGGGTATAAAACCTATGCAATCCCCGATGATGTCGGAGGTCGGTATTCGGTGCTTTCTCCGGTTGGTTTATTGCCTGTTGCCATTGCCGGGTATGATATCAGAGAATTAATACGGGGCGCAGGTGAAATGCGGAAGGTTTGTATTGAAACACCATCGGTGACTGATAACCCGGCCGCATGTTATGCAGCTATCCGCGCTTCTTTATACAGGCTGGGAAACCAGATAGAAATACTGGTTAATTATGAACCCTCGCTGCATTATCTTACGGAATGGTGGAAACAACTGTTCGGTGAAAGCGAAGGCAAGGAAAATGAAGGTTTATTCCCTGCCGGAGTTGATTATACAAGCGATCTGCATTCAATGGGACAATATATCCAGGAAGGGCAGCGGATGCTTTTCGAAAC